>Ga0080064_1001684_pt1 | contig 42846 bp, 40 predicted proteins | sample Subgrocontami54m_FD_69260 | JGI IMG/M metagenome (GOLD analysis project Ga0080064, IMG submission 69260) | Subsurface groundwater microbial communities from S. Glens Falls, New York, USA - GMW46 contaminated, 5.4 m (SPADES assembly) (version 2) ...
AGCGCGAAGTAGGAGCCGCGCAGGCCGTAGCGGAACGACAGCGCGCCGATGAACGCGCCCACCGCCGCACCCAGGACCACGGCGGCGGCCAGCGCCGCCCAGGCGTTCCAGCCGAAGCGCACCTGGAGCACCGCCGCCGCATATGCGCCGGTGCCGAAGAACACGGCATGCCCGAACGAAAACTGCCCGCCGAACCCGGCGAGGATGTTCCACGCTTGTCCGAGCAGGGTCGCGTACAGGGTCATGATCACCAGGTTGAGCACGAATCCCGAGCTGACCACGAGCGGCACGCATGCCACCGCGACGGCGAACGCGCAAATGGCGAGCAGTTCCTTCATACCCGCGCGCCGAACAGCCCCTGCGGCCGGAACAGGAGCACGACGATGAAGATGAGGAAGATGCCGATCTGGCCGAGCGACTCGCCCAGCCACAGCCCGCCGACCGATTCCACCACGCCGATGATGAGGCCTCCGGCGAGCGCGCCGGCGAAGCTGCCCATGCCGCCCAGCACGACGATGGTGAAGGCGATCAGGACGAAGCCGTTGCCCACCAGCGGGTTGACGTAATACGCGGGCAGCAGGAAGCAGGCCGCCGCGCCCAGGCACGCGAGCCCGATGCCGAAGCTCATGGCGAACACGTGCTCCACGTCGATGCCGACCAGCTTCGCGCCCTGGCGCTCCTTGGCGATGGCCCGGATGGCGCGCCCCAGATCGGTCCGGGAGACGAGCAGGAGCAGCACCGCAGCCGTGACCAGCGCCCCGCCGAAGGCCGCGAGCTTGGGGACCGCGATCATGGCTCCCGCGATATTCACGGTCGAGAAGGTGTAGGCGGTCTCGATGGTGCGGGTGTCGGAGCGCCAGAGGTAGAGCGCGAGGTTCTCCATCACGATCGCCAGGCCGAGGGTGACCAGCAGGATGTTCTCGTCCTTGCCGTGGCTCGCGCGGCCGATGACCAGGCGCTGCAGGCCGTAGCCCAGAACGAACATCGCCGGCACCATGACCGGCAGCGACAGGTAGGGATCCAGGCCGAGCGACTGGTGCAGGAAATACACGCCGTAGAGCGCGATCATCAGCGCCGCGCCGTGGGCGAAATTGATGATGTGCAGCACGCCGTAGATGAGGGTCAGCCCGAGCGCGATCAGGGCGTACACCGCCCCGGTCGTGAGCCCGTTCAGCACGGACGGGAAGAGGATCGAGAACTCGAGCATCGCAATGTCCACCGCGCCGTCGTCGACCACGATGTCATTCCGAGGGCGCAGCCCGAGGAATCTGCTTCTCAGCTGCCCAGGAAAAGCAGATCCCTCGCTTCGCTCGGGATGACGACCTTGGCGCTCAGGATGACGCGCCCGCGCTTACGCCTTCCACGGGAACACCGGCTCGCTCTCGGCGTAGGTATTGGGCAGCACGACCTTGATGTCGCCTTTGAGCACCTGCATCATCAGCGGCTGCGCGCCCTGGTTCTGGCCGTTGACGAACTTGGTCGGTCCGTAGGGCATGAAGTGCTTGTCCCAGGTCGAGTTCGAGAGCGCCTCGATGATCGCGGCGCGGTCGCGGGACCTGGCGCGCTCGATGGCGTCGGCGAGCAGGTACACGCACTGGTAATTGAGGAACACCTCGTAGGTGAAGAACTGGCCTTTCATCGCATCCACCTTCTTGCGCAGCACCGCCGCGCGCTTGTCCTTCGGGTTGTACCAGTGGTTGCAGTCGATGATGCCGTTGGCGACGTCGGGGAATTCCTTGACGAACTTGAACGAGGAGGCGCCGCCGCCCAGCACCGAGAAGATCGCCTTGGGCGCGACGCCCTGCTGCTTCATGGTGCGCACCAGCAGCGCGTATTCGTTGTAGTAGTTCGCGGGGATCACGATGTCGGGGTTGACCGCCTTCATGCGCAGCACGATGTTGTTGAAGTCGCGCGTCGGGTTGGCGTGCTTCATCACTTCCTTGACCTCGTAGCCCATGCCGGGCAGCTCGCGCGCGAGCAGGTTCGCCGTGCCGGTGCCGAACAGCGACTCCTCGTGGATGATCATGACCGTGCGCGCCGGCTTGCGGGCGAGCGTGTTCATGATGTGGAGGTACTTCATCGCGTCCTGCGACACGGTGCGGTAGCCCGGCGCGAAACGGAAGGTGTTCTTCAGGCCGCGCTCGACGATCTGGTCGGCCACCCCGACGTCGACCAGGTGCGGGATGTTGTACTTCGCCGCCGCCTGCGTGGTGGCGAGGCAGATGGCGCTCGCATAGGCGCCGACCACCGCCGAAACGCCCTGCTGGTTCATTTTCTCGACTTCCGAAACGCCGACGGCGGGGTTGGATTGCGCGTCGCCCAGCACCGCCTCGATCTTCGCGCCGCCCAGGGACTTGATGCCGCCCGCGGCATTGATCTCGTCGATCGCGATCTGCGCGCCGAGGCGCGACAGCCCGCCGGAGTAGGCAAGCGCCCCGGTCACCGGGTGCAGCACGCCGATCCTGATCGGCCCGGTCTGCCCGCGGACGATGGCCGGGAAGCCGGCGAGGCCGGTTGCGGCGGCGGCCGTCACGGCGGCGGAGCGCTTCAGGAATTCGCGGCGATTGCGGGTGCTCATGAAAGGTTCTCCTAGGCTCGAATTGGAGGGGAATGGGTTCTTCGATCGTCCAGGGGCTGCGTATCGGGACCAGGTCGTGCCCGCGTGAGGCGGCGCGCACGACGGCCTGTACGGAGCAATGATACATCCGGGCGTGGGGCCGCGCAGGGTTTCGACCGGACCGAGGCCGGACGAAGACCTTGGGTTTATCAATGTCTCGCCATTTTGGGAAGTTGCGAAGTTGCAACTTCCCAAAATGGCGAGATGAGTGGGGTCCAAGAAGTGGCAACCTGTTTGGTTCCGGCAGTGCCGGCCTGGCTATTGAGGTTTTTAAACGGCCAGTTTAAAATACTCACACCATGCGCCACCTACCCCGGCAACTGGAGGCACACCTCGCGAAGGCCGCCAGGGGCTTTCCGGCCATCGTCCTCACCGGTCCGCGACGGGCGGGGAAGACGTGGCTGCTGAGGCATCTCTTTCCGCGGGCCGGCTACCACCTGTTCGAGGACCCCGACGTCGTGGCGCGCTTCCGGCACGACCCGCAGGGTTTTCTCGACGCGGTGAGACTGCCCGCCATGCTGGATGAGATCCAGAACGTGCCCGAGGTCTTCAACCATGTGCGCAGCCGCATCGACCGCGCGCCGCGGCGAGCCGGGCAGTGGTTCCTGACCGGATCGCAGGAATCGGGCTTGATGCGCAACGTGACCGAATCCATGGCGGGGCGGGCGGCCGTGCTCCAGCTCCTGCCCATGTCGGTGCGGGAAACCGCGAAGGTCGGCCTGCTGCGCGGCGGCTTTCCGGAAGTGCTGGCGCGGCCCGGCATCGCCACGCTCTGGTTCAGCTCCTACCTCCAGACCTATCTGGAGCGCGACGTGCGCGCCATCAGCGCCGTTCAGGATCTTGCCGTATTCCGCCGCTTTATCTCGCTGCTGGCGACCCGGCACGCACAGGTGCTCAACAAATCGGACCTGGCCGCGCCGCTCGGCATGAGCGTACCGGGCATCGGGAAATGGCTGAGCATCCTGGAAGCCACGGGACAGATCCTGATCGTGCCGCCGTGGTTCGAGAACCTCGGCAAGCGCCTGATCAAGTCGCCCAAGATCTATATCGCCGATTCGGGTCTTGCCTGTCATCTGCTCGGGATCGAGACCGCCGCCGAGCTGGAGAAGTCGCCGTTCCTGGGCCCGCTGTTCGAAGGCTTCATCGCATCGGAAGTGGTCAAGGCCCAGGTCAACGCCGGTCGCCGTCGCGAACTGTATTACTTCCGCGACCAGCAGGGACTCGAAGTCGACTTCGTCTTTCCGGGGAAGGGCGGCACGGTGCGGCTCGTCGAAGCCAAGGCCTCGCGCACGGTGACCCCGGACATGGCCGCGCCGATGCGCAGGCTTGCGGAGGCCTTCCGGAAGCGTCCCGGCACGCACCGCTCGGTGGAAATGCAGCTCGTGTATCGGCCGCCGCGGTGGCCCGAGGGCTCGCGTGCCCTCGCCCCGGGGGTGCAGGCGATTCCCTGGAGGGAGTTCGTCGCGTGAGGGGACGGCAAGGTGCCGGCGTCGCTGAATCCAAAGGGGGCTGCCTTGATCTTGCCATTCCAAATCTCCCGATTTTGCACAGTTGCGAAGTTGCAACTGTGCAAAATCGGGAGACTTATTTAACCCCAAAATCTTCGACAATTCTGTCAACACCTGAGTGACACGAGGCCAGGCCGATTACCCCTCCCGCGCACGGGGTCGAAGCGCGCGAACCGCAGCGCCGTCGGAAAACAGCGCCCGGTACGCGGCCTGACGGAACGCCGGCGTGCGGCCGAGGGCGCAGTAGAACGCGTGCGGCGTGACCAGTGCATCCGCGCACCCCAGCGCGTTCGAGCGAAAGCTCGACCAGCGGTATTGGTCGGGCCGGGCGACCAGACCGGCCCGAACGGGGTTCGATTCGATGTAACGCATGCAGGCGAGCAGGTAGCGTGTGGGGTAGACCGGCCGCGCCTCGACGCGGTCCTCCCACAGCGTTGCGGCATGCTCGCGGGCCTCGCAGAAGTAGCGCGTGTAGCGTTCGCCGAGCGAGCGCAGCAGGCACGAGACGCCGTCCGCGCGCGACGGCGTCAGGAGCATGTGCACGTGGTTGCCCATCAGCACGTAGGCGTGCATGGCGCAGCCCGTGTGCCCCGCGTAGCGTGCGAGCCAATGCAGATAGGCCAGGCGATCCCGGTCGTCGAGGAAGCACGCCGCGCGGCCGTATCCGCGCTGGATCACGTGCAGCGTATGTCCGGCAAGGTGGGAGGCGCGTGCGGTGGGCATCGTGGGGCGCAGGTTTCTGCGACGACCAACGATCCGGGGGCGGTGGGCGTTGACAATGCCGGCCGTTGGCGCCGCGCTCGACGTTGCGGTCGGCCACGCTTTGGAGTAACTTGGAAACTTCAACGCAGGGGTCCTGTCCGACCGCCGGACGGGTGAGAAAGACCCTTGGAACCTGATGCGGGTAATGCCGCCGGAGGGACGCGTTGGTCGCCGACGCCCTCCCCTCCGTGGCAGCGTGATTTGAGGAGCAAGCCATGGTCGCCAATCCCAAGTTTCTGGCCGCCACCGCCCACGTCGACGACGCGGCGGTGAAGCCTTTGCCGAACTCGAAGAAGATCTTCGTGCCGGGTTCGCGGCCCGACATCCGCGTTCCCATGCGCGAGATCTCGCAGGCGGACACGCCCGTACACGGGCTCGGAAACGCGGGCGTCGAGAAGAACCCCCCGATCTACGTCTACGACACCTCGGGCCCGTACACCGACCCGCAGGCGCGGATCGACATCCGCTCGGGCCTGCCCCCCTTGCGCGCGCGCTGGATCGAGGAGCGCGGCGACACCGAGGAACTTTCGCGCCCGAGCTCGGCCTACGGGCTGGAGCGCCTGGCCGATCCCGCGCTCGCCGAGCTGCGCTTCAACTTGAAGCGCAAGCCCCGGCGTGCAAGACCCGGCGCGAACGTCTCGCAGATGCACTACGCGCGGCGCGGCATGATCACCCCGGAAATGGAGTTCGTCGCCATCCGCGAGAACCAGCGCCTCGAGCTGCATTCGGAAATGCTGCGGCGCCAGCATCCGGGCCAGTCCTTCGGCGCGGCCACGCCGCGCGTGATCACGCCCGAGTTCGTGCGGGACGAGGTGGCGCGCGGCCGCGCCATCATCCCGGCCAACGTCAACCATCCCGAGTCCGAGCCGATGGTGATCGGGCGCAACTTCCTGGTGAAGATCAATGCCAACATCGGCAACTCGGCGGTCTCCTCCGGCATCGCCGAGGAAGTGGAGAAGATGACCTGGGCGATCCGCTGGGGCGGCGACACGGTCATGGACCTCTCCACCGGCAAGCACATCCACGAGACGCGCGAGTGGATCATCCGCAATTCGCCGGTGCCGATCGGTACCGTGCCGATCTACCAGGCGCTGGAGAAGGTGGACGGCCGCGCCGAGGAGCTCACCTGGGAGATCTATCGCGACACGCTGATCGAGCAGTGCGAGCAGGGGGTGGACTACTTCACCATCCACGCCGGGGTGCTGCTGCGCTACATCCCGCTCACTGCCAAGCGCATGACCGGCATCGTCTCGCGCGGCGGCTCGATCATGGCGAAGTGGTGCCTCGCGCACCACAAGGAGAGCTTCCTCTACACGCGTTTCGAGGACATCTGCGAGATCATGGCCGCCTACGACGTCGCGTTTTCGCTCGGCGACGGCTTGCGCCCCGGCTCGGGCTACGATGCCAACGACGAGGCGCAGCTGGGCGAGCTGCGCACCCTGGGCGAGCTGACGAAGGTCGCCTGGCGCCACGACGTGCAGGTGATGATCGAGGGGCCGGGGCACGTGCCCATGCATCTCATCAAGGAGAACATGGACCTGCAACTGGAGCTGTGCCACGAGGCGCCGTTCTACACCCTGGGACCGCTCACCACCGACATCGCGCCCGGATACGACCACATCACCAGCGCCATCGGCGCGGCGATGATCGGCTGGTACGGCACGGCGATGCTGTGCTACGTCACGCCCAAGGAGCACCTCGGGCTGCCGGACAAGAAGGACGTCAAGGACGGCATCATCGCCTACAAGATCGCCGCGCACGCGGCCGACCTCGCCAAGGGCCATCCCGGCGCGCAGATCCGCGACAACGCGGTCTCCAAGGCGCGCTTCGAGTTCCGCTGGGAGGACCAGTTCAACCTGGGCCTGGACCCGGACACCGCGCGCGAGTTCCACGATGCGACGCTGCCGCAGGAGGGCGCGAAGGTCGCGCACTTCTGCTCCATGTGCGGCCCGCATTTCTGCTCGATGAAGATCACCCAGGACGTGCGCGAGTACGCGGAGAAGCAGGGAATTTCAGGGGAAGAGGCACTGCAGAAGGGCATGGAGGAGAAGGCGGTCGAGTTCGTGAAGAAGGGCGCGGAGATCTATCAGAAGGCGTGAGTGCGCACCGGCGCGGCCGGCGACATTTCTGAACATTGCCGAGCGGACATGAGCGCCCAGTCTGGATTGGCGGCCGATCTGATTGTCAAAAGCGACAACACTTCTGGATTGCGGGCGGCAGCGCGAGCTGCCGCCCGCTTGCTTATTGGGGAACCACGAGTGCTGCGGGGCCGTAACCGGCTAGCGAGCCGAAAGCCTACTCACTCCGGCGCGATCAGTCGCAGCTTGGGAAAGTATTCGCGGTAGCGCCGCGGGTCGCGCGTGAGCAAGGAATACCCCGACAGCGACGCATGCGCGCCGATGTAGAAATCGGGCAGCGGCGAATGCTTCGCGCCGCGCCGCTTGCGGTACAGCAGGAAGGCCTGCGAGGCCAGGAACGCCGCCTCCCAGGGCAGGGCATCGCGGACGAGCGCGTAAGGCGCGATCGCCGCGTTGAGCGCCTCGAGCGTCGTGTAGCCGGCGGCAAGCTCGGCGTAGATGATCGGATTGATGACCAGCGCGCCCTCGTCGATCAGGGGCGCAAGGCGCTTGGCGGACCATTCGAACCAGACCGGATCGGGATCGAGCACGTCGATCAGGACGCTGCTGTCCACCATCACCCGCCGCGGTACCGCGTAGCGGGCCGTGGGCTCGCGGGCGCGCCGGGGACGCACCGCTAGTCCTCGCCGCGCAGGAACTTCATGATCTGGTCAGTCGTCCATCCCTTGAACACCGGATTGTTCATGGTCCCGCGCGATTTCTCGATCGCCTGCCAGCCCTTGGACTTGGGTTTCCCGAGCGGCCTGAGAATGACTTCGCCGCGGACGTACTCGAACCGGACTTCCGTATTCGGTAGCAGGCCCGCCCGTTCGCGGATGTCCTGGGGAATGGTGACCTGTCCTTTGCTGGTGATCCGCATGGCATTTGCTCCGGTAATACCAATGTACGGTAAGAATCTTACCGGACGCCGGCGACGCCGCGCAAGAGCGTGACTGCTTCTAGCGCGCGCTGGCGCCGAATTGCGTATGAGAATGGCGCTTCTAGAGCGGTGCGACGGGATAGGCCGCTACGGATTCGCGGGTAGTTAGATGCGGGGAGTTGCGGTGAGGCCGTGCCATCAGTCCTCGCCGCGCAGAAACGCCATGATCTGGTCGGTGGTCCAGCCGCGGAATATCGGCTCGTTCGCGGTGCCCTTGGACTGCTCGATGGCCCGCCAGCCCTTCGACTTGGATTTCTTCATCGGCGTGAGCACCACCTCGTCGTCGCGATATTCGAACTCGACCTCGGTATTGGGCAGCAGACCGGCCCGCTCGCGGATTTCCCGGGGAATTGTGACCTGGCCCTTGCTGGTGATCCGCATGATGAGTGTCCCGCCAATACCGATGAATAGTAAGAATCCTACCTCTCATTCCGTAAACCAGCGTTGTGAATCGGAGGAGCAGGTTGGCAGAACGCCCCCGCACACAAAGACCGGACCCTCCCTGATCGGCACATCACTTTCCCGTGTTCGTGACGTATTGATCCCAGAGCCTGCTCCACTTGTCCCATCCATCCATGACCATGGCCGGGTCGAGAATCACCAGCTTGGTTCCCTCGATCGGACTCTTCGTCCTGGTGTTCGCCGGAACACCGCCGTGATCGCTCAGCAGCTTCTGGGCGTCGGTGAGCATGAAGTCGGCGAACAACAGCGCCGCGTTGGGATGCGGCGCGCGCCTGGCGATCGCGACCCCGTTCGGTTTCGCGATGACCGGGTCGAGCGTCAGCATCGCGATCGGCGCCTGCTTGCGCTGCAAGTGGTCGATCTCGAAGCTGTAGATCGTCAACGCCAGCGGCACGTCGCCGGCGGCGACCATGTTGGCGAGAACGATGTGCCCCTTGCGCTTCTGCAGGTCCTGCGCGCCGATCCCGCGGAAAAAGTCGAGCGCGCGCTTCTCGCCCCAGTAATGGAACAGCTCGGCCATCCAGTCGGTGTCCGACTGCTCGATGCCGAGCTTGCCTTTCCATTCGGGCTTGAGCAGGTCCTCGTAGGTCTTCGGCAATGCCTCTTTCTTGATCAACCTGGTATTGTAGGCCTGCACGAACACATTGAACCGTGTCGGCAGATACAGGCGGTGGCCGGGAATCGCATTCTGTATCAGCTCCCCGGCGAACGGGGTGAAGAAGGTCGTCAGCACCTTTTCACGCGCCAGCGATTCGAGTTCCGGCCCGTTGGTTTCGATCGCATCGACGGTGAACCGCTCGGCCTTGGCCTCGGCCAGCGTGCGCTGAACGACGTTCTCGCTTCGCGACCGCCAGACGCTGACCTTCACTCCGTACCTGGCTTCGAATGCGGCGGTCAGGCGCTTCACGTCTTCGGCGTTGATCGACGTATAGAGATTGACCACGCCTTCCTTCTTCGCCGCGGCGACGAGGCGCTCGCTCCGATCCGGCCCCTGGTAATCCAGAATCTTCCGCGCGGAATCCTGCGCGAACGCCGGGCGCGCCATCACTACGAGCAATGCGGCGAGCAGGATCGGTATCGTTCTCATAGCTCCTCCTAGACGCGAAACAGGCCGATGGCCGCGCCATCGCAACTGCGAAGACTACCAAGAGATGACAAGTCCGTTCAATCGACTTCCGTTCCGTCCCGCCTGGCAGAAAGCGCGGCTGCTGCTGCGCCGGGGGTTATCGGCTACACTGCGCGCGGCAGCATGAACTGCCCTGCTCTTGGAGAGGCATTTTGGATGTCGCGTTGCTGGTCAAGGCACTGATCCTCGGCATCGTCGAGGGCCTGACCGAGTTCCTGCCGGTCTCCTCCACCGGCCACCTGATCCTGGCCGGGGACCTGCTCGGCTTCAACGACGACAAGGCGAAGATCTTCGAGATCATGATCCAGTGCGGCGCCATTCTCGCGGTGTGCTGGGAGTACCGGGCGAAGCTCGGCGCTGCGCTCGCGGGGCTCGCCTCCGAGCGCGCGGCGCAGCGCTTCGCGATGAACCTTCTCGTCGCGTTCGTGCCGATCGCGGTGCTCGGCCTCGCGTTCGGCAAGCCGATCAAGGCGGCCCTGTTCAAGCCGGTTCCCGTGGCGCTCGCCTTCATCGTCGGCGGCCTCGTCATCCTCTGGGCCGAGCGCCGCGAGCACCGCATCGCGGTGCAGTCGGTGGACGACATGCGCTGGAGCGACGCGCTCAAGGTGGGCATCGCGCAGTGCTTCGCGCTCATTCCGGGAACCTCGCGCGCCGGCGCCACGATTATCGGGGGCCTGTTCTTCGGCCTGTCGCGCAGGGCGGCGACCGAGTTCTCGTTCTTCCTCGCGATCCCGGTGCTGTTCGCGGCGAGCGCCTATGAGTTCGTGAAGCACCGCGAGCTGTTCAGCCGCGACGATTTCGGCCTGTTCGGAGTGGGTTTCGCCGCGGCGTTCGCCTCGGCGTTCTTGTGCGTGAGGTGGCTCCTGCGCTACATCGCGACGCACGACTTCACGCTGTTCGCATGGTACCGGATCGCGTTCGGCGCGATCGTTCTGGCCACCGCCTACACCGGCGTGGTCGATTGGTCGCCGAGCTGAACTGCGCGAAGCTCAGCGTTGCGCGCGCGGGCGCAGCAGGCGGCGCGCGCGCAGGGCCGCTTCCGGGTAGGCGAGAAGCGCGAGGACGATGAGCGCCGCGGCCAGCCACCAACGCCTCCGCTCCCGCGCCCGCGCGCGGACTTCGCGCTTGACGAACTCCTCGCCCTTGCGCATTTCCCCGTAGGACTGCAGGAACGAGGAGATCCGCCGCACCTCGAAATCGTCCAGCGCGCGGCCCTGCCAGCGGCTTGCCGTTTCCATCTCGTTCAAGCGCTCGATCTGACGGCGGTGGCGATCGGAGTAGAGTTCCGCCTCGTCGTAGACCGTGCGCTCGTTGGCGCTCAGGTAGGAAGCGCGCAGCGCCGGGGCGAAGGACTCGATCGAATCCAGCAGCGGCTGGTCGGCGCGCGGCGACAGTGCGAGCCACAGAGCCGAGGCGGCCAGGCACAGGGAGAAGGTCGCGCGCAGGGCGCTCGCCGCCGCCCTGAGCTTCGCCATCGGGGCCCTGCGCAGCGGCCTCAGGATACCCGCGCACGCGAGCGCGATGCCGAACGCGCACACCATGGTCGCGCCGGTCGGCAAGTCCCACGCATAGGAGGCCGCGAGGCCCGCCAGGCTTGCCGCGGTGCCCGCGATCCAGCCGATCACAAGCTGCACGAACGGCCGCTCCGCGTAGAGCATCCCGATCGCCGCGGGGATGATGAGAAACGAGAACACGAGCAGCACGCCGGCGAGCGCGACCGAACTGGTGACGACCACGCCGAAGGTGGCGAAGAAAAAGAAATCCCAGGCCCAGCCCGACCGGCCGGAAGCGCTTCCCGCTGACCGCACCCCGGTCAGCCAGTGCAGGAACCCGATGCCGGCATACAGAGGCGCCATGGCGAGCAGCTCTCCCGGCCCGACGGTAAGGATGTTGCCGGTGAGGATCTGCTTGATGTGCTCGGTGCCCTGCGGCGCCTTGTCCACGAGCAGGAACGAGGCGGCCGCCGCGACCACGTAGATGACGCCGATCAGCGCCTCCTGCGGAATCCGCGCCGACAGGCTGCGCGTCGAGGCGAGCAGCAGCGCGGCGAGCAGCGTGAAGCCGAGCGACCACGCGAGGGTCGCCTGGCTCTGCGCCGCATGCCCGAGCATGAAGGCCACCGTCGCGCCGAGCGCGGCGATCTGCGCCAGCGCCAGATCGACGAAGATCACGCCGCGCGCGATGACGCGCATGCCGAAATAGGCGTGGATGCCGACCAGCACGATCGAGGCGGCGAACGGCAGCCAAAGCAGAGCAACGGCGTCGTTCATGGCGAGCCGGCGTATCCGTTTGCCAGCGCCGTGACGTTGTGATCGAACAGGGAAAGGTAATTCTCCGCCTGGGCGACCGCTCCGACCGACGCGGCGAGCGTCACGACGCGCGCGCCGGTGCGCTCTGCGAGAAAACGGGCGTCACGCTCCGGTTCGTAGGGCTGGCGCACGATGATCCTGATTCCCTGGGTGCGCATGGCGGCGAGCAGGCCGGCCAGGTGCGCGGGACTCGGCGGCACGCCGGGTTTGGCTTCGATGTAGCCGGCGAAATTGAGCCGGAAGCGGCGCGCGAAATAGGCCCAGTTGTTGTGGTAGGCGATGAGTGGCACGCCCTGCAGCGGGGCGAGCGTCCGCGTCCATGCTTGCCGGCGCGATTTGAGCTTGTCCAGGAACGCGTTGCGCCTGCGCTCGTAATACCTGACGTTGCCGCCGTCCACCCGCGCGAGCGCCTCGAGCAGCGTGCCGGTGATGATCTCGGCGTTCTCGGGATCCAGCCAGTAATGCGGGTTGCCGCTGCCGTGGGGATGTCCGGGTCCGACCGCCGAGCCGCGCACGTCCAGGAGCGCAATCGCGAACGATGCGTCCACGTAGCGCGCTCCGCCGCGCTTCAGCGCGGGGTCGCCACCCTGCGCGAGCAGGCGGTCGAGCCACAGATCGTAGTCGACGCCCACACGCACCACCAGCGCGGCGTCCCTGAGACGGTTCAGATCCTGCGGGCGCGGCTGGTACTCTTCGGGGTCCTGGGCGGGCGGGACGATGGCGCTTGCCGCAACCCGCTCCCCGCCGACCGCTTCAACGAGGCTTTGCAGATCGGTCGTGGTGCTGACCACGCGCAGCGCCGCGGTGCCGGCCGCGCCTGCGGCCGGCACGAGGGACAGCGCGAGCAGCAGGCCGATCCACGCAATGCGCATGCGACCCGCGGGTCCGGCTACTGCTTGGTCCAGAGGCTCTTGGGTAGCAGGCAGTGAACGTTTTTCTGGCTGCTCGAGATGGCGCCGACCCGGCAATCCATCGCAACGCTTGCAAGGCCATAGGCATCCAGGCGCGCAATTCCCTTGGCCGACTGCAGCCAGTTGATCATCGCCATCGACGCCGTATCCATCGATTTGTTGAGGTCGGCGTCCGCGGCGTGCGTGACGTAGTACTTCGGCGTCTCCTTGGTCGGCCGCTCCATGTCCTCCTTGCCCTTGGGGTTCTTCGGATTGAGGCAGTGGATGCCCTTCTTGATGTTCACGACCTGGGAAATGCGGCAGTCGGAGACCTTGGGCATCAGCTCGGCTGCCTTGTCCGCGGTGAGCTTGCGCTGCTGCGCGAGGAATGCGACGGTCTGGTTCTTCGCCCAGTCCCAGGCCTTGTTCAAGTCCTGATCGAAGCCCATGGTGATCCAGGATTTCGCCGTCTCGATGCGCGGAAAGTCGAGCGGCATGTCCTTGAGCACGGTCAAGGTGACATTGAGCTCCTTGTACGCGGTTTCGATCGCCGTGAGGTTGACCTCGCCGTTGCCCTGTCCGGCGTGCGAGTCGCCGCTCCAGAAGAGCGCGCCTGGCACGTGCACCGGAACGTAGAGCGTCGCGCCCTCGGTGAGATCCCGGATATCCATGTTGCCCGCGTACTCGCCGGGCGGCACGCTGCTGTAGCGCCCCGGCTCCTTGCGCGCCACGCCAATGGTGCCCGGGAACGGGCCCAGCGGTATGGTGATGCCGGGAAGAAAATCGGTGACCTTGCGGTCCAGGTCGAGGTAGAGGTATTTCACCTGCCCGTCCTGGAATTCCTTCGGGAACTCGCCGAACATGCCGGGCACGTTGAAGTTCGCCGCATAGGCGCGCGGCACGATGCGGTTGATCTTCACCTTCAGCGTGTCGCCGGGCTCGGCGCCTCTCACGTACACGGGGCCGGTCAGCGTATGTGGTCCGCGCCCGGGGAAATCGGTGCGCAGCTTCTTGATTTCCTCGATGGTGCGCCCCGGCACGACCGCATTGTGGGAGTGCATCATCGTTTCCATCACGACCGTGTCGCCGGAATCGACGGTGAGCACCGGCGCCTGCGAATTGTCGAACCAGCCCCACTGCGTGGTTTCGAGCGTCGCCGGCAACAGGTAGACCTTGCCCGGCAGCCGGCTGGCGAGTGCGGCCGACTGGCTGTGCGCGGCACCGGAGAATGCGAACAGAACTGCCGCGATGATGCTGCAAGACGAACGGTTTTTCATTGTGGTCCTCCTCTGGTGATATCAGTCGAAAGCGTAGGCGTCCATCGCAAGCACGCCGTTCATGTAGCTGGTATGAATGAGCCGCCCCGGGGTGCCGGGGGTCCCGGCCCCGAGCGGGACGAACAGCGGCAGGAAATGCTCTTCGGTGGGGTGGTTCTTCTCGGCGAACGGTGCAGTGTCGCGATAGTCGAGCAGCTCGCCCGCGTCGCCGGAGGCGATCTCCTTGCGCAGCCAGCCGGCGAACGCCTGTACCCAGTTCGGCGGCTCGGTTCCATCGGGCATCATCGCGCGCAGGTTGTGCGTGGCATTGCCCGAACCGAGGATGAGGACGCCGTCCGCGCGCAGTTCGCGCAGGCTCTGTCCGATCAGGTAATGATGCTGGGTCGATTCGAACGGCTGCACGGAAATCTGCGTGACCGGTATGCCGGCGTCGGGATACATGAGCTTGAGCGGCACCCATACGCCGTGGTCCAGCCCGCGGGTCGTGTCGCGGGCCACGCGCATCCCGGCGGCTTCCAGCCGGCGTACGACGTCCTGCGCGAGCTCCGTCGCTCCCGGCGCCGGATAGCTCATTTCATACAGCGGAGGCTCGAAGCCGAAGAAATCGTGAATGGTCTTGGGCGCGGGCGTCGCGTTGACCGTCGGGGTGCGCGCTTCCCAGTGCGCCGAGATCGCGACGACGGCGCGCGGCCTGCCGAGCTGCTCGCCCAGGCCGGCGAGGAATTCCCGCGCCGGGCTCGCGTGAAGGAGCAGGTTCGGCGGGCCGTGCGAGACGAACAGCGCGGGGAAGGTCATTGCCCGATGCTTCCGCTCATCCCTGTTCCCAGGGCAGTCCTGCCACCCGCCAGCCGTTGACGCTGTTGCGGTGATTGCGGGGATCGCGGTCGCCCTCGAATCCCTCCAGGACGTTGAAGCAGTTCGGATAGCCCGCCTCGGTCGCAAGGGCGGCCGCATGGTGCGAACGGTGGCCGGAGCGGCAAATGAACATCACCGGCGCGCTCGTTGCCGGGACCGCCGCCTGGAGCTGAGCGAGAAAGTCGGCGTTGCGCGCGCTGCCGGGGAACGTCGTCCATTCGATCATCACCGCGCCCGGCACACGCCCGACCCAGTACCACTCGGCCTGAGTTCGCACGTCGACCATGGCCGCACCGGGGACCGCCTGCTGCAGCGCGTAGGCTTCCTTGGGCAGCAGCGCTCCCGCATAGGGAAGATTGAGCTCTCGCGCCCGCTGTTTCGCGCGCGTCAGGACTTCCTCGACAGTATCCATCGTCCTCGCCGGTAAGAACGCAAATTATAGTAGTAGCCGGATTGGTCCGTCGTGGAGCACCATTGTGATGCACGGATTTAGGGGTATGCACCGCAATGGTGCCCGGTCTGGGTCGGGGGCAAGCTCCAGTTCCTTATGGCACAATGCACTGCTTTTCCAGCGCCTGATGGCACGGATACTGCTGTTTCACCCCTCATTTTCGGGCCGCGAGCTCGCTTTCGATAACCTGGACAAACCTTGAAGGAGATTTTTGCATGGCCATGTCTGCAAATGACGTACTGAAAATGATCAAGGACAAGGAGGTCAAGTTCGTCGACCTGCGGTTCACCGATACACGGGGCAAGGAACAGCACGTGACCGTGCCGTCCAAGGTGTTCAACATGGACAAGTTCGAAAGCGGCCATGCCTTCGATGGATCGTCCATCGCCGGCTGGAAGGGCATCGAGGCCTCCGACATGCTGCTCATGCCCGATGCCGATACCGCGCGCATGGATCCGTTCACCGACGAGCCGGTGCTCAACATCACCTGCGACGTGCTCGAGCCCTCCGACATGAAGGGCTACGACCGCGATCCCCGCACCATCGCCAAGCGCGCCGAGGCCTATCTGAAATCCTCCGGACTCGGCGATACCGCCTATTTCGGCCCCGAGCCGGAATTTTTCATTTTCGACGGCGTCACCTGGAACATCGACATGTCCGGCTGCTCCGTCAAGATCAAGTCCGAAGAGGCGCCCTGGTCCTCCGGCGAGGAGTTCGAAGGCGGCAACATGGGCCACCGGGCCCCCGTGAAGGGCGGATATTTCCCCGTCCCGCCCATCGATTCGCTGCAGGACATCCGCGACGCCATGTGCCTCGCGCTCGAGCAGCAGGGCGTCGAGGTGGAGGTGCATCACCACGAGGTCGCGGCGGCCGGCCAGAACGAGATCGGCACCAAGTTCGAGGCGCTGGTGAAGCGCGCCGACTGGATGCAGATCCTCAAGTACACCGTCTGGAACGTCGCGCATTCTTACGGCAAAACCGCCACCTTCATGCCCAAGCCCATCGTGGGCGACAACGGTTCGGGCATGCACGTGCACCAGTCGGTGTGGAAGGAAGGAAAGAACCTCTTTGCGGGCAACGGCTACTCGGGGCTGTCGGAGTTCGCGCTGTATTACATCGGCGGCATCATCAAGCATGCGCGCGCGCTCAACGCGATCACCAATCCCGGGACGAATTCGTACAAGCGGCTGGTGCCGGGATTCGAGGCCCCGATCAACCTCGCGTATTCCGCGCGCAACCGCTCCGCCGCCTGCCGCATACCCTACGTCTCGAATCCGAAGGCGCGCCGGGTCGAAGTGCGCTTCCCGGATCCGACTACGAATCCGTATCTCGCCTTCGCCGCCATGCTGATGGCCGGCCTGGACGGCGTGCAGAACAAGATTCACCCGGGCGATCCGGTCGACAAGAACCTGTACGACCTCCCGCCCTCGCAGGCGAAGAAGGTGCCCAACGTGTGCAGCTCGCTCGACCAGGCGCTCGATTACCTCGACAAGGGCCGCGCGTTCCTGACCAAGGGCGGGGTGTTCTCCGACGAAATGATCGACGCCTATATCGCGCTCAAGATGGAGGAGGTCACGCGCTTCCGCATGACGACCCATCCCATCGAGTTCGACATGTATTACAGCAGCTGATCGGGGCGGGTCATCGAACGGGCGGGGCGCCGACGCGGGTGTCTCGTCCGTTTTTCATTTGGAATCATGGAGATTTTTGCCTAGACTTAAGCTTTTCGCCGAGGTACATTCACCCGATGTCCCGGGAGATGTATTTCCTTGCAGCAGCGATGGCGCTCGCAAGCGCCGGGCATGCGTTCGCGCAGAGCGTGACCTACCGCTGCGTCGACAAGGGCGGCCGTTCGACCTACACCAACGTCAAGGAAGAGATGACCGGAAAGAAATGCACGGTCGTCAGCCGGGAGGTTTCCGTCGTCCCAGCGCAGCGGCCCGCTCCCTCCGCGGCTTCCCCCGGGGGAGCGAAGGTGGACGGCGGAACCCAGAAGGCCCGCGACGAGACGCGCCGCAAGATTCTCCAGGAAGAACTGGACGCGGCACAGAAGCGCCTGGCCGACGCGCGGCTGAAGCTCTCGGAACAGGCGTCTGTCCCCGGCGGCGGGAACGGCGCGTCGGGCCGCCTCAAGCCCTATCTGGACGAGATCGAACGACAGGAACAGAACATCGTTTCGCTGAGGCGCGAGCTGGGGAACCTGCGCTAGCCTCCGCGCCCCGCGCTCGGTCAGCGAGGCATCCCCGGCGCACCGTGGCGGTGCCGCGCCGCCCATCCTGAAGGCCATCGGAATGACCTCCGCTCCTTTCCTGGGACTCGACCTGCTGACGACGGCGGTTGCCGTGCTCGACGATTCCCTGAGGACCGTGCACCTGAATCCTGCGGCGGAGACCTTGTTCGCGCTCAGCCGGCGAAATGTGAGCGCCCAGCCGTTCGCGGAGCTTTTCGTCGACGGGAGGGAGTTCGGAGAGAAGCTCCTGCAGGCGCTTGCCGATACGCGGGGCTTCGTCGACCAGGACCTGACCCTGACGCGCATGGCGCACGAACCCCTGCACCTGAACTGCGTGGTCACTCCGGTGGACGCGGGCCATGCGGCCCTGTTGATCGAATTCCGGCACATCGAGCAGCAGCTACGCATCGAGCGCGAAGCCCAGCGCCTGACCCAGCACGAGGCGAACCGCGAGCTCATCCGCAATCTCGTCCACGAAATCAAGAATCCCCTCGGCGGCATTCGCGGCTCGGCGCAGTTGCTCGAACGCGAGCTGGATCGGCCCGACCTGCGCGAATACACGCAGGTCATCATCAAGGAGGCCGACCGCCTGCAGCTCCTCATGGACCGGCTCCTGACGCCGCATCGAAGGCCGCAAGTGGGACCGGTGAACATCCACGAGGTTTGCGAGCGCGTGCGTGCCCTGATCCTCGCCGAGTTTCCCCAAGGGATACAGATCAAGCGGGACTACGACACGAGCCTGCCCGAGCTGCAGGGAGACCGCGAGCAGCTCATCCAGGCCGTGCTCAACGTGGCGCGCAACGCGGCGCAGGCGATGAACGGACGCGGCGCGATCGAACTGCGCACCCGCGTCGCCCGGCAGGTCACGCTCGCCACGAGCAGCCACAAGCTGGCACTAGAATTGCAAGTGGTGGACAACGGACCCGGAATTCCGGCGTCGATACGCGACAGGATATTCTATCCGCTGGTGTCGGGCCGCGAGGGCGGGACGGGGCTGGGGCTTACGCTGGCGCAGACGTTCATCCAGCATCACCACGGCGTGATCGAGGTGGAAAGCCAGCCCGGACGGACCTGTTTCTGCATTGTGCTGCCGCTGCAATAGGATTGCGATGAAGCCTGTTTGGGTAGTGGACGACGACCGCTCCATCCGCTGGGTGTTCGAGAAGGCGCTCACGCGCGAAGGCATACCCTTCAAGACTTTCGCACAGGCCGGCGATGCGCTCGCCGAACTCGATGGCGGGGCGCCCCAGGTGCTGGTGTCGGACATCCGCATGCCCGGGACCTCCGGGCTGGAGCTGCTGCAGAAGGTGAAGGAGCGCCATCCCAACCTTCCGGTGATCGTCATGACCGCGTATTCGGATCTCGAGTCCGCGGTGGCGGCGTTTCAGGGCGGGGCGTTCGAGTACCTGCCCAAGCCTTTCGACGTCGACCAGGCGGTCGACCTTATCCGGCGCGCCGTGGACGAGTCCTTGCGCGAGGAGCAGGTTGAAGACACCGAGCAGGGGTCGCCCGAGATCCTGGGGCAGGCGCAGTCGATGCAGGAAGTGTTCCGCGCCATCGGCCGGCTTTCGCAGTCGGCGGCGACGGTGCTGATCACGGGCGAATCCGGCACCGGCAAGGAACTCGTGGCGCGCGCGCTCCATCGCCACAGCCCGCGCGCGGCGAAACCCTTCATCGCGATCAACACCGCGGCGATGCCCAAGGACCTGCTCGAGTCGGAGCTGTTCGGCCACGAGCGCGGCGCGTTCACGGGCGCGCAGACGATGCGGCGCGGGCGCTTCGAGCAGGCCGAGAGCGGAACGCTGTTCCTGGACGAGATCGGCGACATGCCGGCCGACCTGCAGACGCGCCTCCTGCGCGTGCTCTCGGACGGGACGTTCTACCGCGTCGGCGGCCATCAGCCCATCCGGGCCAGCGTGCGCGTGATCGCCGCGACGCACCAGGACCTGGAGGCGCGGGTGAAGGAAGGATTGTTTCGCGAGGACCTCTATCATCGGCTGAACGTCATACGGCTGCGCCTTCCCAGCCTGCGCGAGCGGCGCGAAGACATTCCGCTGCTCGCGCGATACTTTCTCGCCAAGTCCGCGCGCGATCTCGGCGTGGAGCCCAAGCGCCTCTCGGATGCGGCGATGGCCTTTCTCTGCGGCCAGAGTTTTCCCGGCAACGTGCGCCAGATCGAGAACCTGTGCCACTGGCTCACGGTGATGGCGCCGACGCAGGTGATCGAGATGGGGGACCTCCCGCCCGAGCTGCGCGACGAAGCGCCCGTCGCAGAGTCCGACTGGCTCGCCGCGCTCGCGCGCGAGGTCGATCGCATGCTCGCGCGCGGCGAATCGGCGATCATGGACACGCTCTCGAAGCGATTCGAGAGGACGCTGATCGGAAAGGCGCTCGCCCACACGGGCGGGCGGCGCATCGAGGCGGCGAACCTGCTCGGCATCGGCCGCAACACCATCACGCGCAAGGTCACCGAGCTCGGCCTGCACGACAAGGACGCGCCTCCGGATTGATGTCGCGGCCGGCCGCATTTCACGATGTGAAATGGTGTGGCCGCTCGCTCCCAGCGGGTACAATTGCGCTCTTTTCGCGTTTCGGCGATCCTTCCTGGGAGCAAGATCATGGGCATGTCCTACCCCGGTGGCGTGGAGGTCAGCGGCCGCGTCACCCCCGAGTTTTCACAGATCCTGACCCCGGAGGCGCTCGCTTTCGTCGCCAAGCTGCATCGGCAGTTCGAGACGCGCCGGCAGGAACTGCTCGCCAGGAGGGCGGAACGGCAGAAGGGGTTCGACGCGGGCGGGCTTCCCGACTTTCTCCCGGAGACGGCCAACATCCGCAATTCCGAATGGAAGATCGCGCCGCAGCCCAAGGACATGCTCGACCGCCGAGTCGAGATCACCGGTCCGACCGACCGCAAGATGGTGATCAACGCGCTCAACTCGGGTGCCTCCACCTTCATGGCCGATTTCGAGGACGCCAACTGCCCGACCTGGTTCAACATCATCGACGGACAGATCAACCTGCGCGAAGCCGTGAGGCGCACGATCCGGTTCGAGCAGGGGGGCAAGCAGTACCGGCTCGCCGAGCGCGTCGCCGTACTGCTTCCGCGCCCGCGCGGGTGGCATCTCAACGAGAAGCACGTCGCGATCGACGGCAAGCAGGTCTCGGGCAGCATCTTCGACTTCGCGCTGTACTTCTTCCACAACGCCAAGGAACTGCTTGCGCGGGGAACGGGACCCTACTTCTATCTGCCCAAGATGGAATCGCATCTTGAAGCGCGGCTGTGGAACGACATCTTCGTGACCTCGCAGAACGAGCTCGGCGTGCCGCAGGGCTCGATCAAGGGCACGGTGCTGATCGAGACCGTCCTTGCCGCGTTCGAGATGGACGAGATCCTCTGGGAGTTGAAGCAGCACTCCGCCGGCCTGAACATCGGCCGCTGGGACTACATTTTCTCGTGCATCAAGAAATTCCGCTCGAACAAGGATTTCTGTCTCGCCGATCGCGGCCAGGTGACCATGACCGCGCCGTTCCTGCGCGCCTACGCGCTGACGCTCGTCAAGACCTGCCACCGCCGGGGCGCGCCGGCCATGGGCGGCATGGCCGCGCAGATCCCGATCAAGAACGACCCGCTCGCGAACGAGGCGGCGCTCGAGAAGGTCCGCCAGGACAAGCTGCGCGAAGTCACCGACGGCTGCGACGGCACCTGGGTCGCGCACCCGGGCCTGGTGCCGATTGCGAAGGAGATATTCGACAAGTACATGCCGCAGCCCAACCAGTACGCCAAGCAGTTGCCGAACGCGAGCTACGCGGCCAAGGACCTGCTCGACTTCCAGCCGGAGAAACCGATCACCGAAGCGGGGCTGCGCAACAACATCTCGGTGGGCATCCAGTATCTCGGTGCCTGGCTGGCGGGCAACGGCTGCGTGCCGGTGTTCAACCTGATGGAGGACGCGGCGACCGCGGAGATCTCGCGCTCGCAGATCTGGCAGTGGATCCGTTCGCCCAAAGGCGTGCTCGACGACGGCCGCAAGGTCACGAAGGAGCTGTTCCGCAAGCTGCTCGCCGAGGAGCTGCCCAAGGTCAAGACCCATCTGGGCGAGGCGGCGTATGCCTCGGCCAAGTATGCGGAGGGGGCGAAGCTTTTCGAGCGCATCACCACCGACGATCAGTACGTCGAGTTCCTCACGCTGCCGGCGTACGAATTGATCGACTGAGAATACGTCGAGAGATCACGATTACGTCATTCCCGCGAAAGCGGGAATCCAGAGATTTCACCGGTGTTCTGGATCCCCGCTTTCGCGGGGATGACCTGCCTGGAACTTCCGCGGCACAGGATCAGGAAGCGACTTCGGCGACGACCGGCGCGTGATCGGAGGGCCGCTCGAGCCTGCGCGGCTCGAGGTCGATGACGCAGCCCGAGCAAGCCGCCGCGAGCGCGGGCGACAGCAGGATGTGGTCGATCCGCAGCCCCAGGTTGCGGCGGAACGCGCCCATCCTGTAGTCCCACCAGGTGAACGACTTCTCGGGTTGATCGAACAGCCGGAAGCCGTCCTTGAGGCCGAGATCGAGCAGGCGGCGGAACGCCTGCCGTTCCGGTTCGCTGCACAACACCTGGCCTTCCCAGGCCTTGGGATCGTGCACGTCGCGGTCTTCGGGGGCGACGTTGTAATCGCCCAGCGCGACCAGGCGACCATGGTGCTCGAGTTCTTCCCGCAGCCAGGCCCGGAACGCCGCGAGCCACTTCAGCTTGTATTCGTATTTCTCCGAACCCACCGACTGGCCGTTGGGCACGTAGGCGCAGACCACGCGCGTGCCTGACACGGTGGCCGAAACGACGCGCTGCTGCGCGTCCTCGAACCCGGGAATGCCGCGCTGAACGTCTTCGAGCGGGATCCGCGAAAGGATCGCGACCCCGTTATAGGTCTTCTGGCCGGCGAACGCGCACCGGTATCCGGCAGAGCCGATCGGCGCTTCGGGAAAATTCGCATCCTCCGTCTTGGTTTCCTGCAGGCACACGACATCGGGTGCCTGCCTCGCCAGCCAGTCGAGCAGGTGCGGAAGACGGACCTTGAGCGAGTTGACGTTCCACGTCGCGATCTTCATCTAGCGCCTGACCGCCTGCGCGCCTTCGGGCTCCCCGGCACGGCGGAAGCCCGATGCCTCGAGCAGGTTGTGGTAGGTCGCCGAGTCGAATCCGCGTTGCAGCCGCCCTCCCACCACCAGCACGGGCACGGTCTCGCCGCCGGAAACGCGCTTCAGTTCTTCGAGCGTCTCGGGCGTGTCGAACGAGACCTGCACCTCCTGGAAGGAAACGCGGCGGGACGCGAGCACCTTGCGCGCCTCGTCGCACAGGCCGCCGCATTGTGCGCTGGTGTAGAGCTTCACCGGCGGCAGCGCCTTCTGCGGCCCCGCGGCTTTCGCCTGCTCGCGGATCGGCGGCGCGCTGGCGGGATAGCTCGCGATATCGAGCGCGTTCTTCCAGCCTTCGGCCTCGAATCCGGACAGCGGTTGGTTGCCGACGAGCAGCGTCGGGACCTGTGACTTGCCCGAGACGCGCTTCAATTCCGCGATCGAAGGGTCGTCGGCGACGGTGACTTCCTTGAACGGGATGCCGCGCTTCGCAAGGGATTCCCTCGCAGACTGGCAAGGCGGCCCGCAATCGGGCGAGCTGTACAACGTCACGGGATAGTTCCTGGCGGCGAGCTGGGTCGCGTAGGGCACGGTGCCCGTTCCGCCCGCGCTGGGCGAGAGGGTCTTGCGTTGCACGTCGCGCGCCTCGGCGGCCGGCGGAGGCTGCTGCGTGTAATGCACCCCGCCGTCCTTGTCGACCCAGCGGTAAAGCTGCTGTGCTTGCGCCCCGGTGATTCCCGCGAGCGCCAGGGCGATGACCCACGTCTTCATGCTGGCTCTCCGGGCTACTCGGCTCCACCAATCATATCAGCAGCGGCGGTTTCGAATGCGGACCGCCCGCATGAAAAGGGCCTAAAGATCCCTCGTCAACGGCCGATAGTGCAAAGACCAACCGGAAAAGCCCCACGCCTGCTCCAAAAGGACCATAACTTTAGCCGAGGAGTTGATTTATGGACCATTTCGCATTGCTCGAAACCCTTCTGCGCGATGCCCTCGCCAACGTAGAACTGGCCCGGCCACACCGCACGGCGCAATACCTTTCGGCGCTGTCCGACCTCGCCGGCGCATTGTCAAGACAGCATTGGGCGGAGTTCGAGGTGCACGCGTGTCGCGAAATGCGTCAGAAGGCCGATTCGGCGGAGCTCAAGCAGTTGCTCCAGATCAAGCGCGGCATCGCCGAGAAGGAGCTGATGCTCGCCCAGAAGGAACTCGTCCGCCTTCACGACTGGGTCACCTGGGTGACCGGTGCAAAGCAGACGCGTGCCGAGCAACGCGCCCGCGCTGCGCTGGTGGAGGACCTCAAGAAGCAGGGCCGGGTCATCGAGCTGCCGCAGAAGAAGCGCGCCCCGAGACAGACGAGTCCGGAGCTCAGGCGCGTCGCCGGCAAGGGCTGAGCCGGCACGGCCGGTACCAAACAGCTTGGCTTGAGCTGCCATCCCAACTCTCCCGATTTTGCGCAGTTGCGAAGTTGCAACTGCGCAAAATCGGGAGACCTATGCAAACCTGGAATCTTCGCCGATTCTGTCAACAGCCGAGTGATAAGAGACGGGGGTGATCGGGTAGCGCACTTGCGCCCGAAGCCTCGCTAGCCGGCTTCGACCATGCCGTTGTGGCGCAGCAGGGCATCGACCCTGGGCTCGCGGCCGCGGAAGGCGCGGAAGGACTCGATCGCCGGGCGGCTGCCGCCCACCGCCAGGACTTCATCGCGAAAGCGCGCCCCGGTACGCGGATCGAGCACGCCCTGCGTCCCTCCCGCGTTCTCCTCGAACAGGCTGTAGGCGTCCGCCGACAGTACCTCTGCCCACTTGTAGCTGTAATAGCCGGCGCAGTAGCCGCCGGCGAATATGTGGGAGAAGTTGTTGGGGAAGCGGTTGTACGCCGGCGGGATGGCCACGGCGACCCGCGAGCGGATCTCCTCCAGCAGCTCCAGCGGCGTCTTCGCTCCGTCCGGATCGAAGTCGTAGTGCAGATGCATGTCGAACAGCGAGAATTCGAGCTGGCGCACCGTCTGCATGCCGCTCTGGAAGTTCTTCGCCGCCACCATCTTCTCGAACAGCTCGCGCGGCAGCGGCTCGGCGGTGTCGACGTGCGAGGTCATGTGGCGCAGCACGTCCCACTCCCAGCAGAAATTCTCCATGAACTGCGAGGGCAGCTCCACCGCGTCCCATTCCACGCCGTGGATGCCGGAGACGCCGAGGTAGTCCACGCGCGAGAGCAGGTGGTGCAGCCCGTGCCCGAATTCGTGGAACAGCGTGATCACCTCGTCGTGCGTCAGCAGCGCGGGCTTCGTGCCGGGCGCCGCAGCCGCGTTCTCCGCGCCCCGGGCGCTCGGGGGCCGCGAGAAGTTGCACACCAGGTAGGCGACCGGCGCCTGCACGAGCTCGCCGCGGCGGCGGCGCGAAATGGCCTCGTCCATCCACGCCCCGCCGCGCTTGGTTTCGCGCGCGTAGGGGTCGAGATAGAACTGTCCGAGCGGGGCCGCGCTTCCATCCACGCCCCGTGGGCCCGCGGGATCGACGATGCGGAAGAAGCGCACGTCCGGATTCCAGGTCTCGGCGCCGTCGGGCTCGATGCGGATGCCGTAGATCGCCTCGACCACGCGGAACATGCCTTCGAGCACCTTGTGTTCGGGGAAGTATTGCTTTACCTCCTGGTCGGAAAACGCGTAGCGCTTCTGGCGCAGCCGCTCCGAGGCGAAGGCGATGTCCCAGGCCTCGGGCGCCGCGAGCCCCAGATCGACGCGCGCGAACTCGCACAGCTCGGCCCAGTCGCGGCGCGCGAAGGGCAGCGCCTTCTGCACCAGGTCCTCGAGGAAGGCCAGCACTTCGGCGGGGGACTGCGCCATCTTGGGCACCAGCGACACCTCGGCGTAGTCGGCGTAGCCGAGCAGCCGTGCGGCCTCACGCCGCAGCTTCAGCTCGCGCGCGATCAGCGCGGTGTTGTCCCATTCGGGCCTGCCGAACTCGCTCGCGCGCGTGACATGCGCGCGGTACAACTGCTCGCGCAGCGGACGGTGCCCGGCATACTGCATGGCAGGCACGTAGGAAGGCGCGTGCAGCGTGAATCTCCAGCCCGCTCTGGCGTCCTTTTCGGCGGCCTCGCGCGCGGCCTGCAGCACGTCGGGTGGAATGCCCGCGACCTCAGCTTCGAGCTCGACGTCGAGCGTGAACGCGTTGGTCGCATCGAGCAGGTTCTCGGAGAACTTCGCCGACAGCGCGGACAGCTCCTGCTGGATCTCCCCGAACCGCTGCTTCTGCTCAGGCGGCAGTTCCGCGCCGCCCAGCCGGAAATCGCGCAGCTCGTTCTCGACGATCCTGCGCTGCGCGCCGGTGAGCCCGGCGAAAAGCCGCGAAGCCGCGAGCGCCTTGTACTTGTCGTAGAGCGCGAGGTTCTGCGCGAGCTCGGTGTAGTACTGCGTCACCTTGGGCAGGCTGGTGTTGTAGGCTTCGCGGATCGCGGGGCTGTCGTCGACGCCGTGCAGGTGGCCGACCACGCCCCAGGCGCGGCCGAGCCGCTCGTTCGCGTCCTCGAGCGGCTGCGCGAAATCCTCCCAGGTGGCCGCTGTCCCGGGCTCGGTGAGGCGCGCGATCACGGCGCGGTTTTCCGCCAGCAGCGCATCGACGGCGGGAGTGACGTGCTCGGGCGCGATCGCCGAAAAGCGCGGCAGGCCGGAGAAGTCCAGCAGCGGATTCATCAATGATTGAGTGCCGCGATGGCCTCGCGCGCGCGCACGACGCTCGCATAGGGCACGCGCAGCGCCGCCATGAAGGCGCCGTGCACCTGGTTCGCGGGGAGGGTCGCGCCGTTGAACTCCAGGGCACGGGTCGCACAGGCGTCCTCGGCGACGGTGCAGCGGAATCCCAGGTCGAACGCGGCACGCACCGTGGCATCGACGCACATGTGGCTCATCGCGCCGGCGATCACTAGGCCGTCGACGCCGGCGGCGCGCAGCTCGTCGAACAGCTTGGTGGCGCGGAAGCCGTTCGGAAAATTCTTCTCGATCACTTTCTCGCCGCTGGCGGGACCGACCAGCGCGTTGATGTCCGCACCCTTGGTGCCGGGGACGAAGAACGTCGCGCCGGGGCGCACCGACAGGTGGCGCAGGTGAAGCACCGGCATCCCGCGCTCGCGAAAGGCATCGAGCAGCATGCGCGCGCTCGCCGCGGCCTCGTCCATGCGCTCCAGGGCCATGCTCCCGCCGGGGAAATAGTCGTTCTGGATGTCGATCAGCAGCAGTGCGGTCGTCATGGGGTCGGCATGGCTTTCAATGCGTGCGGGTTTCCCGCCACGGCGCGTTCGGTCGCGGTCACCGTGTTGACGAGCAGCATGGCGATCGTCATCGGGCCTACGCCTCCGGGGACGGGCGTCAAATGGGAAGCGCGGCCGAGCACGCTCTGGAAATCCACGTCGCCGGCGAGCCTGCCGTCGGGAAGACGGTTGATGCCGACGTCGATCACGACCGCGCCGGGCTTGACCATGTCGCCGGTGACCGCTCGGGCGCGGCCGATGGCCACGACCAGGATGTCGGCCTGCCGGGTCACTTCGCCCAGGTCCTTGGTCTTGGAGTGGCAGATGGTGACGGTGGCGTTTCGCTGCAGCAGCAACAGGGCCATGGGCTTGCCGACGATGTTGCTGCGGCCGACCACCACGGCGTGGCGCCCCTGCGGGTCGATGCCCTCGCGATCGAGCATCTTCATCACGCCGGCCGGCGTGCAGGGTGCGAACAGCGGATGGCCGGTTGCGAGCAGGCCAACGTTGAAAGGGTGGAATCCGTCCACGTCCTTCGCGGGCGCGATGGCGTGCAGCACGCGCTCCCCGGAGATGTGGGCGGGCAGCGGCAACTGCACCAGGATGCCGTGGATGCGCGGATCGGCGTTGAGCCGGCGCACCCGCTCCAGCACCTCGGCCTCGGTGGACGTGCCGGGCATGTCGTGCTGCTCCGAATGCAGGCCGACGTCGGCGCAGGCTCTTCCCTTGTTGCGTACATACACGCGCGAGGCGGGGTTTTCGCCGACCAGCACCACGGCGAGGCCGGGCGTTACGCCGGCCGCCTTCAGCGCCTGAACGCGAGGCTGCAGTTCGCCGCGGACTTCGCGCGCGATCGCATTGCCGTCGATGACATGGGTTTGCACGGGACTCTGACGCCGGGAAAGGAAGGCATTTTAGCACCCGGCTCCCTCCGGCTTGACAGGGTGCCGCGGTTCGGCTGAAGTGAGCGCCCCCGGGAGGAGACTGCCATGCCCGTCCAGATGCTCAACCACTACGCGATCCGCACCTTCGATATCGGGGCCACGGAAACGTTCTACACGCAGGTGATGGGATTCACCGTCGGTCCGCGGCCGCCGTTCCCGTTTCCCGGGCTGTGGCTGTACAACGGCGATCACGGTTCGTACAACAACGCGGTCGTCCACGTCGTCGGCATCGACCCGAAAGATCCCGAAGGCCTCAGGCAATACCTGGGCGACCGCGACCCGGGGAACCTCTCGAGCGGCACCGGCAGCCTGGACCATATCGCCTTTGCCGCGATCGGCCTGGCCGAAATGCGCGGGAAGCTGAAACGGCTGGAGGTGCCCTTCCGGGAACGCGAGGTGCCCTCGCTGGGCTTGCGGCAATTGTTCCTGGACGACCCCAGCGGCGTGGTCATCGAGCTGAACTACCCGGCCGCCGAAGCGCTCTGACGGCCGCGCCGCGGCCGAGTCCGCCCTGCCTTCGGCACTCCCGGGAAATCGCCGCTACGCCGCGCGATTGCCGATCAGGGCGAGGAACTCTTCCCGGGTGGCAACGGAGTCGCGGAAGGCACCGACGACAGATGAAGTGATCATCACCGAGTTCTGCTTCTCCACGCCTCGCATCATCATGCACAGGTGGCGGGCCTCGATCATCACGCCGACGCCTCCCGCGTCGATCGATTCCATGACCGCCTGGGAAATCTGCTCGGTCAGCCGCTCCTGCAGTTGCAAGCGCCGCGCATACATGTCGACCAGCCGAGCCAGCTTGCTCACGCCGAACACCCGGCCGTTCGGAATGTAGCCGATATGGCAACGTCCGAAGAACGGCAGCATGTGGTGCTCGCAGAGGCTGTAGAGCTCGATGTTCTTCACGATGACCATGCTGTTGGTCTGTTGCGTGAAGATCGCCCCGTTGATCAGCTTTTCCGGGTCCACGCGGCTGCCGGAAGTCAGGAAGGCAAGCGCGGCGGCGACGCGCTTCGGGGTATCGAGCAAGCCTTCGCGCTCGGGATCTTCGCCGATCTCCACCAGCAGTTGGCGGACCAGCTTCTCGATTTTCCCGGTGTTCACGTTCATCGGAAAAAACTATCACGCCGGCCCGATGCCGTTCTGTCTGATAGCGCACATAAGCGCTAACCCTGGGGGCTGCCGGCGATGTGTTCGCAGTACTGCTGCAGGTCTTCAGGGACGCCGGTCGGGCAGACGCCGCACTCGCGGTTGCCCGGCACCGCGTGGTCGATGAACTTGGGGTAGGCGAGCTTCAGGTTGCGCATGATGTCCACGAACTCGCCGAGCGTCCTGTTGCCGCCCAGGCGCGGGTTGCGCGTCTTTTCCTGGCCGACGCTGGAGACGCGCCGGCCCTCGTAATCATGCGCCGGATACAGCAGCGTGTCCTCCGGCAGCGCGAACAGCTTTTCGCGCACGCTGCGGTAGAGCGCCTGCGCGTCGCCGTTCTGGAAGTCGGTGCGCCCGCAGCCGTCGATCAGCAGCGCGTCCCCGCTGAACACGCGGCCCCCGGCGAGGTAGGCGTGGTGCCCGTCGGTGTGTCCCGGCGTGAACAAAGGATCCAGCCGGATGCTCCCGAGCTGGAGCGGTTTGCCCTCTTCGAGCTGCAGGTCGACGCAGGCGAGCCTGTCGAATGCCGGATGCGCAATGCGGCTGCCGGCCTCCTGCCTGAGCTTGCGCGCGGCGGTGATATGGTCGGCGTGGATGTGGGTATCGAGCGTGTAGGCGAGTTCGAGCCTGAGTTCGCCGATCGCCTCGAGATCGCGTTGCCAGGCGGGCAATACCGGGTCGATCAGGATCGCCTTGCCGGTCTCCTCGCAGCCCAGCAGGTAGGTGTAGGTGCTGGAGAGCGGCTCGAAAAGCTGCTTGAAGAGCATTCTCACCTCCGTGCAAACACTCAGTAGAATAAGCGACAGGATATCGGCCCGCCGGTTCGCCGTTGCGGTCGGTGTTGCGAATCGGGCGCGGACCCGCCACATTATCAGCTCGAAAGTTCGGCAGCAGCCCGGGAAGCGCAGAATGGAAAAACGCATCGAGCAGATCGTCCAGATCGTCGCGATCACCGCGCTGGTGATCGGAAGCCTGATGGTGCTCAGGCCCTTCCTTGCGGCGCTGCTGTCGGCCGCAATCCTGTGTTTTTCGACCTGGCCGGTGTACGAGTGGATCGAGCGCAGGCTCGGCGGCCGGCGCGCGCTCGCCGCGCTCGCCATGACCGTGCTGATGGTCCTGGTGCTGGTGTTGCCGCTGGCGCTGATCGCGGCGACTTCCGTGGACCTGGTTCCCTATCTGGTGGAAAAGCTGCGCGAAACGATCGCCGAGGGGCTGCCCGATCCCCCGGGCTGGGTGATATCGATCCCGGTGGTGGGCGAGTGGCTGGACGCCGGCTGGCGCGAGATGGCGGGGAGCAAGGCGAAGCTTGCGGAAGCGTGGAAGGGAATCGCGGAACCGGCGCGCGCGGTGCTGGTGCAGGCCGGCATCATCGTCGGCGAGGGAGTGCTGCAGTTCGCGCTGATCGCTTTCATCGGATTCTTCTTCTACCGCGACGGCGTGGCGCTGGCGCGGACCCTGCGCAACGGCATCAGCCGCGTCGCCGGCAACCTGACCGACCCCCTGCTGGAGATCGTCGGCAGCACCGTCAACGCCGTGATCTACGGCCTCGTCGGCACGGGACTCGCCCAAGGCGTCGCGGCGGTCATCGGCTTTCTCATCGCCGGCGTGCCCGGCGCGCTGCTGTTGGGCTTCATCACTTTTTTCCTGTCCATCGTGCCCGCGGGACCGCCGGCGCTCTGGATAGGCGCGACGGTCTGGCTGTTCCAGCAGGACCGGCCGGGTTGGGCCGTGTTCATGGCGGTGTGGGGGTTCTTCGTGGTGAGCGGCATCGACAACGTCGTGAAGCCCTTGCTGATCAGCCGCAGCTCGAGCCTGCCCTTCGTGCTGGTGCTGCTCGGCGTGTTCGGCGGAATCCTTGCCTTCGGCTTCGTCGGCATCTTCCTCGGACCGACGCTGCTCGCGGTGGGATTCAATCTCGTGCGGCGCTGGGCGGCGCCCCAGGTTCCGCCGACTTGAATCGGCCGGTCGCGCACGCCGACGACGGCGCCTTCGCGCGCTTTCACCATTTTGTATAATACGGAATGACGTTTTGTATCCCGAAATGTTGTCTGGATTTCGGGAGGCGCTTACAGCATACTTGACCGGCGGTTCGCCACTCGCTACGCAAGCTGCGATTCGCCTTGTCGCTGGAGAGGAAACCCATGTCAGCCCTGCCCGAATTTCCCGCTTCCAACGATCCGGATACGCTCGAAACCCAGGAATGGCTGGACGCGCTCGAGGCGGTGCTCGAACGCGAGGGGCCGCAGCGCGCCCACTACCTGCTCGACAAGCTGACCGAGAAGGCGCGCCGCTCGGGCGCCTTCCTTCCCTTCTCCGCCAACACTGCCTACGTCAACACCATTCCTCCGCACCTGGAGGAGCGCTCGCCCGGGGACCACGCGCTGGAGGATCGCATCCGCGCCTACTGCCGATGGAACGCGATGGTCATGGTGGCCAAGGCGAACAAGGGGGAGGGCGAGCTGGGCGGGCACATCGCGAGCTTCGCCTCGGTCGGGACGCTGTTCGGCATCGGCCAGAATCACTTCTGGCATGCGCCGTCCGCGGATCACGGGGGCGACCTGATTTTGTTCCAGGGGCATTCCTCGCCCGGGATCTACGCGCGCGGGCTGCTCGAAGGCAGGATCACCGCGGAACAGCTCGTCAATTTCCGCCGCGACGTCGACGGCAAGGGCGTCACGTCGTATCCGCATCCGTGGCTGATGCCGGACTACTGGCAATTCCCCACCGTGTCGATGGGGCTGGGGCCGATCCAGGGGATCTACCAGGCGCGCTTCCTCAAGTACCTGCACGCGCGCGGCCTCGCGAACACCGGGAACCGCAAGGTGTGGGTGTTCTGCGGCGACGGCGAGATGGACGAGCCCGAATCGATGGGCGCGATCGGCATGGCCGCGCGCGAGAAGCTCGACAACCTCATCTTCGTCGTCAACTGCAACCTGCAGCGCCTGGACGGACCGGTGCGCGGCAACGGCAAGATCATCCAGGAGCTGGAAGGCGGTTTCCGCGGCGCCGGCTGGAATGTCATCAAGCTGATCTGGGGTTCGTACTGGGACCCGCTGTTCGCGCGCGACAAGGACGGGATACTCCGCCAGGTGATGGAGGAGACCGTTGACGGCGAATACCAGAACTACAAGGCGAACGACGGCGCCTACGTGCGCAAGTACTTCTTCGGCAAGCATCCCAAGCTGCTCGAGATGGTGTCGGGCATGTCCGACGAGGACATCTGGCGCTTGAATCGCGGCGGCCACGACCCGCACAAGATCTACGCCGCCTATGCCGCCGCGGCGAAGCACAAGGGCCAGCCGACGGTCATACTCGCCAAGACCGTGAAGGGCTACGGCATGGGCAAGATAGGCGAGGCCAAGATGGCGACGCACCAGCAGAAGAAAATGGACATCGAGTCCATCCGCCAGTTCCGCAACCGATTCAACATCCCGATCCCGGACGACAAGCTCGAGGAGCTGCCGTTCTACGTTCCGCCGTCGGATTCGCCGGTGATGAAGTACCTGCACGAGCGCAGGCAGGCCCTCGGCGGCTTTTTGCCGCAGCGGCGCCGCAGGGCGGACACGGTGCCCGAGGTGCCGCCGCTCTCCGCGTTCGACGCGGTCCTCAAGGCGACCGACCGCGAGATCTCCACCACCATGGCGTTCGTGCGCATCCTCACGGCGCTGCTGCGCGACAAGTCGATCGGCAAGCACATCGTTCCGATCGTGCCGGACGAGGCGCGCACCTTCGGCATGGAGGGCATGTTCCGCCAGCTCGGCATCTATTCCTCCGAGGGGCAGAAGTACGAGCCGGTCGACAAGGACCAGGTGATGTACTACCGCGAGGACAAGGCAGGCCAGATCCTCGAGGAGGGCATCACCGAGGCCGGCGCATTCTGTTCCTGGATCGCGGCGGCGACCTCCTACAGCGTCAACAACGTCGCCATGGTGCCCTTCTACATCTTCTATTCCATGTTCGGCTTGCAGCGCGTCGGCGACCTCGCCTGGGCCGCGGGCGACCAGCGTTCGCGCGGCTTCCTGCTCGGCGGCACCGCGGGGCGCACGACGCTGAACGGCGAAGGGCTGCAGCACGAGGACGGACACAGCCACGTCCTCGCCTCGCTGGTGCCGAACTGCGTCGCCTACGATCCGACCTTCGCCTACGAGCTCGCGGTGATCGTCCAGGACGGCCTGCGGCGCATGGTGACCAACCAGGAGGACGTCTATTACTACATCACCGTGATGAACGAGAACTACGTCCATCCCGCGCTGCCCGCCGGCGTCGAGGTCGGGATCCTGAAAGGCATGTACCTGTTCAAACCGGGCGGCAGGCACCAGCTGCGCGCCCAGTTGCTGGGCTCGGGGACCATCCTGCGCGAGGTGATCGCCGCGGCCGAGCTGCTGGAGGCGGACTGGAAGGTGAGTGCGGACGTGTGGAGCGCTCCCAGCTTCAACGAGTTGCGCCGCGAGGGCCTGGACGCCGATCGCTGGAACATGCTGCATCCGGAGGACGCGCCGCGCGTGCCCTACGTGACGCAGTGCCTCGCCGGGCGCGAGGGCGCGGTGGTCGCGGCCACCGACTACGTGAAGGCTTTTGCCGACCAGATCCGGCCTTTCATCCCGCGCGGCCGCGAGTACCGCGTGCTCGGCACCGACGGCTTCGGCCGCTCGGACACGCGCGACAAGCTGCGCCACTTTTTCGAGGTGAACCGGCACTGGATCGCGCTCGCCGCGTTGAAGGCGCTCGCCGACCAGGGCGAGGTGAAGCCCGCGCTCGTCGCCCAGGCGATCAGGAAATACGGACTCGATCCGAACAAGCCGAATCCGGTCACGGTGTAGAAGAAGACTCCAGTATGGCTGCTACCAAGGAAGTGCTGGTCCCGGACATCGGCGACTTCAAGGAAGTCGAGGTGATCGAGGTCCTGGTGAAGCCCGGCGACCGGGTGGAGAAGGAGGGCTCGCTCGTCACGCTGGAATCCGACAAGGCGACCATGGAGATTCCGTCGCCGGCCGCGGGTATCGTGCGCGAGCTTCGCGTGAAGGTCGGCGACAAGGTGTCCGAGGGCAAGCCTATCCTGCTGCTCGAGGAATCGGGCGAATCCGCGGCGGTTCCGGCGCCCGCGGCTGCCGCCGCCGCGGCGCGCGCGCCCGAACCGGCACCCGCCGCTCCGCCGGCGCCCGCAGAGGCGCCCGCGCTCGCGCCGGCGGAAGTGCCGCCGCTCGTGCAGCGCGCGGGACCGGTCCCCTACGAGCCGACCCCGGAAGCGGCCGCTTTCAAGCCCCACGCCAGTCCCTCGGTGCGCAAGTTCGCGCGCGAGCTGGGCGTCGACCTGTCGCGCGTAAAGGGCTCCGGGCCGAAGGACCGCATCCTGCTGGAGGACGTGCAGGCATTCGTGAAGGGCGTGGTGCGCGGCGCAGCCGCGCCGGCCGCTGCGCCCGCGGGCGCGGCGGGAGGCCTCGCGCTCGCGCTGCCCGAATGGCCGCAGGTGGACTTCGCCAAGTACGGGCCGGTCGAGGCGAAGCCGCTGTCGCGCATCAAACGGCTCTCGGGCGCGAACCTGCACCGCAACTGGGTGATGATCCCGCATGTCACGCAGTTCGACGAAGCCGACATCACCGACCTGGAAGCGTTCCGCAAGGCGAACAGCGGCGACACCGAGAAGCTGGGCTTCAAGCTGACCATGCTCGCCTTTCTCATCAAGGCCTGCGTGAACGCGCTGCGCCAGTATCCCGAATTCAATGCCTCCCTCGACAAGACCGGTGAGAACCTGGTGTTCAAGCGCTATTACCACATCGGGGTCGCGGTGGACACGCCCGAGGGCCTTGTGGTGCCGGTGATCCGCGACGCGGACCGCAAGGGCGTGTTCGACCTCGCGCGCGAGCTCGCCGAGGTCTCCAAGCTCGCGCGCGAGAGGAAGTTGAAGCCCGGCGACATGCAGGGCGGAACCTTTTCCATCTCGAGCCTGGGCGGAATCGGCGGCAGCGCTTTCACGCCGATCATCAACGCGCCGGAAGTGGCGATCCTGGGCGTGTCGAGATCCGCCATGCGGCCCGTCTGGGTGGGTGACAAGGGCGAGGACGGCCAGTTCGTGCCGCGGCTCATGCTGCCGCTGTCGCTGTCCTACGACCACCGGGTCATCGACGGCGCCCTGGCCGCGCGCTTCACGACTTACCTCGCGTCGGTGCTCTCCGACATCCGCCGCACGCTGCTATGAACGCACCGATTGAAATCAAGGTCCCGGACATCGGCGACTTCAAGGAAGTCGAAGTCATCGAGGTCCTGGTGAAACCCGGCGAGCGGGTGGAGAAGGAGGGCTCGCTCATCACGCTCGAGTCGGACAAGGCGACCATGGAAATACCGTCGCCCCACGCCGGGGTCGTGCGCGAGCTGCGGGTCAAGGTCGGCGACAAGGTCGCCGAAGGCTCGCCGATCCTGCTGCTCGAGCCCGCCGAAGCCGCCGCCGCAGAGGCGCCTGCAAAGCCCGCCGCAGCGCCCGCGCCCGCAGCGCCCGCGCCGGCTGCAGGATCCGCCGCTGGCGGCGCCGACATCCAGGCCGAAGTGGTCGTGCTCGGCTCGGGTCCGGGCGGCTACACCGCCGCATTCCGCGCCGCGGACCTCGGCAAGAAGGTGGTGCTGGTCGAGCGCTATCCGGATCTGGGCGGCGTGTGCACCAACGTCGGCTGCATCCCTTCCAAGGCGCTGCTGCACGTGGCCAAGGTGATCACCGAGAGCGAGGAGCTGGCGGCGAGCGGCGTCGCGTTCGGCAAGCCGGCGATCGACGCGGACAAGGTCCGGGCGTGGAAGGATGCGGTGGTGAGCAAGGGCACGCGCGGCCTGGCGGGCCTCGCGAAGCAGCGCAAGGTGAGCATCGTCGAAGGCACCGGCCGCTTCGAATCTCCCAGGACGCTGCTCGTGCAGACCCGGGACGGGCAAAAGCGCATCGCCTTCGAGCATTGCATCGTCGCGGCCGGCTCCTCGGTGGCGCGCCTACCCGGCTTCCCTTACGGCGATCCGCGGCTCATCGACTCGACCGGCGCGCTCGCGCTCGCTGACGTTCCGCAGCGCCTGCTCGTGATCGGGGGCGGGATCATCGGCCTGGAGATGGCCTGCGTCTATGACGCGTTCGGCTCCAAGGTGACGGTCGTGGAGCTGATGAACCAGCTCATTCCCGGCACCGACCCCGACCTCGTCCGGCCGCTCGCGAAGCGCATCGGCGCGCGCTACGAGAAGATCTACCTCGGCACCAGGGTGACGAAGCTCGAAGCGCGGGCGGACGGCCTGTACGCCGCGCTGGAGGGCGAGGGGGCACCGCCCGAGCCGCAGCGCTACGATCGCGTGCTGCTCGCCGCCGGACGGCGACCGAACGGCCGCGAGATCGGCGCCGAGGCCGCCGGCATCGCGGTCGACGCGCGCGGCTTCATCGCGGTGGACAGGCAGCAGCGCACTAACGTGCCGCACATCTACGCGATCGGGGACATCTGCGGCGAGCCGATGCTCGCGCACAAGGCCACCCACGAGGGCAAGGTGGCTGCCGAGCACATCGCCGGCCACAAGGTCGCCTTCGACGCGATGACTATCCCCTCGGTCGCCTACACCGACCCCGAGGTGGCCTGGATGGGACTCACCGAGACCGAGGCGAAGAAGCAGGGCGTCGCCTACGAAAAGGCGAGCTTTCCGTGGTCGGTATCGGGCCGCGCGCGGGCCATGGGCCGCGAGGACGGGGCGACCAAGCTGCTCTACGATCCGAAGACGAAACGCATCCTCGGTGCCGGTATCGTGGGCGTGAACGCGGGCGAGTTGATCGCCGAGCTCGTGCTCGCGCTGGAAATGGGAGCGGACCTGGAGGACTTGAGCCTCACCGTTCATCCGCATCCGACGCTTTCGGAGACGCCCTGCTTCGCCGCCGAGATGGCGCTCGGGACGATCACCGACCTTTACGCGCCGAAGAAGACATGACACAGGACGAACTGAAGCAGGCAGTGGCGCGCGAAGCGCTCAAGCACCTCGCGCCGGACACGGTCATCGGCGTGGGCACAGGGTCCACGGCCAATTTCTTCATCGACGAGCTGGCGAGGCTGAAGGGCCGGATCGCGGGCGCGGTGGCGAGCTCGGAGCGCTCCGCGGAGCGGCTGCGCGCGCACGGCATCGCGGTGCTCGACTTGAACGACGTCGAGGAGATCCCCGTCTACGTCGACGGCGCCGACGAGATCACCGAGCGCATGCACATGGTGAAGGGCGGGGGCGGCGCGCTCACGCGCGAGAAGATCGTCGCCGCCGTCGCGACGAAGTTCGTGTGCATCGCGGACGAGTCCAAGCTCGTGCCGGTGCTGGGCAGGTTCCCGCTTCCGGTGGAGACGATCCCGATGGCGCGCGCCTACGTCGCGCGCGAGCTCGTGAAGCTCGGCGGGCGACCGAAGCTGCGCGAGGGCTTCACGACCGACAACGGCAACATCGTCCTGGACGTCTCGGGCCTGGAGATCGCCGACCCGGTCGCCCTCGAGACCGCGATCAACAACATCACCGGCGTCGTGACCAACGGACTTTTCGCGCGGCGCGGCGCTGACGTGCTGCTGCTCGGAACGCCTGCCGGCGTGAGGACGATGACGCGGACGTAGGTTGGGCTGAGCGCAGCGAAGCCCAACATCGTCGCGGGCGGTCGGATCGTTGGGCTTCGGCCCAAGGCCTCAGCCCAACCTACTCACAAGGCGCGGGACGCTAGCTTACGACTTCGGCGCCACGTAGCCCGAGGCCGCGTCGGCGCCTTCGCCGAAGAAGTGCTTCTCCAACTGCTCGGCGAGATATTGCCGGGCGTGCGGGTCGGTGAGGTTGAGCCGGTTCTCGTTGATGAGCATGGTCTGGTGCCGCAGCCACTGCTGCCAGGCTTCCTTGGAAACGTTTTCGTAGATCCGTTTGCCGAGCTCGCCCGGATAGGGCGGGAAATCCAGGCCCTCCGCCTCGCGGCCGAGCTTGATGCACTTAACCATTCGTGCCATGGGGTCGCTCCTAATCCGGTACAGCCGGAATCAAGCAGTTTGCCGTGACTTGGCATCCCAAATCTCCCGATTTTGCGCAGTTGCGAAGTTGCAACTGCGCAAAATCGGGAGACCCAAATAAACCCAAAATCTTCGCCGGGTCCGTCAAGACATGCGTGATGACAGACGAAACCCTTGCCCTGGATTCTAGCTCACAAGGCCTTGACGAACACCTTCGAGCGGCGCTGCCAGTTGTAGAGCGAGCGCCTTTCCTCCGGCAGCGCCGACACGTCGGTTTCGGAGAAGCCGCGCTCGATGAACCAGTGCGTCGCGCGCGTGGTGAGCACGAACAGCTTCCGGAAGCCGCGCTTCTTCGCCACCATCGAGAGGTGCTCAACCAGTTTTTCGCCGTGGCCGAGCCGGCGCGATTCGGGCCGCACCGCGAGCGCCGCGAGCTCCGCCGCCTTGCCCGAGGGAAACGGGTAGAGCGCGGCGCTGCCGACGATCATCCCGTCGTGCTCGATCACGAAGAAGCGCGTGATTTCGCGCTCGAGCAGCTCGCGGCCGCGGAACACGAGCGTGCCGTCGGCTTCCAGCGGTTCGATCAGCTGCAGGATCCCGCCGGCGTCGTCGATCGTCGCCGGGCGAAGTCTCTCCAGCTTGTCGGCCGTGAGCATGCTGCCGGAACCCTCGTAAGTGAAGAGCTCCATCAGCAGCGCGCCGTCGACCTTGTGCGATACCAGGTGCGCGCGCGGCACGCCGGCGCGCACGGCCTCGGTCGCGTGCTGAAGGAACAGCCGGGTGTCGGCGCTCAACTGCTTGCCGCGCGCGAGCAGCCGGTCGGCCTCCTGCGCCGAAAGCGCCGCGACGAGCTTGCCGCGGTTGTCCTTCACCGGCTCGTCGGTGAGAAAGATCAGCTTGTCGGCGGCGAGCGCCCGGGCCGTGGCGACCGCCACGTCCTCCATGGACAGATTGAACGCTTCCCCCGTGGGTGAGTAGCCGACCGGAGAGACGATGACGATGTTGCCGACGTCCAGGCAGCCGGTGACCGCGGCCGTGTCGACCTTGCGCACTTCGCCCGTGTACTGGAAGTCCACGCCGCGGAGCACGCCCGTGGGCTGCGCGGTAATGAAATTGCCCGACACGGTATTGATCGCCGCGCCCGCCATCGGCGAATTGGGCAATCCCTGCGAGAGGAGCGCTTCGATTTCGACGCGCAGCACGCCCACGGCCGCCTTGACGCACTCCAGCGCGACGGGGTCGGTGATGCGCACGCCGTCCTGGTAGTTCGAGCGCTGGTTGCGCACCGCGAGCTGCGCTTCGATCTGCGGCCGCGAACCGTGCACCAGCACCAGGCGGATGCCCGCGCTTTGCAGCAGGTTGATGTCATTGGCGAGCGAGGTGAACTTGCCGTCCGCGACGACTTCGCCGCCGAACGCGATGACGAAGGTCCTGCCGCGGAAGGCGTGGAAATACGGCGCCACCGAGCGGAACCAGGCGACGAACTGCGCATCGGATTCGACCTGCATCGATTGCCTCTCTAAGCGGGCATAGCCGGAGCCAAACGGGGGGCCTCTTATTGGAACCCATTCATCTCGTTATTTTGGGAAGTTGCGAAGTTGCAACTTCCCAAAATAACGAGACATATATAACCCCAAAGTCTTCGCCAAATCTGTCAACACGTGAACGATGAGAGACTAGCTTGGATTCTATCCTAGCCGTCGCCCCACATCGACTGCAGCGCGGCGAGTGCGGCGATCGGCGCGGTCTCGGTGCGCAGCACGCGCGGCCCGAGCCCCACCGCCGCGAACCCGGCTTGCGCTGCCTGCTCTTCCTCGGCCTCGGACAGGCCGCCTTCCGGGCCGACCAGCAAGGTCACGGCCGCCGCCTGTGGGAGGTCGCGCAGGCGCAGCGTCGCAGAGGGCGACAGCAGCAGGCGCTGCGATCCTTCCTCGACGGCCGCGAGGAATTCGCCGAGCGTCGCGACGGGGCGTACCTCGGGCAGCCGGTTGCGGCCGCATTGCTCGCAGGCCGCCGCGACCAGGTTGCGCCAATGCGCAAGCCGCCGGTCGGCGCGCTCCTCCGACAGGCGCACGACGCTGCGCTCGGAGGCGAGGGGCTGAATCGCGCACGCCCCGAGCTCGGTCGCTTTCTGCAGGACGAGATCCATGCGGTCCCCGCTCGACAGTCCCTGCGCGAGGGTGACCCGCAGCGCGGACTCGCGCTCCCGGTCGCGCCAGGCGATCACGCGGGCCCGGACGCCGTCTCTCGCCACCCGCGTAAGCGCGCATTCGAATTCGCCGCCGGAGCCGTTGAACAGCGCGATCGGGTCGTCGGGCCGAAGCCGCAGCACCCCCACGTGGTGCGCGGCGCGCAGCGGCAGATCGACTTCCGCGCCCGTGGAGAGCTGCCCATCGAAGTGGAACCGCGGCGCGGCCGGGGCGTTCCCTTGCTTCATGCTAGGATTTTAGCAACGCATTGGATCGGACACGCAGTTATGTCGGCTCAAGCCCCCGTCTGCGACTTCGGCTGGAAGGCGGCGGATTTCGACCTCCCGGGCGCCGACGGCAGGCGCCACGGCCTTGCCTCGGCGCGGGGCCCCAAGGGGCTCGTGGTGATGTTTATCTGCAACCATTGTCCCTACGTCAAGGCGATCCGCGAGCGGCTGGTCCGGGATTGCCGCGAACTGGCGGGCCAGGGGATCGGTTCGATCGCGATCATGTCGAACGATCCGGCGGACTACCCCGAGGACTCCTTCGAGAACATGCAGCGGGTGGCGGCGGAGTTCGCCTTTCCCTTTCCCTATGTGTATGACGAGACGCAGGCGGTCGCGAAAGCCTACGGTGCGGTTTGCACCCCCGATTTCTTCGGCTTCAACCGTGCCCTGGAGTTGCAGTACCGCGGCCGGCTGGATGCTTCGCGCAAGGAGCCGGTTCCCGGCGCCCAGCGCGAGCTTTTCGATGCCATGGTGCAGATCGCGCGAACGGGTGAGGGTCCGGTGGAGCAGTCCCCCTCGATCGGCTGCTCGATCAAGTGGAAGCACGGGTAGATTGAGGCGGTTCCGTGATGTCGCGCTCGTGCGGGCTGACGGCCAAGTAGGCTATATTGCACGCTTTCCAGGGAGGTACCCATCGTGAAACTGGACATCTTCACCCACATTTTTCCGACGGCCTACTACAAGCGCATGTTGGAAGTCATGCCCGACGGGCGCGACATGAACAAGCGAGTGCGCGCGATCCCGTGCATCGTCGACCTGGACGAGCGCTTCCGGATCATGGACAAGTTTCCCGACTACGCCCAGATCATCTGCCTGGGCGCGCCGCCGATCGAGACCTTCGGCGCGCCGAAGGTCACCAGCGAACTCGCGCGCCTGGCGAACGACGGCATGGCCGACTACGTGCGCCGCTATCCCGACCGCTTTCCCGGTTTCATTGCCTCGCTGCCGATGAACGATCCGCAAGGGCTGCTCAAGGAAGCCGAGCGCGCGGTCAAGGAACTGGGCGCCGTGGGCGTGCAGGTCTTCTCCAACGTGCTCGGGCGCCCGCTCACCGATCCGGCGACCATGCCCCTGTTCGACCTCATGGCCAAGCTCGACCTGCCGATCTGGCTGCATCCGGCGCGGAGCGCCAACGTTCCGGACTACAAGGGCGAGAAGAAGAGCCACTACGAAATCTGGTGGACCTTCGGCTGGCCCTACGAAACCAGCGTCGCGATGGCCCACATCGTGTTCGCGGGCCTGTTCGACAAGCACCCGGACCTGAAGATCATCACCCACCACATGGGCGCGATGGTGCCTTACTTCGAGGGCCGCGTCGGCCCGGGCTGGGACCAGCTCGGCAGCCGCACCTCCGACGAGGACTACTCGCTGCTCCTGAAGAAGCTGAAGAAGCGCCCCCTGGACTACTTCAAGATGTTCTACGCGGACACGGCCGTGTTCGGTTCGGTCGCGGCGACCGAGTGCGGGCTGAAGTTCTTCGGCGCGGACAAGGTGCTGTTCGCCTCCGACTCGCCGTTCGATCCGGAGAAGGGCTCGGCCTACATCCGCTGGACGATCGACATCCTCGACAAGCTGCCCATCACGGCGGCGGAGCGCTCGGCGATCTACGAGGGCAACGCGCGCCGGCTGCTCAAGCTTCCCGCGACGGTCGCGGTCTGACCGCGCAAGGACCGGACGGGCGCACGCGCCCGTCCGGTCGAATCACGGCGGACTCGTCGGAGTCCGCGCTTTACTGATACAATGCGCGCCCCGTTCTGCAGTTCTCGCCTCATGTCCTCCCGCCCGGTACGCAACCTCGCCATCATCGCCCACGTCGACCACGGCAAGACCACGCTCGTCGACAAGCTGCTCCGGCAGTCCGGCACTTTCGCCGCCCACCAGCATATCGCCGAGCGCGTGATGGACTCCAACGACCAGGAGCGCGAGCGCGGCATCACGATCCTGGCGAAGAACACCGCGGTGGACTACGAAGGCGTGCACATCAACATCGTCGACACGCCCGGCCACGCCGACTTCGGCGGCGAGGTGGAGCGCGCGCTGTCGATGGTGGACGGCGTGCTGCTGCTCGTCGACGCCGTCGAAGGCCCGATGCCGCAGACGCGCTTCGTCACCCGCAAGGCGCTCGCCCAGGGCCTCGCGCCCATCGTCGTCGTCAACAAGATCGACCGTCCGGGCGCCCGGGCCGACTGGGTGGTGAACGCCACCTTCGACCTGTTCGACAAGCTCGGCGCATCCGAGGAGCAGCTCGACTTCCAGGTGGTCTACGCATCGGCCCTGCTGGGATTTGCGACGCTCGACCTCGCCGTGCCGGGCGTCGACATGCGCCCGCTGTTCCAGGCCATCCTCGACCGGGTTCCCGCGCCCAAGGCCGACCCGG
>Ga0080064_1001686_pt1 | contig 42812 bp, 34 predicted proteins | sample Subgrocontami54m_FD_69260 | JGI IMG/M metagenome (GOLD analysis project Ga0080064, IMG submission 69260) | Subsurface groundwater microbial communities from S. Glens Falls, New York, USA - GMW46 contaminated, 5.4 m (SPADES assembly) (version 2) ...
TGCGCAATCACCTGCACCCCGGCATCGAGTATCTCCTCACCAGTCAGCACCAGCTTGGCCTGGCCGCCGCCAAACAGCAACGGGAACAATTCACCGAAATGGCGGTTGACCTCGCCAAACGTGTAATTCAGGCGCTCGCGCGTCTCGCGGTCGATGCGGCGGATTGCGTCCTCGAGCGTGGCAAGCGCCTGGTTCAGATCCTGCGATTGCGAATCGAGATAGTGTTTGCGCTGTTGCGCCGTTTCAAGTTCTTCGAGCGCCGCCAGATTGACTGCGCCGAGCGCGGCGAGTTCCTCATTCAGCCGCACGATATCAGCCTGTAGCGCGTTGGAGCGTTTGCCTTTTTCGAGCTGCGACTCGAGTTCCTGTTCGTCGGCGCCCGCCTCGGCAAGCTGCCGGGCGAACTGTTCCTCGATAAGCCGCGCTTCCTGCTCCTTGAGCCTGACTTCATTGATGCGCTCGCGGAGCGGGCCCAGATTCTGCTCCACCGTCAGCCGTTCCTGCTCGACACGATGCAACTCGGTTTCCGCCACCGCGAGCGCATCGCGCGCCGCGGCAAGTGCCTGCTCCTTCCCGCTGCGCAGAGCCATTATCTGCTCGAGTTCGGCGTTGAGCGGCGCCTCGTCGAGACTGCCGAGTTCCTGCTCGTGCTGCGCGATGCCAGTTCGGATCACCTCGACGTTGTCGACGATGAGCCTGATCGCGGTGTCAATTTCACCAATCTTGGCAGCGCAGGTCTTGAGATGGAATACCGCTTCCTGTGCTGCGCGCTCGGCCTGCTGCTGCGACTGGCGCCGATGCTCGAGCGCGGCTTCGGCACGCGCATAATCGCCAATCGACGCCGCGAGCCGCGCCTGCAACTCGATGCCGTCTTTGTCGAGCTGTGCCGAGCGGACCAGTGCCGCGTCATGCCCGGCACGCTCGTGGCCTGACTGAACGTCAATTTCGGCGAGTTCGGCCGCAATTTGTTCCCCGCGCTGGGTCACACGCTGCGCCTGCTCCGAGAGCTTGAGTATGGCGAGCTGGGCTTCGTGCTGCGACTGCTGCAGTTCCTCGACCGAGGCACGCAATTCATTGAGCCTGGACTTATGTCGATCCGATTCGGCCGTGCTCGCCGCCAGCGCGCGCTTCAGCGTAACCAGCCGCGCTTGTTCACCGGCCAGTTGCTCCGCCAGTTGCCCGATTTCGCGTTGCCGCGCGAGTACGCCATGCAGTTCCGAGTCTGGCGCGTGAAAGCTCGCGCTGTGGCGCGTGAATACGTGCCCGTCTCCCGATACCAGCAGCGCGCCCGCCGGCAAATCCTGACGCCGTGCCAGGCCCTCGCCACGATCCCTCACAACATACACCCGGTGCAACCAGTCGTTAAGTGCGCCGGCCGCGGCCGCGTCGCGGCAATGCACATGCACGGCAAGCGGCTCGAACCCGGCATCGGCGGCCGCTGCTTGCGCGGTTCCCTCCCCCGCGGCGTAGACCGTCATTTTCCCCGGCGGCAGCGCGTCGAGCCAGGGCGCAGCCTGCTCCAGGCTGCCAAGCGCTATGCTGTTGAGACGTTCGCGCAGCACCGCCTCCAGCGCGTCCTCCCAGCCGGTCTCGGTCTCGAGGTCCTGCCACAGGCGACGTGCGGCATCGAGCCCGTTCAATTCCAGCCAGCCCTGCATTTTTTCACTGCGCGCGATGCCGTCCTGCACCTGTTCGAGCGCAAGCATGCGGGCTTCGAGCGTCGCCACGTGCTGGCCTGCGGCATCCACCGCCGCCGCGTGCTCGCGCAGCGTCTGTTCCAGTGTCGGGATGCGCGCTTCTTCGGCTTCGAGCAGGTCGCGCTGATCGCGCTGCTGCGCGTCAAACCCGGCAAGTTCCTCGCGCAGGCGCTCGAGTTCCAGGTTGTCGGGAGGGCTAAGCGCCGATTGCTCCTCGCGCAATCGCTGTTCGCGCTGCGCCAGCTGCGCCAGAATCTTGAGCGCGTGTTCACGCCGCGTCTGTTCGAGCTGCAGCGTTTGCGAGTTCTGCGTCACCTCCTGCTGCTGCGCGTCGCGCTGCTCCTGTACGGCCCGGAACGCCTGCTCTGTGACCGGCAACTGCTCCGTCTCTTCGGCCGCTACCACCTGACAAGCATCGGCGTCTTCCTGCGCACGCTCGTGCTCTTGCTGCCATTCGTCGCGGCTCGTATTCTGCGCCTGCAGCTGACCTTCACCCTGGGCGAGCCGGCTGCGCGCCGCCGCCAGCAGATTTTCAATTCGCCGCCGGCTCTCGCGCAGGTGCTGGATCTGCTGCTGCAGGCGCGAAAATTCGGCATTGGTCTCGTACAGGCTCCCCTGCGCAACATGCACGGCGTCGCCGGCGGCATGATGGTGTGTGCGCAATTCCTCGATCATGCGCTCGGTTTCGCGCAGGCGTGCGGTTTCGGCTTCGAGTTCTACTCCGAGCTTCTCGATGTCGCGCGCGCAACGCACCCGCGAGCTGCCGGCTTCGCGTTTCTTCTGCAGCCATAACAGATTTTGCGCGGTATGCAGCTGCTGCTGCAACGCGTGGTAGTGCCTGGCGACTTCCGCCTGCGCGCGCAACCGTTCGAGTTGCTGGTCGAGTTCCAGGCGGATATCCTCGACACGCAACAGGTTCTCGCGCGTATCGGCAATCCGCAACTCGGTCTCGCGGCGCCGTTCGCGATACTTCGACACGCCGGCCGCTTCCTCGAGGTAAACACGCAATTCTTCCGGCTTGGCTTCTATCAGGCGCGCAATCATGCCTTGCTCTATGATCGCGTAGGCGCGCGCACCCAGGCCGGTGCCGAGAAAAATGTCGGCGATATCGCGCCGCCTTACATGAATATTGTTGACGTAGAACACCGACTCGGCGTCGCGTTCCAGTACACGCTTGACCGAGATCTCGGCGTAATTCGCCCATTGACCCGCGGCTTTGCCAAGACTGTTGTCGAAAATGAGCTCGACGCTGGCGCGGTTCACCGGCTGGCGGCTGCCGGCGCCGTTGAACAGCACGTCTTGCATCGTTTCGCCGCGCAGATGGCGCGCCGAAGATTCTCCCAGCACCCACCGCACGGCATCAATGACGTTGGACTTGCCGCAGCCGTTGGGACCGACGATGCCGACCAGACGACCGGGTACGGTAATATGAGTAGGATCTACGAAGGATTTGAAGCCGGCGAGTTTGATCTCAGTGAGGCGCAATTTATGCCATGCCAGTCAGGTTATAATTACAAGTTGAACGCCGCGAGATATTTTAACTGAATTGTGCCTTCCGCCCTAATGCCAGGTAAGCCGCATCAACCTCTCGCCACATTCCCCAATCCGAGCCCGCAGCGCGACTATCGGATTCACATGGAAATACCGGAGTTTACCTGCCTGTGCCCGCGCACCGGTCAGCCGGACTTTGCAACACTCTATCTCGACTACGTACCGGATCGTGTTTGTGTCGAATTGAAAAGCCTGAAACTCTATATTTGGTCGTACCGTGAGCAAGGCGCGTTTCACGAGGCAGTCACCAACCGCATTCTCGATGATCTCGCTCGAGTTACCAGGCCTCGCTTTATGCGGCTGACCGCCAGGTTCTACGTGCGGGGCGGAATTTTTACCAGCGTAATCGCGGAAACCCGAAAGAAAGGCTGGCGCCCGCAGCCGGCACTCAGTCTGGATGCGCTGCCGCCCCAGGCTGGCACCCGCTAGATTTCCTGCCATTCACGCCTTGATCCGGACCCCCGGCATGAACCCCGACCTCGACCGACTGCAAAGCTATCCGTTCCAGAAGCTCACTGCGCTGCTGCAGGGCGTCACGCCCAATCCGGAACTCAAACCCATCAGCCTCTACATCGGCGAGCCTAGGCATCCAACTCCGGAATTCATCCGCCAGGCGCTCGCCGACAATCTGGCGGGGCTTGCCGCCTACCCGACGACGCTCGGCGGCGAAGGACTGCGCATCGCGATCGCCGGTTGGCTCAAGCGCCGCTACGGGTTAAAAAAGATCGACCCCCAATCAGAAATCCTGCCGGTCAACGGCAGCCGCGAAGCGCTATATGCGTTCGCGCAATGCATTATCGACCGCACGCGGCCGCAGCCCTCGGTGGTGATGCCGAATCCGTTCTACCAGATTTACGAGGGGGCGGCGTTGCTGGCCGGTGCCACACCACAGTACCTGCATGCGCTGCCCGTGAACAACTTCGCGCTCGAGTTCGAGCAATTGCCGGATACGGTGTGGCAGCGCACGCAGCTCGTTTATGTGTGCTCTCCGGCCAATCCCACCGGCCGCGTGATGACTTTGCAGGAATGGCAGAAGCTGTTCGGGCTATCCGACCGCCACGGCTTCGTCATCGCGGCGGATGAGTGTTATTCGGAAATCTACTTCGATGAAGCTCAGCCACCGCTCGGTGCGCTGCAGGCAGCGCAGCATTTCGGGCGCAGCGGAAACCCGCGGCTGGTGATATTCAGCAGCCTGTCGAAGCGCTCCAACGTGCCCGGAATGCGCTCGGGCTTTGTCGCCGGTGACGCCGCGATCCTGAAGAGCTTCCTGCTCTACCGCACCTATCAGGGCTGCGCGATGAGCCCGCCGATACACGCCGCCAGCACCCTCGCGTGGCAGGACGAGACCCACGTGGTCGAAAACCGCCGCCTGTACCGTGAAAAATTTGCGACCGCGACCGCCATACTGAGCGGAGTTACCGAAATCCGCATGCCCGATGCCGCATTCTATCTCTGGCTCGACACCCTGGGCGACGATGCCGAATTCACGCGCCGCCTTTACCAGCAGCACAACATCTCGGTGCTGCCGGGCAGCTATCTTGCGCGTGAGGCGCGCGGCATCAATCCCGGCCGGGATTTCGTGCGCGTTGCGCTGGTTGCATCGAACGCCGAGTGCAGCGATGCGGCACAGCGCATCGCCGCTTTTCTTCGCAACCGATGAGTTTCCATGGAGACGAAATGAACGAACTGCAGTCAATCATCGAAAAAGCGTGGCCCCGGCGCGCCGAACTCAAGCCGGGCACTGCACCGGCCAAGATCGGCGCGGCGGTCGAGCACGTGATCGCGGAGCTGGACGCCGGTAAACTTCGGGTCGCCGAAAAGATCAACGGCGAGTGGGTGGTTCATCAATGGATCAAGAAAGCGGTGCTGTTGTCATTCCGGATTGAAGATAACGTGCTGATGGCGGACGCCGCGACCAAATACTACGACAAGGTGCCAAGCAAATTCGCGCGCTACACCCGCGAGGACTTCGAGCGCGGCGGATTCCGGGTGGTGCCGCCGGCGATGGTGCGGCGCGGCGTATACATCGCCAAAAACGCGGTGCTGATGCCCTCTTACGTTAATGTCGGCGCCTATATCGACTCCGGCACCATGGTGGATACCTGGGCCACGGTCGGCTCCTGCGCGCAGATCGGCAAGAACGTGCATTTATCCGGCGGCGTCGGCATCGGCGGCGTGCTCGAGCCGCTACAGGCCAATCCCACCATCATCGAAGACGATTGCTTCATCGGCGCGCGCTCGGAAATCGTCGAAGGCGTGGTGGTTGAAGCCGGCTCGGTGATTTCGATGGGCGTATTCATCGGGCAAAGCACCCGTATATTCGATCGCGCCAGCGGCAAGGTCAGCTACGGCCGCGTGCCCGCCGGCTCGGTCGTGGTTTCCGGCTCACTACCGTCGGGCGACGGCAAATGCCAGCTGTATTGTGCGGTCATAGTCAAACAGGTCGACGCCACGACGCGCACCAAGACCGGCCTCAATGATCTGCTGCGAGGCGAACGGCGCAATCAGCCCCGCCGCCAGCCGGCACCGGATCCGAAACCGCCAAGCAACGCGCCGGGCGAGAGACGCCACCGCCCGCGTCGCCAATCAGGAACACGGAATTAACTATCCATCTGCACCGGAAATTGGCAGAATACGTTTACTTATCGCGGTCATATTGGGCAGAGGTATGGGTTTACTCGACGATCTCAAGCAGCAGGCCGTTTCGGAGCGTCAGAAACAGCAGAAAAAAGAGCAGATCATGCAGGAGGGACGCAACCAGAAGCGGGAACTCGCGCACGTCAAGCTCAAGGACGCGCTGCATTACTGGATCGAGGTGTTCGATTCCCTCAATATCATCAAGCCCGGGATTACGCGCTATTACTACCTCGAAGGCGGCACCATCAAGCTGGAAAATCTCACGCAGTGCGACTACAGCGTCAACGGCCGCCGCCAGACCCTGGACAACAACGAATATATCGAGGCGGTGGTGCTGTTCTATAAATGTGTTGCCGACAAAAAGCTCACGATCGAGAAGCAGATGGATCCCGTGGTCCGGCGCATGCGCGAGCAATTGACGATGAACCATCTCAAGTTCGACTTGAAGGAAGTCACCAACGATTTCGGTTATATCGAACGCGGCACGTTCACCGTGATTTGCGAAGTCTCGGTCCTGATCAACATCGTCGCCAAACTCGAGACCTCGCAGATAGCAATATCCGCGAAAAATCTTGAGAAGTTCGGCGAATCAACTTATATTTTTGACTTTGACGAGTTCGGCAAGGATGTCATGGAAGAGCTGGCGAAAATAATAATTGCCAAGCCCAGCAAGCTCCGCGCCATGGGCAGGCACCAGCGGGCCTCCAGCCTGCGATGACACCGATGCGGCGCTTGCACGCGACTGGTGGACTGCGCGCCGCCGCCGTGCCGTGTATGCTGATATGGCCGCCGCCCGCAATCCCGCATTGAGCTCGGGCGCCGGCTCGAATTCGAATTCAGAACACTAAACGGAGCTCGCTACGCTCATCGATCCCTTATTCAAGCTGATGGCGGAAAAGCAGGCCTCCGATCTGTTTTTCACCGCCGGCGCACCGATCCAGATCAAGATCGAAGGCGTCGTAATGCCTGTCAACTCTCAGGTGATAAGTCCCGCCGGAATCAAAAAGATCGTCTACGAGATGATGTCGGAGCATCAGATCAAGGAACTCGAGAAAACGCTCGAGATGAACTTTGCCATTGGCCGCTCCGAAATCGGCAGTTTCCGCGTCAACGTGTTCTTCCAGCGGGGATCATTGGCGATGGTAATCCGATTCGTCAAGCCCGAGATCCCGAGCATCGAAGAACTCAGGCTGCCCGACCTCCTCAAAGAGCTGATAATGGAGAAACTCGGCTTGATACTGGTGGTTGGTTCGTCGGGTGCCGGCAAGTCTTCTTCGCTGGCGGCGATGATCGATTACCGCAACAGCACCACGACGGGCCACATCCTGACGATCGAGGATCCGATGGAATTCTCGTACAAACACAAGCGCTCGATCGTCAACCAGCGCGAGGTAGGCACCGATACCACCGGTTACGATAACGCACTGACCAGTGCGACACGCGAGGCGCCTGACCTGCTGATGATCGGCGAAATACTCGATCGGGCAACGCTGCAGAGCGCGCTTTTGTTCGCGCAGACCGGCCATTTGTGCCTGTCGACGATGCACGCCAACAACAGCTATCACGCGATGACCCGCATCGTAAACTTTTTCCCGCGTGAGGCACGCGACGCGCTGCTCTCCGACCTCGCGATCAGCCTCAAGTGTGTGATTTCGCAGCGCCTGATACGATCCACCCGCGGCGGACGTGTGCCTGCGGTCGAGATCATGCTCAACACCCCGCGCATCGCCGATCTGATCAGGAAAGGTGAAATCGGCAAGATCAAGGAGGCCATGGAACAGAGCCTGGCTTCCGGCAGCCAGACGTTTGAGCAATCGCTTAGCGCGCTTTACCGCGACGGCGAGATCACGCTCGAGGATGCACTTGCCAACGCCGACTCGGCGACCAACCTGCAGTGGCTGATCGACAATGCGGGCGTTGAGGAAACCACGGCGCCGTTCCGCAGCCCGTTGCAAACCCCAGACGAACCGGGACTCAGCGGCCGACCTGGACGGGATCCGGATTGATCACGACAGGGTATAGAACGGTTGCGGCTATCCGCCTGCAATCTCAGGCAGCGGGCGGCATGGGACCGGAATCGGGAAATACCGACGTAATTGGCTGCCGTTACCGTTCGTGAACTGATGGATGATGCGCACGTCCGCTTCCAGCGGGCGCGGCTTGCGTTCGGTCACGGCACCACCAGCGCGTGGGACGAGGCCGTCTACCTGATACTGCACGCATTGCGGCTGCCGCCCGACCGGTTGACGCCGTATCTCGCGCGCCGGGTCACGGCCGCGGAGCATAAGCGCGCGCAGCACCTGATCCGCGAGCGCATCAGCCGCCGCGTTCCCGCCGCTTATCTGACGCGCGAAGCGTGGCTTGGTGAAATGCGTTTTTACGTGGATGAGCGCGTAATAGTGCCGCGCTCGTACATCGCCGAACTGCTGCGCGAGCGCCTCGCGCCGTGGATCGCGCAGCCGGCGCAGATCAAACGCGCGCTCGATCTGTGTACCGGCTCCGGCTGCCTGGCCATAGTGCTCGCCCGAATGTTTCCTGCGGTGCGCGTCGACGCTGCGGATATTTCCTCTGCCGCTCTGGCGGTGGCGCGGCGTAATGTTGCGGCCCACCATTTGCGGCGCCGCATCCGCCTGGTGCACACGGACCTGTTTTCGGCGCTACACGACCTGCGCTACGACCTGATCATTGCCAATCCGCCCTATGTCAGCGCCGCCGGCATGCGCGCACTGCCCCGGGAATATCGCCGCGAACCGCGGCTCGCCCTTGCCGGCGGCACGGACGGTTTCGACGCGGTGCGCGAGATTCTGCGCCACGCGGCGCAGCATCTGACAATTGAAGGTTTGCTGGTGGTCGAAATCGGCCACCACCGCAGGCGGCTGGAGACCGCGTTCCCGCGCTTGCCGTTCGTGTGGCCGCAAACCAGTGGCGGCGATGACTGCGTGTTCATCCTCGAGCAGCGGGACCTCGCGGGTTTGGCCGCGGCTGTGCCGCCGCGTCAAGCCAGTCGAGCAGGCGCTGCGTCTCCTCGGCGCCGAGCTCGCGGGTCTGGCCGCGCTTCACGTGCGGCGGCAACTCGATAATGCCGAAGCGTACGCGCATCAGCCGGCTCACAGTGAATCCGAGTTTTTCGAACAGCCTGCGCACCAAACGGTTGCGGCCTTCCTTCAATACCACGTGACACCACTGATTGGCGCCCATACCGCCGCGCAATTCAGCGTTTTCGCAATGCGCTGGCCCGTCCTCGAGCTCGATGCCCTGGGTCAGTTTCTGCAGGTGCTGCGGCTGCAACTGTCCCATCACGCGCACGGCGTATTCGCGCTCGATCCCGTAACGCGGATGCATCATGCGATTGGCAAGCTCGCCCGATGTGGTAAAGATGAGCAGGCCGCAGGTATTGAAGTCCAGTCTGCCGACCGACATCCATTTCGCGCCGACGATTGCCGGCAAATGCTCGAACACGCTCGGACGACCCCGAGGATCGCTGCGGCTGGTGATCTCACCCTCCGGTTTATGATAGAGCAGCACGCGCGGCAATCGGCTCGCTGGCCCGGCGCGAATAACGCGGCCGGCTACCTTGATCTGGTCGTGCGGTCCTACGCGCGCACCGGTCAGCGCGGTCGCGCCATTGACGGTAACGCGGCCGCCGCTGATCAGCAGTTCCATTTCACGCCGTGACCCGAGGCCGGACTGCGCCATGACTTTCTGCAGTTTCTGCGTGGATTCCGTCTCGCCTGAACGCGCCTCATGGCTGCGTTTGTCCGGTACTGCCGCCCGGGTGCGCCCCGTCCGCTTTGCGTCCGGTCTGGCGATACGGGTTCCGCGCGCGATCGTGCCGCTCCTGTTCATGGCGAGGATTCGAGCGCCCGCCGTTCGATAACCGCCTGTGCCAGCGTCCCGCTGTCGACGTGCTCGAGTTCCCCACCTACCGGAAGTCCCCGCGCGATGCGGCTGACCTTGAGCCCGCGCGCCAGCAGCAATTCACCGATGTAATGCGCGGTCGCCTCGCCCTCAACCGTAAAATTCGTCGCGACGATGACCTCATGCACGCGCCCGTCATTGACACGCGTGAGCAATCGGTCGAGATGAATGTCCCTGGTTCCGACGCCGTCCAGTGGCGAAAGTCTGCCCATCAATACGAAATACAAGCCCTGATAGCACTCGGCCTGTTCCATCATCAACATGTCGGCCGGTGTCTCGACCACGCACAGCAGGCGAGTGTCGCGACGTGCCGAGTGGCACAGCGCGCACACCGCTTCCTCGCTGAAGGTATTGCAGCTCTCGCAATGCCGGATAAGCTCGAGTGCCCGGCCCAACGCCTTTCCCAGCCGTGCCGCGCCCGGGTGATCGCGCTGCAGCAGGTAGTAGGCCATGCGCTGCGCGGACTTCGGTCCGACTCCCGGCAGGCAGCGCAGCGCCTCGATCAATTCTTCGAGGCTGGAAGGGTTCTTCATCCCCACGCCTAAAACGGCAGTTTCATACCCGGCGGCAAATCCAGGCCTGCAGTCATTCCGCCCATTTTTTCCTGAACCGTCGCATCGACCCGTCGCGCCGCATCGTTAAACGCCGCCGCGATCAGGTCTTCCAGCATGTCCCGGTCGTCCGTCAGCAACTGCGGATCTATCGTTACGCGCTTGACGTCGTGGCGGCAAGTCATGATCACCTTGACCATGCCGGCGCCGGACTGGCCTTCGACCTCGACTGTCGCCAACTGATCCTGCATGCGCTTCATGTTTTCCTGCATTTGCTGGGCCTGTTTCATCAAGCCTGCCAGAGCGCCTTTCATGCGTCTGTCCTCCGTTATGTTGCGGGTTTTATGGTAGACGACCGTACTCGCGCATCGAAGTTTTCGACCAAATCGCGTACGAATGGATCGCCATCGAGCGCCGCAGACGCCTCGGTCCGCCGCTGCAAATCGTCCTGCTCCCGGATATCCGCGGGTGTGTTGCCGGCGCCGGGATCGATGCTGATTTCCAGCCGAACTCCGGTTCCAAGGTGTTGTTCGAGCGCGAGCCTCAACCGGTCCCGATAGGCGCGCTCGGCCAGATGACGCCGGGCGTGCGACACGCACAGTTCGATGCGCTCGCCCTGCCACGCGACGAGCCGGCAGTTTTGCGCCAGCATGCGTTCCACGCCCGTCAGCGGCAGCGCCGTCACCAGCGCGTTCCAGTCGCGATCAGCCGGCTTTTTTTTTGATTCGCGCGGCAACCGCGTGGGTTGAGGCGACGCTGCTGCAGTGGCGGCAGATTCAGCTGTTTGCGACGGCCGGCCACCCGGCATGAACGCAAGCATGCGCAGCAGCGTCATCGTGAATCCGGCATATTCGTCGGGTGCGAGGCCGATATCCTGTCGCCCGTGCAATACGATCTGATACAGCAATTGAACCTCATCTGCCTCCAACCCGGCGGCGTACGCCTCGATTGCGGCATGCTCGGGATCATCCACCGCTATCGCCTGCGGCACTGTTTGCATCAGCGAAATGCGGAGCAATAACGTGGCCAGTTCCTGCAGCGCGATTTCGAACGACAGGCTGTTCTCGGCCATGCGATCCGCGACCGCCACCATCGCCGCGCCGTCGCGCCGCTGCAGTGCGGACAGGATATCGTGCAGGAAATCCTGCCCGACGCTGCCAAGCATGGCCCGCACTGCCTGCTGCTCGACGCGGCCGCCGCCATGCGCGATCGCCTGATCGAGCAGGCTCAGGCCGTCGCGCATGCTGCCGTGCGCGGCGCGAGCCAACAGCGCCAGCGCCGGCTCCTCGCCGGTAACGCCTTCGAGTTCGAGGACTTTAATCAGTTGCGCCTTGATCCGTGACGGCGGAATCTGTTTCAGGTTGAACTGCAGGCAGCGCGACAGCACCGTGACCGGAATTTTCTGCGGCTCGGTGGTGGCGAGTATGAATTTAACGTGCCCGGGCGGTTCCTCGAGCGTCTTCAGCATCGCATTGAACGCGCTGCGCGAAAGCATGTGCGCTTCGTCGATGATATAAACTTTGAAGCGCGCGCTGGTTGGCGCGTAAAGCGCGTTTTCCAGCAGATCGCGCATATTGTCGACCTGAGTATTGGACGCTGCATCGAGCTCGATCAGATCGACAAAACGCCCGGCATCGATCTCGACGCATGGGGCACACTTGCAGCACGGTTCGGCGGTGATTCCGGAACCACAATTGAGCGCCTTGGCCATGATACGGGCCAGCGTCGTCTTGCCAACTCCGCGCGTGCCCGTAAACAGGTACGCATGGTGCAGCCGCTGCTGCCCGAGCGCGTTGGTAAGCGCCCTCACCACGTGCTCCTGTCCGACCAGTTCGGAAAAGGTCTTGGGCCGCCACTTGCGGGCGAGGACTTGGGTCACCGCGGCGCGTGAAGAATGAAAAACGAATGGCGAGCCCTGAACCGCCCGCTCCTGCTCATGAACAACACTCCACGACCGGCCTAAAAGTGGTACTGCAGGCGCAGTTGATGAAAATTGATGCCCTGATTGGGCTCTTTGATTCCGGCGTTCGATAAATGCTGGTAACGGTAACCGATGTCATATTGTCTCTTGTCGCCGAAGCGCACACCGGCGCCGATGTGACTGCCGAACTGGTAATTGGTGCCGAGTTCGCGTTGCGTGCTGACGGATGAGTAGGACACAATATGCAGACCGACCCCGGTTTCCGCGTAGGGTGACAATCCTGCCGCCGCACTCTGCTGCACGCGCAATACCGGCGTCAAGCTAACCTCGGCAATGCTACCGCTGCCGCCGGCGGCGCTGCGGTTGTTCCAGTAGCCGAAATTCAGATCCCAGTATCCGGCCACGTGCCAATCGCCCGCGTCGAACACTTTCTTCTTCAAATTCCACTGCAGGCCAACGCGATACCGCTGCACGCTGACGTTGGACGAATCCGAGTCACCAATTTCGAAGGAAATTCCGTCGACCGCGTAAGCAGCGGGCGCCGCAGCCAGCGCCACCATCGCCATCATCACGCATCCCAGCTTTCCCATGCATTCCTCGATCATCGCGGGTTGAATCGACAGGGCGATAATATCGCAAAAAAAAAGGGGTGGCGAGCCTGATCCCCGGCACTTGCAGAGAATAGCTGTGGCTGCTTCCTTCCGGACCTGACCAGATTCACTATCATGCAATGCGGGGGGGCCCGCCCTAGCTTGTCCGCGCGCCGCAAAGCACGCAACCAAGCGCATTATGCCCGATGTAGCGGCCTGCGTCCTGCCCCCGGTCGCGTATCCGGCAAACATGTCGGCGTCGGGCGCGTGATACAATTTTCAGAAACCGGAGCGCGAACAAGCCGCGCATGCTAGGCTGCCGGCGCAATGCGCGGACAGCCGCGACGCGGACCGATCCGTCAGCGACCATCGCCGACAAGTGGAGGAGCATGATGTCGAACCAAACCATAGAATCGGTTTTGAACGAACAGCGGATGTTCCCGCCCAGCGCCGACTTCGTAAAACAGGCGAACATATCGGGCATTGAAGCCTACAACAAACTGTGCGCCGAAGCTGAGAGGGATTTCACCGGTTTCTGGGGGCGTCTCGCGCGTGAACATGTGCTGTGGCACCAACCATTTAGCCAGGTACTCGACGAATCCAAAGCGCCGTTTTTCAAGTGGTTCGCTGATGGCAAGCTCAACGCCTCCTACAATTGCCTCGACCGGCACCTGAAAACCCAGCCCGACAAGGTTGCGATTATCTTCGAGGCCGACGACGGCAAAGTTACCCAAATTACCTATCGGGAACTCCACCGTCGCGTCTGCGTGATGGCGAACGGCCTGAAAAGCCTTGGTATCAAGAAAAGTGACCGCGTCATCATCTACATGCCGATGTCGATAGAAGTCGTGGTCGCGATGCAGGCCTGCGCGCGCATCGGTGCCATCCATTCGGTGGTGTTCGGTGGGTTCTCGGCCAAGAGCCTGCAGGACCGCATTATCGACGCAGGCGCAGTCGCGGTGCTCACCGCCGACGAGCAGATGCGCGGCGGCAAGGCTATCGCGCTCAAAGCCGCGGTTGACGAAGCGCTCGCCCTCGGCGGCTGCGACACTATCAGAAAGGTGGTCGTCTACCGGCGTACCGGCAGCACAGTGCAATGGGATGCGAAGCACGATGTGTGGCTGCATGATCTCGTCAAGGGCCAGGCCGACAGTTGCGAACCGGAATGGGTCGACGCCGAGCACCCGCTGTTCATCCTCTACACCTCGGGCTCGACCGGCAAGCCGAAGGGTGTCCAGCATTCCACCGGCGGCTACCTGCTGATGACGATACTGACCATGAAGTGGACGTTTGATTACAAGCCGACCGATACCTTCTGGTGCACAGCGGACGTGGGCTGGGTCACCGGCCACAGCTACATCTGTTACGGCCCGCTTGCCGTGGGCGCGACCGAGGTCATGTTTGAGGGCGTGCCCGTGTATCCCGACGCCGGCCGCTTCTGGAAGCTCATCCAGGATCACAAGGTAACGGTGTTTTACACCGCGCCGACTGCAATCCGCTCGCTGATCAAGGCAGGCGGCGAGTTGCCTAACCGGTACGATCTTTCCAGCCTGCGCATTCTCGGCACGGTGGGCGAGCCGATCAATCCCGAGGCGTGGATGTGGTACTACAAGACCGTCGGCAAGGAGCGCTGCCCCATCGTCGACACCTGGTGGCAGACCGAAACCAGCAGCCATATGATCACGCCGCTTCCGGGCGTGCACGCGCTCAAGCCGGGTTCATGCACAATGCCGCTGCCCGGCATCATGGCGGCGATCGTGGACGAATCCGGCCGCGACGTCGAAAAGGGCAAGGGCGGCATACTTGTCATCAAACGCCCGTGGCCCGGAATCATCCGCACCATCTGGGGCGATCCGGAGCGCTTCAAAAAAAACTACTTTCCCGACGAATTCCAGGGCAAGTACTATCTTGCCGGAGACGGCGCCAGCCGCGACGAGCACGGTTATTTTCGCATCATGGGCCGTATTGACGACGTGCTCAATGTCGCGGGGCACCGGCTGGGGACGATGGAAATCGAGTCGGCGCTGGTCGCCAACCCGATGGTGGCCGAAGCGGCAGTGGTCGGCCGACCCGATGAAACCACCGGCGAGGCGGTAGTCGCCTTCGTCGTGCTCAAACAGGCGCGGCCCAGCGGCGAAGACGCGCGAAAAATCGTCAAGCAACTGCAGGACTGGGTCGCCAAGGAAATCGGTCCGATCGCCAAGCCCAAAGACATCCGTTTCGGCGATAACCTGCCCAAGACACGCTCCGGCAAGATCATGCGCCGCCTGCTGCGCGATATTTCGACGGGCAAGGAAATAACCCAGGACGTCTCCACGCTGGAGAATCCGGCGATCCTGCAGCAGCTCAAAGAACCGGCGAGCTGAACGTCGGCCGACACGCAGCACAGTGGCGGGCACAGCCCCCGGTCCTGCACCCATCCGCGCCCATCGACCCATGAAACGGCCCTCCAGACACGGACAGCGGCTAATCGCAGTGTTCGTGCTCGGTTGCCTGCTGTTCAATTTCCCCCTGCTCCATCTGTTCAATATCGATCAGCGGCTGTTCGGTGTTCCGCTGCTCTACATTTACATGTTCGCGGCGTGGGCAGTGGTGATCGGGTTGACGGCTCTGGTCGTCGAACGCAGTTCAGACTGAGTCCGGCATAAAGGCAAGCGGGTCTAGAGGCAATGCCAACCGGCCTTTTCATCGTCCTCGCGTCGTTCGGCTACGTCGGGCTGCTGTTCGCCATCGCCTATTACGGCGACAAGCGCGCCGAAGCCGGCCGCAGCATCATCGCGAACCCGTATATCTACGCGCTATCGCTCGCCGTTTACTGCACTTCGTGGACGTTTTACGGCAGCGTCGGGCGCGCCGCTACCAGCGGCATCGGTTTTCTCCCGATCTATCTCGGACCGACGTTGATGGCGGTGCTGTGGTGGTACGTGCTGCTGAAAATGATTCGCATCAGCAAGAAAAATCGTATCACTTCGATTGCCGATTTCATTTCCTCGCGCTATGGCAAGAGCCAACTGCTCGGTGGACTGGTCACCGTCATCGCGGTAATCGGAATCATTCCCTACATCTCGCTCCAGCTCAAGGCCGTTTCGAACAGCTTCTCGATAATCCTCAGATACCCGCTGGTGTCGGTGCCCACCAACCAGGCGGAAATACCGTTATTCGCCGACAACACGTTTTACATCGCGATGCTGCTCGCCGCGTTTGCCATCCTGTTCGGCACCCGAAATCTCGATGCCTCCGAACGGCATGAAGGCCTGGTCGCCGCCATCGCTTTCGAATCCCTCGTCAAGTTGCTCGCCTTCCTCGCCGTCGGAGTTTTTGTCACGTTCTTTCTCTATGATGGTTTCGACGATATATTCTCGCGTGCCACCGAGTATCCTCAACTCGCACCTCTGTTCAATATCGACAGTTCCGCGATCAATTACACTTCATGGGCGTCGCTTACCTTCGTATCGATGCTCGCGATCATGTTTCTGCCGCGGCAATTCCAGGTCGCAGTGGTCGAGAATGTGGACGAGCGCCACGTCACCAAGGCAATGTGGTTGTTTCCGCTTTATCTACTGGCGATAAACGTGTTCGTGCTGCCGATTGCCGTTGCCGGCATCATGCATTTTCCGGCCGGTAATATAGACGCCGACATGTTCGTGCTGACGTTGCCCATCGCGCAGCAGCAGCCCGTACTGACCCTTATCGTGTTCATCGGCGGGTTATCGGCGGCAACCGGTATGGTCATCGTGGAAGCCGTCGCGCTGTCGACCATGGTGAGCAATAATTTTATGATGCCGCTGCTGCTGCGCCTCAATGCGCTGCGCCTGCACGAGCGCGCGGACCTGTCTTCGCTCATCATCGGCATCCGGCGCGGCGCCATCGTCGCCGTGCTTTTGCTCGGCTACGCGTACTTCCGCCTCGCCGGCGAAGCCTACGCGCTGGTTTCGATCGGACTGATATCGTTCGTCGCGGTTGCCCAGTTCGGTCCCGCGATAATCGGCGGCATGTTTTGGCGGGGCGCTACCAGTCGCGGCGCCATCGGCGGCCTGGGTGTGGGGTTTCTGGTCTGGGCGTACACTTTACTGCTGCCGTCGTTCGCCACCTCGGGATGGCTGCCGCTTGCTTTTGTCGATCACGGACTGTTCGGCATCGCGCTGCTCAAGCCTCTCGAATTGTTCGGGCTCACCGGACTCGATAAAATCACGCACTGCCTGTTCTGGAGCATGTTCTTCAACATCGGCACCTACGTCGCGGTTTCGCTGCTGACGAGTCCAAGTCTTTCCGAGCAGATCCAGGCCACACTGTTCGTAAATGTCGATCGCGAATCCGGAATCAAGCGTTCCGAATCGCTGCGTGGCGGCGCCTCGGTCGCTGAGCTCATCACGCTGGTTGGCCGCTTCGTGGGGCAGCGCCGGGCGGAGGAAGCGTTTGCCGACTACGCGGAAAAGCGCGACGTAAAATCGACGACGGACCTCGCTGCCGATCCGGACCTGATCCATTTCGCCGAAACGCTGCTCGCCGGCGCAATCGGCACCAGCTCGGCCCGCGTAGTGGTGTCCTCGGTGGCGCAGGAGGAACCACTGGGCATCGACAAGGTCATGAACATCCTCGACGAAGCCTCCCAGACCCTCGCCTACAGCCGCCAGCTTGAACAAAAATCGCATGAACTCGAAATTGCGAGCGCCGAGCTGACTTCCGCCAACCGGCGACTGCAGGAACTGGACCGAATGAAAGACGATTTCATTTCCACGGTCACTCATGAACTGCGCACCCCGCTCACTTCGATTCGCGCTTTATCCGAGATCCTGCACGACAATCCCGCGCTGGAAACCCCGCAACGCCAGGAATTCCTCGGCATCGTCATCAAGGAGTCCGAGCGCCTGACACGCCTTATCAACCAGGTGCTCGATCTGGCCAAGCTGGAGTCGGGCGCCGCCGAGTGGTACGCCGGCCCGCTCGATTTGCGCGAGGTAATCGTCGATGCGGTAGCCACGACCAGCCAGCTGTTCCGCGACCGGAATGTACCGGTCGAAATGCGGCTGGCACCTGCCGCGCCGCAGGTGACCGCCGATCGCGACCGCATGATGCAGGTGATGCTCAATTTGCTGTCGAATGCGGTCAAGTTTTGCCCGCGCAGCGGCGGCCGGGTAACAGTTACCTTGAGCACACAGCCCGCAGCGCTTCAGGTTGATGTCGCGGACAACGGGATCGGGATTTCGGACGAGGACCAGCAGATCATTTTTGAGAAATTCCGCCAGGTCGGAGACACGCTGACCGGGAAACCGCAGGGCAGCGGGCTTGGACTTCCGATCTGCCGCCAGATCATCAGCCACTTCGGCGGCCGGCTGTGGGTGACCAGCGCACCCGGATGCGGCGCGATCTTCTCGTTCACTCTGCCGCTCGATCCAGCACAAGATGCGCGCACCCCGACGCCGGAACCCGTGCTTGCCGCGGAATCATGGCACGCTGAAGGGCAGCGATGATGAGCAAAAGAATCCTGATTGCGGATGACGAGCCCAACATAGTGATTTCGCTGGAATTTCTGATGCAAAGCCAAGGCTACGAGGTGAAGATCGCTGCCAACGGCGACGAGGCGCTGCGCCAGGTCGATGTGTTCAAACCCGATCTGATCCTGCTCGATATCATGCTGCCGCTGCGCAACGGGTTCGAAGTGTGCCAGAAAATTCGCGAAAACCCCGCATGGAATGGCGTCAAGGTGGTCATGCTGACCGCCAAGGGACGTGAATCCGAGGTGACCAAAGGACTCGCGCTGGGCGCGGACGCATACATTACCAAACCGTTCGCAACCAATGAACTTCTCGTCAGCGTGCGAAGCTTGCTGGGAAAATGAATCCAAAATTTAAACGGGCACTGGCCATAGCTGCGGCCGCTCTGCTCTTCCTCGGCAGCACCGCGACGCTGGATTACATCGTGTGGTCAGGACTTGCCGCGGAGCACCGCGCGGCGCTGGCGGCTGCGCTTACTGATCGTGTTTCCCTCATGGTATTCATGGCTCTGCTGATCAGCGTCGGTCTCGGCATCATCGTTAACAGTCTGTTCGATGCGTATGTGACCGCCGTGCGGCGACTCGCCGAGGCAACGCGATTGATTGTCAACGTCAACCCCGGTCACCGCATAGAGCCGGACGGCGTGGACGAGCTGCAGCACCTGGCGCGCGAGATCAATTCGCTGGCGGACCGTAACCGCGCGCTCGAAACCGGCATCGAAACGCGCATCGCCGCAGCAAGCATGGAAGTGGCACGGGAAAAAGACCGTCTCGCCGCACTCATGTCGGAGCTTGCGCAGAGCGTGCTGGTATGCAACATCGAAGGACGCATACTGCTCTATAACCAGTGCGCGCTGCAGCTCCTGAGCACGGCTTCTGCGACACAACCGGAAAGTAATGCTGCCGCGACCTTCGGCCTCGGGCGCTCGCTGTTTGGTGTAATGGACCGCAACGTGGTACTGCATGCGCTCGAACACATTCAGGAACGTCTCGTGCAGGGCGACCTCAGACCGGTCACCGCCTTCGTGACTATGCTGGCGGGTGGGCGCCTGATTCGGGCGCATATGGCGCCGGTGCTGGCGAATGCCGCGGACGGGTCCGTTGATACCACCGCCGGTGCGACTGCCGGAAACGGTTCCCGGATTTCCGGATATGTACTGACCCTGGAAGACATCCAGCAGAGCGTTGAAACTGCGGTCAGGCGCGACCGCCTGCTGCAGTCGCTCATCGAAAGTACGCGTGCTTCCCTTGCCAGCATTCGCGCCGCGATCGAATCCATGCTCGCGTTCAAGGACATGGATTTGGCGCGCCGCGGGCAGTTTGAACAAGTCATCCGCCAGGAGGCCGAAGCGCTCGGCCGCCGCCTTGATGCGTCCATCGCCGATCATGTCGATTGCGTGCGGGCTCAGTGGCCGCTTGAAACCATGCTCGCGCGCGACCTGCTCGCCGCCGTCCGGCGCAGCATCGAGAACCGGCCTGGAATGCAAGTACGGGTCGAAGGCGAGGACGCGGCGATTTGGCTTGCGGTCGACAGCTTTTCGTTGGTACGGGCACTGACCTTTCTGGCCGGCCGGCTCGAGCACGAGTTTGGCGTCCACCGGATTTGTTTTCGCATCGAACGCGAGGACCGGCAGATCCACCTGGATCTGACATGGGATGGCGCATCCTTAACAACCGAAACCGCCGTCCGCTGGCAAAATACCCCGCTCGATTTTGGCAGCGAAGCCACGCCGCTGACGTTCGAAGATATCATCGCGCGTCACAGCGGCCAGGTGTGGCTACAGAGCGACGCGGTATCCGGAAGCACTTATTTCCGGATCCTGCTGCCGCACACCGATCACCGCAGCACGCCTCTCAAGGTGTTGGCTGCGCCGGCTCGCCCCGCGTTCTATGACTTCGACCTGTTTAACCAATTTGCGCAACATCCCGAACAGGACGGGTGCCTGCTGAGCGAGCTCAGCTACACGGCGTTCGACACCGAGACCACCGGACTTGAACCTTCCGCGGGCGACGAAATCATATCGATCGGAGCGATTCGCATTGTCCGTGGGCGGCTGCTCCACGGCGAAACTTTCGACCAGCTGGTCGACCCCGGCCGGTCACTCACGCCGGCATCAGTGCGAATTCACGGTATCGAGCCGGCGATGCTCGATGGCCAGCCGGACATCGCGCGCGTGCTGCCGCGTTTTCACCGTTACTGCGAGGACACCGTGTTGATCGCGCACAATGCGGCATTCGACATGCGCTTTCTGCAAATCAAAGAAGCGGCAACCGGCGTGCATTTCACCCAGCCGGTGCTCGATACGCTGATGCTTTCTGCGGTAGTTCACCCCCATCAGCCCGAGCACCAGCTCGAGGCAATCGCTGCACGCCTGGGTGTCAGCGTGATCGGACGCCACACGGCGCTCGGAGATGCGATCGTGGCCGGCGAAATTTTTCTGAAATTTGTCCCGTTGCTCGCCGCCCAGGGCATTACGACCCTCAAGCAAGCGCGTGAGGCGTCACTACGGACGTCTTACGCGCGGGTTCGTTATTAATGGACTACCGGCTAAGGACCACTGGGGCGTGAGCATGGGCGAAAACAGTCTTGATGCCAGTTCACAACAGTCGCTGGCGAGCCCGCTGGCGAAGGTGGTGCGGCGCCCGCCGGTGACCTGTCCGCCGGATGCGTCGGTGCGCTCGGCGCTGAAGACGATGCACGAACTCAATATCGGCTCGATGGTCGTGACCGACGGCAACCTGACGCCGCTCGGAATACTCACGCTGCGCGATGTGCTCGACCGGGTGGCGCTCGCCGAATACGGGCTTGATCAGCCGATCTCGGGTGTCATGAGCCGCGATGTGTTCAGCATGCCGCCGCAAGCATCGGCCTACGAGGCGGCACTCGCGATGGTCAGGCGCGGCATACACCACATCCTGGTCGTCGAACGCGGCAGGCTCACCGGCCTGATCACTGACAAGGATCTGTTCAGCCTGCAGCGCATCAACATGCGCCAACTGGCCGGTGTCATTCGCGAAGCAAACTCGATTGAAAGCCTGGTGCAATTCAGCGACGACATCCGCCAGCTTGCGCACAACATGCTCGCGCAGGGCATTGCGGCGGAGCAACTGACGCACTTTATCGCCTCGCTCAATGACCTGCTGACCCAGCGCATCATCGATCTCGAGCTCGCCGGCGCGGGACTCGGCGACGTGCGCTTGTGCTGGTTGGCGCTCGGCAGCGAAGGCCGTTTCGAGCAGACGTTCAGCACCGACCAGGATAACGGGATCATCTTCGCCGGTGCCGCCGACGCGGCGAGCCTGCGCGAGCGCCTGCTGCCGTTCGCTCAACGCGTCAACGCCGCCCTCGCGAGTTGCGGCTTCCCGATGTGCAAAGGCAACGTGATGGCCAGCAATCCGCAGTGGCGCCTGAGCGAGCAGGAGTGGCGCGAGAAATTCGCGCACTGGATCGACAGCGGCAATCCTAAAGCTCTGCTGCACGCCACGATATTCTTCGACTTCCGGGGTCTGCACGGCGAACTCGGGCTGGCGGATGAGTTGCGCGGCTGGATGCTCGCGCAAACCGCCAGGAGCCCGCGTTTTCTGCACCAGATGGCGGCGAACGCGCTGAATAACTCTCCGCCGCTCGGCCTCCTGCACGATTTCGTGACCGACCGGGATACGGCGCACCCGCATACCCTCAACCTCAAGCTGCACGGCGCCAGTCTATTCGCCGATGCTGCCCGCATCTACAGCCTCGCGTCCGGGATAGCGCAAACCAATACCGGAGCGCGGCTGTGCGAATTCGGCGTCCTGCAAGGCGTATCGGAGCGCGAGGTCAAGGCCTGGATCGACTCATTTCAATTCATCCAGGTGTTGCGGCTGCGCCACCAGCACATCCAACATTTGCAGGGTGTCGCGATGGACAATATCATCAACCCCGACGATCTGAACCAGCTCGAGCGGCGCATCCTGAAAGAAGCGCTGCGGCAGGTGCGCGCATTGCAGAGCCGCCTCGCGCTCGATTACCGGTTGTGACGCGGCTGCATCGGTGGCTGTCGTTACTCAGTAATTGACGTAGTCGAGCAGATAGCCGCGGCCGTATAGCGTGCGCACCGTTACGCCCACACCAGCCAGTTTTTTGCGCAACCGGTGCACATAGACCTCGATTGCGTTGTGGCTGACTTCCTTGTCGTAGCTGTAGAGTTGCTCCACCAGCTGCTCTTTGCTGACAACGCGCCCGAAACGCGTCAACAACGTCTCCAGCACCCCGGTTTCCTGCACCGATAGCGTAATTGCGCGGCCGTCGATGCTGGCAACACGACCGACAGTGTCGAAACTCAAACCACCGTAACTGACCAGCGCCGTAGCATTCCCCTGTCCGCGCCGCAACAATGCCCGTACGCGCGCCCGCAGCTCGTTGAGGCTGAACGGCTTGACCAGGTAATCGTCAGCACCAAGATCAAGCCCAAGCACTTTTTCCTCCGGTTTTTCACGACCGGAAAGGATCAGCACCGGCAGCCCTGAGTTGCGGCGGCGTAACCGCCGCAACACCTCGAAACCGTCAAGCTTGGGCAAACCCAGATCGAGTATCAGCAGTCCGAACACATCGCCCTTGAGCGCCTCGTCCGCGGCGGCGCCGTTATTGACCCAATCGACCGCGTATCCGGACTGTGTAAGCGAAAATTGCAGCGCTTCAGCCAGAGCCGCGTCGTCTTCTGTAATCAGTATGCGCATCGCTGGTTGTTGATTCGACTTTAATTAATCATTCTAATTGATTATTTATAATGTTATTTTCATATTTCCGCCGCACCCGGGCAGGGCGTGATGCAAACGGCATAATTCCGGCCCGAGTCAGGATTTTGTAAGGTTTATCCCTAATAATAGGTTTGATACAAAAATATAAGCAAATCAATCTTATCCTTTGGCGGCCCAGACTTTTTACCGCCTTTAAACTTCAGACTGGAGGAGCCTCATGGAGCTAACTGCCAAGCACCGGGATTATTGGCACAAGAACCTGGTGGTCACCGCGATTCTGCTGTTCATCTGGTTCGTTGCCACCTTCGTCGTAGCCTGGTATTCGCGCGAACTCAACGCGATCAACTTCATTGGCTTTCCGCTGGGCTTTTACATGAGTGCGCAGGGGTCACTCATTATCTACGTGGTGCTGATCTGGATCTACGCGCGTTACATGAACAAACTCGACATCGAGTATGGCGTTGAAGAAGGAGAAGACGAATGAGCCAGTCCGTGATGGGGCACAAGGCATTCAAAGCCCAGCTCCAAAAATACTACACCTGGTACACCGGCGGTTTCCTGGTGTTCCTGTTTTCGCTGGCAATTGCCGAGCAGCTCGGCATGTCGCGGGCGTGGATCGGCTACTGGTTCCTGTTCGCGACGATCGGCCTGTACGCCGGCATCGGTATCATGACGCGCACCACCGAAGCGGCGGAATATTACGTCGCGGGACGGCGCGTGCCGGCCTTCTTCAACGGCATGGCGACGGGCGCCGACTGGATGAGCGCGGCGTCGTTCATCGGCATGGCCGGCACCCTGTATCTTGCCGGCTTCGACGGCCTCGCGTTCGTGACCGGCTGGACCGGCGGCTATGTGCTGGTGGCGTTGTTCCTTGCGCCCTACCTGCGCAAGTTCGGCCAGTTCACGATTCCCGATTTCCTCGGCGAACGTTACGGCGGCAACATCATCCGCTCGATCGGCATCTTCGCGGCAATCCTGTGCTCCTTCACGTACGTGGTGGCGCAGATCTACGGCGTCGGTCTGATCACCGCCCGCATGACCGGACTTGAGTTCGGCGTCGGCGTGTTCGTCGGTCTCAGCGGTATCCTGGTGTGTTCGCTGCTCGGCGGGATGCGCGCGGTGACCTGGACGCAGGTTGCACAGTACATCATCCTGATCATCGCCTACATGACGCCGGTGGTATGGCTGTCGGTCAAGCATACCGGCATTCCGGTGCCGCAATTGGCATACGGTCAAGTGCTGCAGAAAGTGACCGAGCGCGAGAAGGTGCTGACCAACGATCCTAAAGAAATCGAGGTGCGCAACATTTTCAAAGGGCGCGCTGATGCCGCCAATGCGAATCTCAAGGATCCTGCCGCGGCTTACGCCAAGGGCAAGGCCAATGCGGAGCAGAACGTCGCCAAACTGAAGACGGAGAATGCGCCGGCCGAGCAAGTGGCGGCCGCGGAAAAAGCGCTCGCTGCGTATCCTAAAGATGAAGCCGCCGCCAAGTCGCAATGGAACAAAGACAAAGGACTGGCTGCGCGCGCAGCGCCTCCGCGTCCTCATGCAACGCCATACCCGGGCAAGGATGAAGCCGCGCAGAACATCGCGCGCAACAACTTCCTTGGCATCGTGTTCTGCATGATGTTCGGCACGGCGGCGCTGCCGCACATCCTGATGCGCTACTACACCACGCCCAGTGTGAGGCAGGCGCGCCAATCGGTATTCTGGTCGCTGTTCTTCATCTTCCTGCTCTACTTCACGGCGCCCTCGCTTGCCGTGCTGGCGAAATACGACGTCTACCACTTCCTGGTCGGCAGCTCATTCGCGAATTTACCAGCATGGGCATTGAGTTGGGCCAAGGTCGATCCAGGTTTGCTGTCGATTACCGACATCAACAAGGACGGCATCGTGCAACTGGCGGAGATCGTGCTTGGCACCGACATCATCGTGCTGGCGACGCCGGAAATCGCCGGCCTGCCGTATGTCGTGTCGGGGCTGGTCGCCGCCGGTGGTTTGGCTGCGGCGCTGTCAACCGCTGACGGCTTGCTGCTGACGATCGCCAATGCGTTGTCGCACGACCTTTACTACAAGATGATCGACCCGACCGCGTCGACCGCGCGCCGCGTCACGGTGTCGAAAGTCCTGCTGCTGGTGGTTGCAATACTCGCCGCCACCGTCTCCTCGATGAAACCAGGCGATATCCTGTTCCTGGTCGGCGCGGCATTCTCGCTTGCAGCCTCGTCATTCTTCCCGGCGCTGGTGTTGGGGGTGTTCTGGCGGCGCGCCAATAAATGGGGCGCGATAGTAGGCATGTCCGCAGGGCTGGGTGTCTGCATGTATTACATGTATACGACCTACCCGTTCTTCGGCGGCGTGGCGGCAAACCAGTGGTTTAACATGAGTCCGATCTCGGCGGGTGTCTTTGGCTTGCCGGTAGGCCTCATCACCATCATCGTGGTGAGTCTGCTCACGCCCGAGCCATCGAAAAAGGTGCAGGAACTGGTGGACCACGTGCGTTACCCACACCTGCGCGGCGATATCAATACCCAGGCTACCTGATCGCGGACAACTCACAACATGACAAAGCCCGCTTCGGCGGGCTTTTTTTTAAACGAGTTTTGTTCTGCTAAAATGCGCCGGCATGAATCCAAACCCTTGGTGGCATTATCAGTATTCGCGCCTGCTGGCGCTGTTCAAGCGCTACGATCGGGCGATAGATGAGTTGCGCGAAGCCCTCCGAATCGACCCGTCATACGCGCGCGCCGCCGGCTCACTGGGGTTTCTCTACGCGACTCTCGGCCGCTATCCGCTTGCAATCGAGCAGTTTAGGGCGGCACTGAAGATCCGGCCAAATGATGCCGTGCTGCTGTTCGATCTGGGCTATGTCTATCATCTGGATAAACGCTACGAACCGGCGATCGAGGCGTTCCAGAACGCATTGCGCCTCAACCCGAAGATCGACCGCGCCTGGTACGGCCTGGGGCTCGCGCTGTCATCGCTGGGCCGGCACGAGGAATCGGCACAAGCGCTGGACGAGGCAGCCAGCCTGCAACCGATGAACAGTCTTGCGTGGTATGAATTGGGCATGGCCTGTCACACTCTGAACCGCCGCGACAAGCTCGACAAGGTCATTGCACATCTGAACCGGTTTGATCCGAAGATGACGCAGCACTTGACCCGGGCCACTGAAAAACCCGTGAATGCGCCGCCGCCGATGGAACCGCCTGCCACTTCCGGTGGAACGGCGGCAAGGCCGCAATGATGTACCAGCTTGTCATCATCCTGAAGGGACTCAATGAAGTCGCGCTGATGGCGCTGCTCGGCCAGGCCGCGCTATTCGTGCTGGCCGGGTCTAAGCGTGAAAACAATATCGTCTATTCGATGTTGAAGACGGTCACGTCCCCGGTCATGAAGTTTACGCGCATGATTGCACCGCGTTTCATCGTCGATCAGCATATCGGTTTTCTCGCGCTGTTTCTGCTGCTGCTGCTCGAAGCAATTCTGATCGTCCTGAAGATCCGGCTTTATCTTGCAGCGATTGCGGCGGGGTAATCGCAATTCGGCGGCAGGCCCATGCCACCTGCGTTCATGATGGACCGTCTGTTATACTTTCGCCCGCCGCGGAGAGGTGGATGAGTGGTTTAAGTCGCACGCCTGGAAAGCGTGTGTACGGTTAATGCCGTACCGCGGGTTCGAATCCCGCCCTCTCCGCCATTAGCGACATCGCAGTCTCTGCAAGAACAGAAACCGCACCCACATTCATTTGGACTCATGTGCCCGTAGAGAAGTAGTCTACCGGAACCGCCTATCGTCTCAGAACTAATCCTGAGACGCGTCCTCAAAACAGAAATCGTCCACCCTTGCTCTGCAATCGTCATAGGAAATGGTGACGCGCTGGCGGTGTAGTTCACCAACCGTCATTTCCGACGCGGATTGTGGCAAGCTCACGGGCGATTCCAGGCAATCCCTGAATATCCGATTGACAACGTCGCTCATCCGCTCACAGCTGGTGTGGTAGAGCAACGCCCTCCCTTCGTAGGACGTATCGGGAGTGATCACGACATACCCGCATTTCCGTTGCAGGTGATCGACCGCGGCAAGCTCTTTCCCGTCGTCCAGGAAAAGAATGTTTTCTCTAACGACCGTGCATCGTCCGTTTTGTCGCACGCAGTCCGCGGCGAAGTGGATGGGGTTCTCGACAAATTGGGTCATTTGATCCTCCAAATATTTCCGGGTGAACCGGAGGCACTTGCGTTTCGCATTCGTCCTCTCAATTGCCTTGCCTATCCGCCCCCTCGCCAGAGATGTTGTCTATTGTCGAAAGTGCGCAAGAAACCCGAGGCATCTCACCGCAGCCCGCTCAATTTTCCCAATGTCGGCCCCGCTAGGACGGAAGTCCGACTCCGACGGCTCAACGTGCCGTCACGAATTGATTTAATACCATCGGGCCCGACGGCTTTTATTGACCTGTATCAAGGTGTGTGACACTAACTTCGGCGACATTGCTTTCCTACCTTAACTCCAGATCAGAAGATGCCGTCGGTTTCCCGGCGCAGTAAAAACATGGAAGAGTGATTCCATGAAAACACCTGCAAGCCGCATTTCAGCCGGAAGCGAGGAGCGCGCGCTCAAAGCCAAAGCGCCGGACAATCGCCGCCGAGGGGGGACGGGGACGCGGCTCGATCCCGAAGTCGAGCGGTGGTTCAGCTCCTCGGCGGTTGCGTTTCCACCATCGCGCTCGCTGATCATCCCGATGCTGCAGTCGGCGCAGGCAGCTTTAGGCTACCTGCCGCGCGATGCGATGCAGGCCATTGCGCGACATATCGAAGTACCCCCTGCGCTGGTCGAGGGCGTGGCCAGTTTCTACGCGCAGTTTCGCTTCATGAAACCCGGCCGGCACCGCGTCACGGTATGCAGCGGTACCGCCTGCTACGTGCGCGGGAGCGGAAAACTTATGGACGACCTGCAGGCGTATCTCAAGATCGTGCCGGGCAAGACCACCACCGATGGGGCGATGACGCTCGAGTCCGTTTCCTGCTTCGGCGCCTGCGCGCTCGCGCCCGTCGTGGTCCTCGACAGCAAGGTTCTGCGCCAGCAGACCAGCGCATCGCTGAAGAAGGCAATTCAGGACGTCGCCGCCGGTCCATCGAAGATCACGGCGCGCGGTGCTCTCCCTGCCCCCGCCACTCGAGGTGGACGCAAATGAGCAACCTTGCGATCCGTGCCGACCTCGACGCATTGCGCGCTCAACTCACCGCTTCGTTCGATCCCCAAATGCGCCGAATCTTCGTGTGCATGGGCACCGGCTGCAAGGCGTGCGGCGGGGACGAGATACTTGCCGGCTTCGATAAGGCACTGAAACGCGCAAAGCTTCACAACGAAGTCGATGTGGTGATGACCGGGTGCCGCGGTTTCTGCGAGAACGGCGCGCTCGTGGCAATCCGTCCTTTGGGGACGCTTTACTGCCGTGTCAGTCCGGATGACGTTCCGGAAATCGTCGAGAGAACGGTCGCGCAGGGTGAGGTGATCGAAAGGCTGATCTATGAAATGCCGGGATCCAGCGCCGGAGTGCGGGGGCGACGCATCGCCGCCGAGAAGTCGATCCCGTTCTACCAGCATCAGATGCGCCTGGTGCTTGGGTTGAACGATCGGATCAATCCGTCGAGGATCGACGACTATATCCGGGAGGGGGGCTACCGAGGACTCGCCAAGGCGCTGTTTGACCTGGGCCCGGAGCAGATCATCGACGAGGTGCAACGCTCGGGACTTCGTGGACGCGGGGGCGGTGGGTTCCCCACCGGGCAAAAATGGAAATTCTGCCGCGCCGCCGAGGGAGCCGTTAAGTACGTCATCTGCAATGCCGATGAGGGCGACCCTGGCGCGTTTATGGACCGCTCGCTACTCGAGGGGAACCCGCACGCCGTCCTCGAAGGAATGGCGATTGGTGCCCGCGCGATCGGCGCGGCGCAAGGCTATATTTACATTCGCGCCGAGTACCCGCTCGCGATCGAGCGGCTGCGGATCGCGATCGACCAGATGCGCACCCGGGGACTCCTCGGTGAAAACATCCTCGGTTCCGGGTTCTCCTTCGACCTGATCATAAAGGAAGGAGCGGGCGCGTTCGTCTGCGGCGAAGAGACCGCGCTCATCGCCAGTATCGAGGGGCGCCGGGGAATGCCGACGGCGCGTCCGCCGTTCCCCGCGATCAAGGGACTGTTCGGCAAACCGACCAACATCAACAACGTCGAGACATGGGGCAATGTTCCCCACATCATCACCGATGGCGCGGAGGCTTATGCCGCGCATGGGACCGAACGGAGCAAGGGGACCAAGATTTTCTCGCTCGTCGGAAAAGTGAACAACACCGGTCTCATTGAGGTGCCGATGGGGATGCCGCTGCGCCAGCTCGTCTACGAGATCGGCGGCGGAGTAAAGGACGGCCGCGCGCTCAAGGCGGTGCAGTCGGGCGGTCCTTCGGGCGGTTGTATCCCTGCGCACATGATGCACCTGCCGATCGACTACGAGTCGCTCGCGCAGGCCGGGTCGATCATGGGCTCGGGCGGTCTCGTCGTCATGGATGAGACCACCTGCATGGTCGACCTTGCGCGCTACTTTGTGACGTTCACCGAGAACGAGTCGTGCGGAAAATGCGTCCCGTGCCGCCTTGGTACGCGCCAAATGCGCATGATCCTCGATGATATTTGCGAGGGGCGCGGGACCGAGCAGAGCATCGCGCAGCTCGAGTCTCTCGGCGAGGCGGTCCGCAAGGGGTCGCTGTGCGGCCTTGGCCAGACCGCACCGAACCCGGTGCTCACGACGATCAAATACTTCCGCGACGAATATCTCGCGCACGTGCGCGAGAAGCGCTGTCCGGCAGGCGTCTGCGAGTCACTCTTCGTCGCTACGTGCGCCAACCGCTGTCCATGCGAGGTTGATATCCCCGCCTATCTCGCGCTCGTGGGCGAAGGCCGCACCGCGGAGGCGCTAAAGAGCCACATGGACCGCAACCCGTTTCCGTCTGTGTGCGCGCGCGTCTGCCCGCACCCGTGTGAGGCACGCTGCCGGCGCGATACGGTTGATGAGCCGGTGGCGATACGCGCCGTGAAGCGATTTATGGCCGACGCCGGCGCGCAGGTGCGCGTACCGGTGATGGACCGGCCGATTGATGAGCGGCGACGCGTGGCAATCGTCGGCGCAGGGCCGGCCGGGCTCTCCGCCGCGTACTTCCTGCGCCGCCTCGGGCACGAGGTCACTGTTTTCGAGGCGATGGCCGAGCCCGGAGGAATGCTCCGCTACGGGATACCGTCCTACCGGCTCCCGCGTAAGGAGCTCGACCGCGACATCAAGCGCATTACGCGCATGGGCGTGAAGATCGTATACGGCGCCCCCATCGGAAAGAAGCTTTCCGTTGCGCGCCTGCGGAAAGATCACGATGCGGTCTTCATCGGGAGTGGCGCCTGGGCGGACGTGACGATGGGCGTCCCGGGCGAGGACGCGCGCGGTGTCGCGTCAGGAATCGATTTTCTCAAGAAGGTGGTCCTTGGCACTGGCACTCGGCTTACCGGGGAAGCGGTCGTGGTAGGCGGGGGCAACACCGCGATAGATGCGGCCCGCACCGCGCTGCGGCTGGGCGCAAAGCGCGTCACGGTTGCCTATCGCCGGACCCGTGAAGAGATGCCCGTGCAGCCCGAAGAGATCGCTGAGGCGTTGGAAGAAGGCGTGAAGTTCGAGTTCCTGGTTGCACCTGTCGAGGTGATCCATAGTGGCGGCGAGGCCGCTGCGCTCAAACTTCAACGAATGCGGCTGGGAGACTTCGACGACAGCGGTCGCAGGCAGCCGGTGCCGGTGGAAGGCGACTTTATCGAAATTACGGCATCGCACATCATCCGGGCAATCGGCCAAAAACCGGTGGTCCCGGCCGGCGGGCCGCCGGTGTCGAAACGCGGAACGGTCAACGTCGATCAGTTCTCGCTTGCGACGGAACTCGCCGGAGTCTTCGCCGGCGGCGATGCCGTGCTCGGTGCTGCGACGGCGGTGGAAGCGATTGCGCACGGGCGGCGGGCGGCCGAGGCGATCGAGCGCCACTTGCACCCCGGCAAAGCCACCGGGTTCCCGTGGAACGCTCCGCGGTCGCTCGATACTGCATTCGACCCCGCCGCCGCCCCCTCGACAACCAAGCGCCGCCACGCGCGCAAACTCGATCCGCTTGCGCGGCGGCTTTGCTTCGACGAAGTCGAACTCACGTTGAATGAGACCGATGCACGCCGCGAGGCGTTGCGCTGCCTGAGGTGCGATTACGGTAAAACGATCGTGTCGCGGGAGGAGGAATAACCATGCTGGAACTGACGATTAATGGCCGCCCGGTCAAAGTCGAAAAGGGGCAGACGGTACTCGACGCCTGCCGGAGCGCCAGCATCTACGTCCCGACACTTTGTGACGACCCCGACCTCGACCCGTACGGCGCCTGCCGCTTATGCATCGTGAAAATCGAAGGTCTGCGAGGACTGCCGACCGCCTGCACCACACCGGTGGCCGACGGAATGAAGGTTACGACCGAGGACCCGGAAATTCTGGACGTGCGCCGCTGGACGGCGCAACTCCTGCTGGCTGACCATCCGCTGGATTGTCTGACCTGCGCGCAATGCGGATCTTGCGGGTTGCAGGAGGTCGTCGAGCACCTCGGAATCCGCGAGCGCGTCCTGCGGCCGATGACACGCGAGGCAAAAATCGACGACTCGAATCCGTGCTTTGGCATCGACATGCGCAAGTGCATTCTGTGCGGCCTGTGCGTACGCGCGTGCGCCGAGGTCCAGCACCTCGGGGCGATCGATCTGGTGAAGCGCGGCTACGCGAGCGCGGTTGAACCGTTCGGCGGTGGCCCGATAAAGGATTCCATCTGCGAATCTTGCGGCGAGTGTGTGGAGCGCTGCCCCACCGGTGCGCTCACCACGCGGCATTACCTCCGGCCCGAGCGCGAGGTCTCCACCGTGTGCCCATACTGCGGCGTCGGCTGCCGGATTCTCCTGGGCACCCGGGGAGAAACCGTCGTGAGCGCCCGCGGTGACATGGATGCTCCGGTATCGCACGGGCGTCTGTGCGTGAAGGGTCGATTCGGATCGTTCGAATTTATCTCCCATCCCGACCGCCTCAAGGCACCGCTAATTCGGACCGCCGGCGGCTTTCGCGAGGCGACCTGGGAAGAGGCACTGACTCTGGTCGCCCGTGAGTTGAAGAAATACCGCGGCGATGCATTCGGAGGACTGTCCTCGGCCAAGGTCACCAACGAAGACAACTACGTGTTTCAGAAGTTTGTGCGCGCCGCCATGGGAACGAACAACGTCGACCACTGCGCGCGCCTGTGCCACTCCTCCACTGTTGCCGGGCTGGCACTGTCGTTCGGTTCGGGCGCGATGACCAACCCGGCGGATGACCTCTTGAACGCCGAAGTCATACTCGTGACCGGATCGAACACCACCGAGAGCCACCCAATCATCGGACTCAAGATTCGCGAAGCGGTTGCGCGCGGCTCGAAACTCTTGCTCTTCGACCCGCGCCAGATTCAGTTGAGCCAGATTGCCACGGTCTGGGCGCGGCAAAGGCCGGGCACGGATGTGGCCTGGATCAACGGGCTCATGCACGTCATAATCCGCGACGGATTGATGAACGCTGAATTCATCAGGTCCCGTACCGAGGGGTTCGAAGCAGTCAAGAATCTGGTAGCCGGGTATACGCCGGAGCGGGTGTCCGGGATTACCGGTGTCCCGGCCGAGATTATCGTCAAGTCGGCCCGCCTTTACGCCACTGCGGCGCGGGCGGCTATCGTTTACTCGATGGGCATCACCCAGCACACGACGGGCGTCGATAACGTCCGATCGCTTGCGAACCTGGCGATGATAACCGGGCAGATTGGCCGCTCCGGCACTGGAGTGAACCCGCTGCGGGGGCAAAACAATGTTCAAGGCGCTTGCGATATGGGCGCCCTGCCGAACTACTATCCCGGTTACCAGCAGGTCGCTAACGCCGATACCCGCGCCAAGTTCGGGAAAGCATGGAACGTCGAGCTCCCCAACGTTCCCGGCTTGACGGTGACGCAGATGCTCCCCGCAGCCTTCGACGGAGAGATTAAGGCGATGTATGTCATGGGAGAAAACCCTGTGCTCTCCGATGCCGACGTCACTCACGTGGTGAAGTCGCTCATGAAGCTGGAGTTCCTCGTCGTGCAGGATATCTTCCTCACCGAAACGGCAAAACTCGCCCACGTCGTGTTGCCGGCGTCTTCGTACGCCGAGCGCGACGGCACCTACACCAACACTGAACGTCGCGTGCAACTTACGAAGCCGGTCGTGCGCCCGCCGGGTCAGGCCCGCCGGGACTGGGAAATCATCTGCGAGCTAGCCACAGCCGTAGGCTATCCGATGACCTACACGTCTACAGCGCAGATCGATGCCGAGATGAGAGGACTCACCTCGTCGTACGCGGGTATTTCCCATGCGCGACTCGATGCGGGGGCGCAGCTTCACTGGCCCTGTCCCTCCGAAGACCACCTGGGAACGCCGATCCTTCACCGCGAAAGTTTCACGCGTGGGCTCGGCCAGTTTTATCCTGTCGAGTACGAACCCGCAGCCGAAGAGACCGACGCGTCGTTCCCGGTGGTGCTAACCACCGGCCGGATGCTGGAGCACTACCATACGGGAACGATGAGCCGACGGAGCAAGGGCCTGGACGGTCTGGTTCCCGGGCCGTTCGTCGAGGTAAACCGCACGGACGCCAGGAAGATCCGTGTGAAAGACGGCGATCGGGTGAAAGTAACCTCGCGCCGCGGATCGATCGTCCTTCCTGCTAAGGTGGGGGCCAGGGTAAACACCGGCGTCCTCTTCATCCCGTTCCACTTTTGGGAGGCAGCAGCCAACGTTCTCACGAACCCAGCGTCCGACCCGATCGCGGGAATCCCGGAATTCAAAGTTTGCGCCGTGCGGATCGAGCGCGCGGCGTGATCTGCCCCCCTTGGCGCCAGGCAGTTCGTAAAGCCCGGCTCCGGCAAGTGCACACCGCGAATGCCGGGATGGTAGCGTCGGACCGGATCCGGCGGCGATTCGAGCGCGCTATTTTTGATTTCCGGTCGAGTGGAAACACGAAGGGCTATTTGCCCTGAGCGTCCCGCACCGCCTTGCGCATTGCCATCACGCGCTTGAAGCAGTCCGGACACGCATACCGCACGCCCCCGCCGAGTTGATTGCGGGATAGCGGCCGCATGGCCGCAGCATCAACCAGACGCCTGCATTCCGGGCAGCGCTTGATTTTTGAGGGATCCTTACCCATCGTTCTCCACACTAATGCGTCAACGGCTGAACTTCGTTTATACCCGGCGCCATCGCTATATTATGCCGCGGCGGGACGCACGCTTATGATGGCAACACCATACACCAATTCCCATTTGCTGTAACCACCACCCACGGCTCGGTAGTGTCTCAGTTTGATTTGTAACGGCTAGGTAGCCTGGACTTCTTTCTTCTTCGCTGCCAGCCATACATCAGCCCGGTCCTGTCTCACGGCCCACCATGCCGGGCGCGCACCCAGTCCTTTGGGAGCAAAAAAAAGATCATCGCTTTCTTGTGCCCCTCGTTGCTGAAAAGCTGCGTACTCGCCAGCATGGTGTTGAAAGGCGCTTTGCACTGCCTCTCCGAAAGCTTTCGGCATATTGAGACCTTTTGCTCCACGCCTCCGCCACATTTCATTTATCACTTGCCTTCTAGGTAAGCCGTTCTTGTGAGGATATAGAATGCCAATCAGATAGAGCGAATATGGATTCTCGCGCCGTATTCTGCCAGCCACCGCCAACTGATTGATCCACTCATCTATTTCCTTAATGAGATCGTCCACATCGTTATTCATGCCTTCCCCCTAATCTGCCAGCCCCGCAATTTCTTCCAAGCTCCAAACATGGTCGCTAACCTTCGCTTCCATCGCCGGGGTAACCCGTAGGCTCTTATGTATACGGCCAAAATTGTAAAACATGTAGTAGATCGCTAAGGCGTGTTCGTGATTATCAACCTTTTTTGAAAAGCCGTTCGTTAAGCGCGTAAACCTGCGATTTCCCATACGCAGGCTAAGATTCTGACGCTCGACAAACGATGTGCTTACGTGCTTCGGGTCAGGGTCGCCGCAGACCGTTCCGGTGATCGTGCCGCAGCACTGGCCGCCACTGTAGCGCCGCTCTTGCTGGTTCCCTTCCGCAGCGCCATAGAGCTTCACCAACATGCTGTAATCAACGTCAGCGCCGAAGGATTCCTCTACTGCACGCAGATAGGCTTTGTGGCCGTCGCTGGTTAGCTGGACGCGATTAGCCAAGCGTGAGGCAAGATCAGCGATAAATTCGCGTGCGTATTCGGCATCGCGTGTGCCGACCAGCCAGCTAGGGACAAGCTTGGTATCGGAGTCAATCGCAACCCAAGTGTAAACGTCGCCACGGCCAAGACCGCGAATATTCGGCGGCGTGTTCTTTTGCTTGCTGTAGCAAAACGCCCAAATCTCATCGACCTGAACGCGCTTGCAGGGAAGGTTACGCAGCACTTCGTTCTGGTAGATCGCGCAGGCCGTTCCAAGATCGACCAGCAGCTTGGTCACGGTGTTGATGCTGCAACCGATTAGACGCGTCGTGGCGCGCATGCTCATACCTTCGGTGAGGCATCCGATGATTCTGGCGCGCTGCTGTAAACTCAGTCGGTTCATGTTCACACCCCCAATGTGAACATCATGCTTGAGAATGATAACTCTGTCAAGCATTTGTTTCAGTTTGATTATGGCTTGGGGCTCCTCTGCTGTAAGGCATTAAGATAAAAGGGATTTTAAAGGTATTGAACTGGCTATTGACTTATATGTCAATATACTATGAAATTGCCAACCGGGTCAATGAGAAAAGACTATTTTCTCTTACCCCAGCTTTACCTGGTGCGCCCATGGTTCGCCACATTTATGCGTCGAGCGAGATTCACAGGCTGATAACGGGGCCGTGGGTGAACACAACTTGGGAAGAACGCTGCGGTTATTTGCGCGGCGATTTAGATCGTTTCATAGAAGGGCGTGTAATCGCAATCGCAACGCGACCTTACAAGGGAAAAACGGCATACATGTTGCGATTGCATCCGCCACGCGAACAAGTGTGGGAGATTCGCAGCCGTGATCCTTATCCCGGCATTAGAGTGTTTGGTCGATTTGCCGATATAGATATTTTCATCGCGTTGACATGGGCCAAGCGCGCTGATTTGGCGGGGCCACATTCACGTGAGTGGAGAGACGCAAGAGAAGCTTGCAAGACAGAGTGGCGAAATTTGTTCCCAGCGTACGAACCCATAACCGGAAACGGAGGCGACTTTCGTGACTACATCTCAGCAAATACCGTTCTTATCTGATGTTCTGAGCGGGGAAAAAATTCCGGCTGGCAAGTTGGCGTACTTCCGCGCTAGGCTAACCAATAGATTTCACGAACTTTTTCTGCGGCAATTTGTGACACTTTCTAAAGAGGGGAAGATCACAAGAGCGCAATTAGCCAAAAGGATTGGACGCAAGCCCGAACAATTGACTAGGTGGCTAGGCTCTCCAGGCAATTGGACGATAGAAACTTTTAGCGACCTGCTACTTGGAATGGGATATGAACCCATGCTATTTGTGTCCAGCCTCGCTGAAGGACGGACAAATAATATTACTCCCCCTGCGCTTGCCAATTATGTTTTCCCCACGGATAAGACAGAACAAGGATCGGTGGAGATCGTTGTTTCGACGGGACAGCTAGGAATCACTGGATCGATAGCAACAGCCTCGTCGCCATCGGAAAGTATTCGAGCCGAAACAAATTCTGCTCTTGCGTCCGCTCAACCGCAGAAAGATTACCTTGAAAGAATCTCAGCGCCACAATTCCATATTTTCGCGGGGCCGTTGCATCAAAATAAAAAACTTCTGGAAAACAGAGTATGAAACTGCTCGCTGTTAGATTAGCAAGGGCTATTTGGATTATTCCCCCTTATTTCATCAATCCAATGGGTAAATTCATGTGCCCGGCGATTGAGGCAATGAAAATTCGATATAGCTTTTTAAAAACCCCGCTTGATGGGCCGTTACATCCACCTCCTACGGAGGGAACTAAATTTGAGACCGGTGCATTTAATGGAAAGAATGGCGTTGTACAGATCATTAGCCTAACCTTCCACAATGACGGACTCGTTGTCGATACCAGATCGTCTACGGAAGATGCCAATGCGTTCTTGGAAGACGTTATCAATTGGGGCAGCCAAGAATATGGATTGCCGTCACTTGCTGATTTGCCAATAAGAAAAGTATATACAAGCGAATTAAATGTGGCTTTTTCACGCACGCCTGCAATCTTTAACCCCAAACTTGCCCCATTTCTGGACGCTGTATCGGCTGCAATTGCGGATCAAAATACGGGAGCTGCCGATATGCTCAGTATTCAGCTAAGCACCGATCCAACCCGAACAAATAGGCAAGCTTTTTTTAGAATAGATCGAGAGGTAAGTGTTCCGTTTGAGGAGAATAGATATTATTCGTTCGCCCAAACTACTACAGACATACACCGGCAGCTGCTTGAAAACCTTGAAAGGCTTTCTATTTAGCTGCTTTGGTTTTCCATCTCACAGCCGCTGCTTTCTTGGCGATATCCTTTCGCCTGCTTGGGCTTAGAGCGATGGAACGCGCTATACCGCCCCTTAGACCACCTAACTGGCCGCGTCTGATGGCATCAGGATTCTTGCCAGCATTTGGGTCAATATCTTCCGCTTGGCCAGTTGAAATATCCCCGATAAGCTTGGCAAGCTGGAAGGGGTCGCGTGGTCTTTTGGGTCGCGTAGCCATGCGCCCATTCTACCGGCGCACGGGTTAGACTGCATCAGCGGTTACACTCAAACTGAGACACTACCCACGGCTCCTGGCGTCTGCGTTTGCGAAAATCTGCTACTTGGGCGCTTCCGCCGCAACCGCGATGCGTACCTGCTCGATGCCGCCCGGGTCGTCGAGCGTGGTCAGATCTCCCGGATCGCGGCCTTCGGCGATCGCCTGTATGCTGCGGCGCAGGATCTTGCCCGAGCGGGTCTTGGGCAGGAGAGTCACGAAGTACACCCGCACCGGCCTGCCGATCGCTCCGAGCGCGCTGTCGACGACATCGAACACTTCCTTTTCCAGCGCCTGCCGGCCTTCCGCGCTCGCCACGCTGGCTGCGTCTTTCGCCACCGCGAACGCGATCGGCACCTGACCTTTGATCGGATCGCTGACGCCAACCACCGCGACCTCGGCAATGTTTGGGTGGCCGCTGACCGCTTCCTCGATTTCGCGCGTGCCGAGTCGATGGCCGGCGACATTGATCACGTCATCGGTGCGGCCGAGAATAAAATAATAACCGTCGTCGTCGCGAATGCCCCAGTCGAAGGTAGTGTAGACGAGCTGGTTCCTGAAACTGGTGAAGTAGGTCTGCACGAAACGCTCATCCTGTCCCCATACGGTGGACAAACATCCCGGCGGCAGCGGCGGCACTATTGCGACCACGCCCTTCTCGTTGTTCGCTACCTCGGCGCCGGTCGCTTCATGCAGCAGTTTGACGTCGAAGCCGTATGCGGGAAAACTCGGGCTGCCGAATTTTCTCGGCGTATTCTCGACCCCGGGAATGCTGGAAAGGATGGACCATCCGGTTTCGGTCTGCCAATAGTGGTCGATTACCGGGACCTTGAGCGCCTCCTGAATCCACCGCGCGGTGGGCTCATCGAGCGGCTCTCCCGCCAGAAACAGGTGGCGCAGCGAACTGACATCGTATTTCCCGAGATACGCCGGGTCCTGTTTCTTCAGTACCCGCACCGCGGTCGGCGCCGAAAACATTACGCTTACCCTGTGGTCCTGCACGATCTTCCACCAGATGCCGGGATCGGGCCGGATCGGCACGCCTTCGTAAACTACGCTTGCCATGCCGTAGAGCAGCGGACCGTAGACGATATAAGAATGGCCGACGACCCAGCCGATGTCGGAAGTCGCCCAATAGGTTTCACCGGGGCGCGCGTCGTAAACGTATTTCATCGATGCCGCCAGCGCCACCGCATATCCGCCGGTGTCGCGCTGCACACCCTTCGGCTTGCCGGTAGTGCCCGAGGTATAGAGAATGTATGAGGGCTCGTTCGATTCGAGCCACACCACCGGCACCTGCGCGTTCAGGTGCTGCTCACGCAGTTCGGCATAGTCGAGGTCCCGACCCGCGCTCCGCGTCAGGTTCTTGTCGATGCCACGATTGACGACCACGACCTTCTGCGGCGGCGATTTCGCAAGCCTGATCGCCTCGTCGATCAGCGGCTTGTAGTGGATCGCCTTGCCCATGCGCATCCCCGCGTCCGACGTGAACATGACTTTGGGTCCCGCATCGTCAATACGTGAAGCAAGGCTGTGCGACGCAAAGCCGCCGAACACCACCGAGTGGATCGCGCCGATCCGCACCGTCGCGAGCATCGCGAATATCGCTTCCGGAATCATCGGCATGTAGATCAGCACGCGATCGCCCTTGCCTACGCCGAGCGATTGCAGCACCGCCGCGCAGCGGTTGACTTCCTGGTACAGCTCGCGGTAGGTGTAGACCTGCTCGTGCCCGGTCTCCGTTGAAATATAGATCAGCGCACTTTGTCCGGCGCGATCCTTGAGATGGCGGTCGACCGCGTTGTAACAAAGATTGGTTTCGCCACCGATGAACCACCTGGCGAATGGCGGCCGGCTGTAATCGAGCACCTGATCGAAGGGCTTGTGCCAGTCGATCAACTTCCCCTGCTCGCCCCAGAATTCCGCCGGTTGCTCGATCGAACGGCGGTGAAATTCCTGATAGGTCGTCATCCGCCTCCTCCAGTACCGTTTCTACTGCCGATCGCTCAATCAGGCGGATGCGGTATTTTTACTGCATACCAGTGCGTTGAACGGCGCGCCTTAGGGCGTCCGTTCTAACATGCGCTCGCGTTAACGCTCGCCTGTAAATACGACAATTCTACCTCTGCCCTGCTGCCCAAGTAATTTTTCGAATGCCGCCGGTAGTTCTTCCAGCATGATCGTCTGAGCGATGTCTTCGAGATGGCGTGGCTTGAGATCGGCGGCAAGGCGCTGCCATACCCCGCGCCGAACCTCCATCGGCGTATAGGCAGAATCGATGCCGATCAGGCGCACCCCGCGCAGTATGAAAGGCAGCACCGTGGTATGCACTTCGATGCCGCCGGCATTGCCGAAGCTCGCGATCACGCCGTGGGGTTGCATGGTGCGCGTCAGTGCCGCAAGCTGCTCACCGCCGACCGAATCGAATGCCGCAGCCCACATGCTTTTTTCCAGCGGCCGCGTCGCCGCAGCCAGCGCCTCCCGGCCAAGGACCTCGCTGGCGCCTATGCGTTTCAGGTAGCCGTGTTCGCCCGCCTTGCCGGTGATCGCGGTCACGCGATAGCCGAGCCGCGCCAGCATGTCGATTGCCAGACTCGCGCAGCCGCCGGTCGCGCCGTTCACCAGCACCTTGCCGTTGGCCGGCGCCATGCCGTTGTGCTCAAGCAGGTGAACCGCCAGCGCCGCGGTGTAACCGGCGGTACCGATCGCCATCGCCTCGAACAGCGTCAGCCCCTGCGGCAGCGGCACCACCCAAGCGGCCGGCACGCGCATCATCCCGGCATAGCCTCCGTCGTGCGACATTGCAAGATCGTAGCTGGTGCAAATCACCTCGTCGCCGGCTTTGAAGCGGGGGTCACCCGAAGCCACCACGGTACCGCTGCCATCGATGCCGCCAACGCACGGATAACGGCGCACGATCCGCGCCGCCCCGGTGCCGGTGAGCGCGTCCTTGAAGTTGACGCTCGAATACGCGCTCCGGATCACGACTTCTCCCGGATCGAGTTCATCCAGCGTCATCTCCACCAGCCGGCCTTTGCCCTTGCCGTTTTCCTCGAAAATGCGATAGGCCCTGAATTTTTCCATTGTGACGTCTCTACGAAAAACACGGCTCGCCGGAGCAACCGCGGGTTCGCCTGTCCACCGGCACGCGAATTCGTCCGATCACAGGTTAAGCGCGCGCTGGTCCACCGCGAGGGCTGCTTCCTTCATCGCCTCGGACAACGATGGATGCGCGTGACAGATCATCGCGATGTCTTCCGCTGAAGCCCGGAATTCCATTGCGACCACTGCTTCCGCGATCAACTCGGAAGCCATGGGCCCTATGATATGTACGCCCAGAATGAGATCGGTCGCAGTGTCCGCCAGAATTTTGACCATGCCGCCGGTTTCGCCGAGCGCTCGCGCGCGGCCGTTCGCCATGAATGGAAAAGTGCCTGCGCGAAAATTTACACCGGCCGCCTTCAGCTGCTGTCCGGTCTTGCCGACCCAGGCGATCTCGGGCGCGGTGTAGATCACCCACGGCACGGTATTGAAATCGACGTGCCCGTGATGGCCGGCGATGCGCTGCGCGACCGCCACGCCCTCTTCTTCGGCTTTGTGGGCAAGCATGGGGCCTCGCACCACGTCGCCGACCGCCCACACGTTGGACAAGTTGGTACGGCAATCGTCGTCAACTGCGATGAAACCGCGTTCATCGAGCTTGAGCCCAACCACCTCGTGACCCAACCCCCGGGTGTTTGGCGTGCGCCCGATCGCGACGATGAGCTTGTCGAAAGTCGCACACTTCACTTTGCCCTTGCCGTCAATGTAATCCACAACCACTGACTTCCCGGCGCTTACGTTCGAAATATTTACGCTGGTATGTATCAGCAGTCCCTGCCGGGCGAACGCCTTGGCCGCCTCCATGGCGATCTGCTCGTCAGCCGCGCCGAGAAATGCCGGCAATGCCTCGAGTATGGTGACTTCAGCGCCGAGACGCCGCCACACGCTGCCCAGCTCCAGCCCGACCACGCCGGCGCCGACGACCCCCAGACGTTTCGGCACCTCCGCAATTGTCAGCGCGCTGGCGTTGTCGAGTATCAGCTCGCCGTCGAAATCCGCGCCGGGCAATGCGCGCGGACTGGAGCCGGTGGCGATAATCACGTGCTTCGCAGCGAGTGCTGCTGCGCCGGGCCCGCTTACGCTGATTTCCCAACCGTCCGCGCCCCTCTTGATCAGGCTGCCGCTGCCGTGAAAGAACTCGATCTTGTTCTTCTTGAACAGAAAAGCAATGCCATCGTTGTTCTGGCGGACTACCTTGTCCTTGCGCGCAAGCATCTGCCCCAGGTCAAGGCCGAGTCCCTTCAGCTTGATGCCATGCTCGGTGAAGCGATTCGCGGCGTGCTCATAAAACTCCGACGATTGCAGCAACGCTTTCGACGGAATGCAGCCAACATTGGTGCAGGTGCCGCCAAGTGCGGGCTTGCCCCCGGCCACGCTCCACTCGTCGATGCACGCGGTCTTAAGCCCCAGCTGGGCCGCGCGGATCGCCGCGATGTAGCCGCCCGGCCCGCCGCCGATCACCACCACGTCAAACAGCTTCGCCATTCGTATGTTAAATGTCGAGCAACATGCGCGCCGGGTCTTCCAGTGCTTCTTTGATCGCCACCAGCGACAGCACCGCCTCGCGGCCATCGATAATGCGATGATCGTAGGACAGGGCGAGGTAATTCATCGGCCGGATCACGACTAGCCCGTTTTCCGCCACCGGCCGCTCGCGGGTCGCGTGCACGCCGAGTATCGCGCTTTGCGGCGGATTGATGATAGGCGTCGAAAGCATCGAACCGAACA
>Ga0080064_1001693_pt1 | contig 42647 bp, 32 predicted proteins | sample Subgrocontami54m_FD_69260 | JGI IMG/M metagenome (GOLD analysis project Ga0080064, IMG submission 69260) | Subsurface groundwater microbial communities from S. Glens Falls, New York, USA - GMW46 contaminated, 5.4 m (SPADES assembly) (version 2) ...
GTTTGACAGGCGCATTTAAGTTAAGTAGTCAGTTAACGCATAGCGCAGCTGAATGAGGACATCACGGACCCTCAGTGCGCTCTTTGTTAGCTCATTGTGCCCCCATGGGAATCCAGGCTAGCCACGATCGGTATTCATAGATCAATCGGCCGATGACCTGGCGTTTGCGAGAGTCCCCCTCACCAGCCGCATACAGCCGTATTTGCTCCGCATCAACCGGCGGGGCGCCGCTTTGGTCTTGCTGGCTCCACGGCGGAAACATGCCAAGGTCGCGAACCCACAGCACCAATTCGCGGACCTCGGGATCCTCGATGTTATCCGCTGGGTCGCGGTCATCATCGGCCGAATGCGCCTCCGGATTCATGGCCACGTATTACCAGACCTCTTTCAATTGCGCAATGTTGGGCGCCGTGCCGTCGTGCGTTGCTGCACGAGTGACGAGCTTGTTCTTGTACTGCGTAAAGACGCCAATGCCGCTGATGGCGCACATCCCAAGTTATTTGCTCGGGATTGGCTCAGTCGCATCGAGTCTCCATGCGACCCCGGAGCCAAATGCAGTAATTGGCCAACTTGTCGCGCAAACACTTCACGCTGCGCGCCATGTCTCTTGAGGGAGAAAAGGCCAGCCCTTACTCTTCCGCGCGAACGAATCGAACTCGTCCGCGACTACCGTTTGTTTACATCCTTCCCCCCTTTTGGAGGCCACAACGATGGTCCGTCGAGCAATTGCGCGCCTTGGTGTTGTGTTGCTGCTGGTGAGCATGTTCTGCTCACTCGATCGCGTGAACGGGCAGTGCCCTGCCACGATCGACGAGAAAGTCCGTAGCGCCACTGTCTACATCGACCAGACGGGCACCGGCAAGTCCACCGGCGTGTTCGTCGGCCCTGGCAAGATTCTCACGGCCCACCACTGCGTCTCGGGCACCGGGACGGTGTGGGTGTGGCACTGCAATTCCACCCGGTACTCAGTCGGGACAGTGGAGAAAGTTGACCGCGAACACGATCTTGCCCTCCTCTCCATCCGCGAGGAATGCACTCCAGACCCATTGTGCCTGGCCGGCTCAGAGGTAGGCGCTGGCAACGAGGTCATCACCACCGGCTGGGGGGACGATGCGACAAACCTAAGCGTATGGCGAATGAAGGATGCCGGTGTTTTCGACCACCGCCGCAAGACAGACACGATGGGGCGAAATGGCCGTTCAGGCGGCCCTGTGACGAACGCGAAGGGGCAAATAGTCGGCATTTGGTACGGCAATCTCACCCAGGAGAAGCAGGGCTTGTACTGCGAACTCTCGTACATCCGCACGCTCCTCAAAGACTGACGAGGATTGGCACCAACCAGGCCCTCAAGAACAACGAACCGCACCGGCGCCACAATCGTTTCGTCTGAACCACGACACCTTGAACGCCCTGAGTGGATGAAAGGACTGCCATGTACGCCATCAAGCCGCTTCTGAGTCTCGCCGTGACATCAGGGATGTTGTTGAGCTATCGTTCTGCGTTTGCCTCGCATGTCGATGATGTACTTCAACAGTCAACGGTGCTCATAGCCTCGGGCAAATGCAGAGGAACGGGTGTCGTGGTCAGAACGTCTGGAATGGATGCAGATATCCTCACTGCCGGCCACGTTATCGTGAACAGCACCAGGGCAACCGTGACGATCCAAGATGGCCGACGCTTTGAAGGTGTCGTTGTAAGGCGGGCATCGTTCCACGATCTTGTGCTGCTCAGAATCACCGGCTACTCGCTTCCGCCGGCCATCACTTTGTCGCCTGAGCCACCGCACAACGGCGAGCTAGCGCAAATCCACGCCGATTACCACTTCGTTCCGCAACTGGACCGCGAGGACGACAACAATCGCCTCAATGAGTTTCTGGCAACGCCGCTTCCCGGAATCGGGAAGTCCGTCGCAACTATCGCACTGGCGTCTCCGTCGGCGAAGGCCGTCAATCCGATGCTGTGAGGCTACGATGCAAGCGACTTTGATCCAGCGAAAGGTACGAGAACTCGGGGCCGTAGCCCGGTACGGCGTGATGACCCGTGCCCAGATTCAGGACGTGGCGGAAGTTCGCAACGACCGCCAGGTCCGCGCCGACCTCATGGAACTCGTCGGCGATGGTCTGTTGGCGCGGGCCAGCATGGAGGTGGTGCATCCGCGGGCCGGCCGCCCGGCGCCGGTGTACTTTCCGACCAGCCGCGGCGTCGAAATCGCGGCCGAGGCCTTCGATGAGCCGCGGTTCCTTGCGACCAGCACGCAACGCCCCAACATGGCCCACCTGTTCCATTTCACTCAGGTGACTGACGTCCGAATCCTACTCGACCGCGCGATTGCAGGGCAGTCGCTTGTGTCGCTTGGTGGTTCGCTCGCCGAGTGGGACCTCGCTAACACGCACGAGAAGGATGCACGCGACCCCCACAAGAAATATCGACTGTATACGCTCCTCACAGAGAAACCCCGTCTCGTGTGTGCCCCTGACGCCGCGTTCTTGCTGGTGGTGCAAGAATATCGGAAGGTCTATTACGTTGAAATTGATCGCGGCTCAAGCGGCATTCGCCAAATCGCCGCATCGAAGACACCCGGCTACGCGGAGCTGGCACGGCGCCAATGGCACCAACGGCATTTTGAGACGAACGTCGACACGTTCAGCGTTCTGCACGTGTGCCCCTCGGCGTCCCGCCGGGACTTGCTCCGGAACGAAATCAAATCGAAAGATGGGGCAGGCTTGCACCGTTTCGTGAGTTGGATCGACTGCGAGCCCGCTCGCCTGCTCCACGATCCGATTTTTTGGACATGCAACGAGACCGAGCCGCAACCCCTGGTGAAACAGGCGGTGGGAGCAACATCATGACCGCAATAGATCGCCGTAATACTCGCCGAAAGTGGTCCGCTCCGGCTACCCTGAGCGTTTGGCGTTTTCGCGACGGAACCATTTACGTCCCAGCAGCTTCCGGGGTGCCAGGGCTCTCGTCCCTTCGGTCCTCGACCCCTGGCGAGTGTGGTTCAAAGGGTTGGTCAGTCGCTGCGCTCCTTGTCCGCCAAATGGTCGGTCGTTCCACGGCCACGATCCACCCACACTCGCCAGGGCTGCGCCCCGGCACCCCAGCGGGCACCCCGATTGTCGGCCCGCCGTCCGCTAGCGCGGCCGGAAGCTGCCCTCCGCCGATCAACGAAATACTCTTCGTCTGCATTCGCGCGCAGGCGACACTCAATCCACCGTCGTGCGTTTGCCTCTCAGGGATGCGCAATCGCATTCGCGTGGCACGCTCCGGCGTGTTTATTTCCTGTTCCCCCAACTGCCATGACGCAATGGATTACGTCCGTCCTTCACCGGACCAGTTCGCAACGTGTCATCGCACGGGTCGTTTCCGACGGCCTGGCGTTACAGATTCTCAAGACTCGGTATTCGCGATTGGAGCCGCCATTCCTCCTCACGCTCGATCTTCGGTCCGCGACCGGCGATCAATGGATTCGTGTGGCGGAGATTCGCGGCGACACACCACAAGCGTGCGCGGCTTCCCTCGGGCAGATCATCTCCGTCGCTCGACAGTGCGTGGGCAGCAATTCTGCCTTGGGCAGTGCCGCCTCGTTGACGAAAGCGTGACAAGGATGTCCTGGGCCGACTCCCCTGACGTTGGCCCAGAAATCCTCTACTCCGCGAAGCCTGCAAATTTACCGGTCCTTCGCACTCCTTTCGATTCTTGCAACATTCGAGTGAGGTGTTCGCGTCTCGCAAACTCATTGAATCACGAACCTGGCACAGGAGACCGTTATGACCGCCGAATCGAACAAACCGATCCGCACCTTCCGTCTTCGCGGCGTGAAAGTCGCCGTCTTTGAGAACAAGGCTGGCGAAAACAAGTTTCACAAGGTGTCGCTTCAAAAAATCTACCGCGATGGAGAGGCATGGAAGACAAGCACGAGCCTCGGTCGGGACGATTTGCCCATCGCCCAGCTTCTGCTCGGGAAAGCGTGGGACTTCATCCTGACGACCGAGAGCGGCGGAGAAAACACAGAGTGAATTGCAAGCAGCCAGCCGAGCTTGCTTTGGTCGCGTCACGGCGCTCTGACGCAAGCTCGCTGGGTTTTTACCCGTTCCCTTCCCCAACCCTTTATGGAGAAAGCCAAGAAGAACAAGGACGTTGCGACTACGACGGTCGCAGGAACACCCGCCGCGAAGAGCGCGGCACTGTCTTCGCTGGATGCGAAGAAGAAGCCCGTGGCCACCATCCGTGTCGAGGACTGCTCGGCGAGCATTTGGGCGCGCGAACACGTCGCCCAGGGCAAACCCCGCGTCTTCTACTCGGTCACCCTGGAACGATCCTACAAGGACCGCGACGGGGCATGGAAGTACGCGAAGAGCTTCGATGCCGAAAGCCTCGGCAAGGTCGTCAGTCTCTGCCAACAGGCAAGCGAGACGATAAGCGGCCTGATGCAGCACGATGCTGCGGCGTAGATATTTGGAGGCGGCCGTGACCGCCTCCTCATCCTTCATGCGTCATTGCCCCGTGTGGTCGAACGACTACCGGCCTCAAAGACCTTGATGCACTTCTCTCTTGTAGAGCACGCAATTTTACCGTGCCTTCCACATCCCTTTTTGTGCAGGCTCCGGGATTGTGGCACGCCCGGAGTTTCCCGCCGTCAAGCCGGTCCTTCGGCTGCGGCTTTTGACGGCGGACCGTGCGTGCCAGGGCGACGATGCCTGCACATGCAGGCAACTTACTTTTTTCTCTTTATTCACCATGCGAACACTCGCATACACATCACCGGCACAGATCGCGGTGCTCCCGAGAGTGCCGATCAACGGGAGTCCCGTCCCGTGACTCACTTCGCTGTACCACAAGGCGTGGCGCGGCCCCTACGGCGACAGCCGGTATCCGGGCAACTGCTCGGGCGAACTCATCAAAGACCTGCTCCTCTACTTCAAACCAAGGGCGGTCTACGACCCCATGACCGGCTCGGGCACATGTCGCGACGTTTGCAGCGAGCTCGACATTCTCTGCACGTCGAAGGACATCCGGTTCGGGTTCGACGCGTGCGACCCCGCGAGCGTCACGGACGTCGGCACCTTCGATTTTGTGTGGATCCATCCGCCGTACTGGCGTCAGAAAGTCTACTCGGACGATAAGCGGGACATGAGTACGGCGCCAACGCTGTCGTACTTTTTGCACCGCTACCGACAGCTCATCGAGAACTGCGCCAGGGTGCTCAAGCCCGGCGGAAAGCTCGCGATTCTCATGGGCGATTATTCGGACCGCGACACGGGATTCGTGCCCCTGACCTACTGGACAAAGCGATTCGCGTTCGAGGCTCGACTCAAGCAAGCATGCACCGACATCGTGCGCTTTTCGCATGGCGCGAGCAGTTCCACCAAAGTGTACCGCAGCAGCTTCATTCCGGGGCTGCACGACACCTGCATGGTTTTCGAGAAGGCGAACTGACTTTACTTCTTCATCATCCTTCATCATGGCGAACGCCAATGAGACATCACCGGCAGAAAAACCGCAGTTCCTCGGCAGACTGCCGTTCCGTTCCATCAAGGTCGATGAGCCGGACTGCAGCTTGGATTCTTCGCTGTGGACTTGCGCGTGGAACGCCTGCGAGTGCGAGGGACAAAGTGCCTGCGATACCCTCGATGGACTCTACTACGGCAGCGCCGAAGACCCAGTCACGAAGTTCTGCCCCCGGCATTACTACGAGCTGCATTACGGGACGAACGCTGCGTATCGCCTCGTGGACTCGGAGCGGCTGTCTAATTGGACAGCGCCACTTTTCACACTGGGCAAAGTGTCGTCGTCGTAAGTCCTTAATCTTCGTGAGGCCATCTTGCCCAAATTGAAAAGTGGCGCTGTCCAACTAAGAGCGATGTCGAGAAGCTGGTCAGGGAGGCTGACGATGCGTTCTGGCAAGTCATCGCTCGGCGGTTCCCCCAGGCGAAGTACGGCGACCTCTCTCCCGATCGAACGATTGCGCTCATCATTGCGAGCGAGCAAGCTGTCAACGAATGGATCAGGAACAATGTCAATCCCCAACATTCTGATGCACAAGCCGCATGACAACTTGGTCATAGCTCTCGACGCCCTCGAAAAGGGACTCGTCCCGATCCCAATCGTCGAGGGCACGAAGATCCCGGCCGTGAAGTGGAAACGCTGGCAGTACGACCTGCCACCTGTGGAGCTGCTGCGTGAGTGGTTCAGCGCCGGCCACAACATCGCCATCATCTGTGCCGGCATGGTCGTGTTCGATTGCGACGACCCTGCTAAGGCCGAGATGGTATTGGCCGAGTGCGGCGAGACCACGCACAAGCTGAGAACTCCCCGAGGTGGATTGCATCTAGGCTATCGCAAGCGGAAGGGCGTGGAGGTGCAGAACCAGGTGAGGATCAAGGGCATGCCGATCGACATTCGCACCAATGGCGGTTTGGAGCTGATTCCCTGCTCCCGCACCGAGCACGGCGAATACCGATGGCTCGGTGAACTGAGGCCAGTCGCGGAACTGCCGGTTGCCAAGATCGGTTGGACTCGCGAGCGGGTCCGCAAGAGGTTTCGGCCGATCGAGAGGATCGACGACGCGGCCGTGATAATCCGTCGCGCACGCGGATACCTGGCGACCATCGAGGGAGCGATCAGCGGGCAGAAGGGTCACCACAAGACGTTTCGTGCTGCCTGCACCCTGGTGCAGAAATTCGGGCTCACGATTGAGCAGGCATGGCCGCTCTTCATCGAATGGAACCAACAATGCGAACCACCGTGGAGCGAGAAGGAACTGCTCCACAAGTTGCAGGATGCTTACCGTCTCGGTCTTCGTTTTCAGCAAGGAGTTCTCACATGATCCAGGTCGAGTTCAAGTCGGTCGGCCCCGGCAAATGCCGGTGGTGCAAGAAAGAGAAGGACGCGGTAGTCAGCCTCTCGTTTTCGGACGGCTCCTTCGTCGGCAGCTACTGCTTCGCCGATTTCAAGAAGGCACTACTGGACAAGCTGGAGCATGTCGCTCCACCATCAAAGCCCGTCCTTGCCGCGGCCACGGGCAACAGTGTCGCGACGAAGTGACATGAGCAGGGACAGAAACCGGGCCACGGACGGCCTTTTCTTGCGAGCAAGCCGCCATGACCGTGAAAGATGCAGCCCGAGAACTCGGCATTTCGCCGGCACTCGTCTACGCGCTCTGCCAGGCGAAGCGGATCCGACACGAGCGCCACGGCCTCGGGCGAGGAAAAATCGTGATTCTGAGCGAAGCACTGGATGAGTACCGACAGCGCTGCACTGTCCCGACCAAAGAACTACCGCACAAGACTGAGGAGACACCGTGTCCCAGCTACTGACAAGAGAGTCTCTGGTCGAGGACGGCTTGGTTTCGCTCAGCGCCGCGATGGCCTTCCTCAGCATCGGCCGCTCCACGCTCTACGAGCTAATGGACAAGGGCATGCTCCCGTATGCCAAGATCGGTCGCTCCCGGCGGATTCCAAAACGGGCGCTCGTCCAGCTCGCACAGGCGACCTTGAAAGGCGGTGGTGCCCTGCCTACAATAGAAAAACCACCGCTTTATTAGGTGGTATATCAACACCAACACGAGGCGCAACATGGCACGCAAACGCAGGGGACGTGGCGAAGGGTTGATTCGTGAGCGGCCGGACGGAGCGTGGGAAGGTCGCGTCAGTCTTGGTTTCGATGGCGATGGCAAGCGAGTCACCCGAAGTGTTTACGGAAAGACCAAAGGTGAAGTGCAGGAGAAACTCCGCAAGCTACAGAACGACGCGGCCGGCGGGCAACTCGCCGACCCGACGACCCTGACAGTGGGCCAGTACCTCGACGGTTGGCTGAAGGACACGGCCAAACCGAAATGCAGTCCGACGACGTTCGCCCGTTATGATTCGCTGGTTCACGTTCACATCAAGCCCCACATCGGCGGGGTAAAGCTGGCCAAACTCCAGCCCGTGCAGATCAACCACCTCATGGGCGAGATCGCCCGCGATGTCGAGAATCGAAACAATGGCCGCTCACCAGCCTGGAGTCAGAAGCTATCGTTGGTCTTGTTATCCAACGCACTTCGTCATGCGGTCCGCCTGCGGTTGATTCCCTTCAACCCCGCCGCCGACATCCCGAAAGCGAAGCCGGCCGAGAAGGAGATCGAGTTCCTCACGGCGGAGCAGGGAAGGAGATTCCTTGAAGCTGCGAAGAAGAGGCGGCTGTATGCTCTCTTCGCCGTGGCGCTCGGGACCGGGATGCGGCAGGGCGAGATCCTGGCCCTCCGCTGGGATGCGATCGACTTCGAGCGCCAACAACTCACCGTGCGTCATTCGCTGGCCGACGTGAAATCGAAGTTCATCCTGAAAGAGCCGAAGAGCAAGCGGAGCCGCAGGACGATCAAGCTGCCGGCGTTCGTCCTGGAGGCGCTCGCAGCCCACCGCAAAGCGATGGCGAAGGAGTCGCACCGCTCGCCGTTCTGCTTTGTCACCAAGACGGGAAACCACATCAACAAGAGCAACCTTACCCGTCAGGTACTCCGGCCGATCCTGAAGGTAGCGAAGCTTGCCCGCGTGAAGTTCCACGCCTTGCGGCACAGCCACGCTTCGGCCCTGCTCCAGGACGGGGCGTCTATCAAGGCCGTCAGCCAGCGCCTCGGCCACTCGACCGTTGAACTGACACTCCGCGTCTACTTCCACCTTCTGCCCGACGCCGATGATTCGTTGGCGGGGATGACCGACAAGCTGTTCTCGTAACAGGTCTTGAGTTTTCTTGTGGTTCGTCGGTCGACGTGACCGACGGCGCTTGATCAGGCGCATTGACAACCAGGGACTGAACCTTGGGCACTCGATACTTCTCCTGTTATGTGGCCAAGCTTGTTATCTGGCGTCAGACCAAACAGCCGCACGTTGCGCGCAACCATGCACAGCACGCCCGCCACTGAGCGCGGCCCCAGAGCGTGGTCCCTCAGCAGCGGCTCGCCTCGGCAAGGCAGTGAAGCTGAAAATCATCTCAGCATTGCCTTGCTTGAGTGCCTTGGCCGTGCAATCATACAAAATAGTCTCCCGACCTCCCGAGGGACACCGACCTATGTAGAACCGTGTTTTCCCGGGGCCGCCGAATGCGATTTTGATGTGTCATCTTGGGAAACGGCCCGCGCCACTCGCGCAGCCCTCCTTTGTCACAGATCGCTCCAATGAATGATGCTGCTTACAAAATTCCCGAGCCATTCGAAGCTGCCATCGCGCAAGCCATGAAGGACGCCGCAACTTCATCCATTCAGACCCCGAACAACAATGGACCACAAGCCCTTGCGAGTGCGATCTGTCGATGTCTGATCCAGTTTTGCGGTTTCGAGCTAGCTCCTGTCGAGGGCGACCCGGATCCATTTGACGATCCCTACGTCGGCGCCGCCTTACTGACGGGCGACGGCCGCGTCCTTTCCTGCCATCGAAAACACGAAAGCAACGAGCCGCATGCGGAAGCGCAAACGCTGATCGCGGCGTGCGAGAGCCTGGCCACCGCCGGCGCCAGGGAACTGACCGGCTTGATCAAGCAGGCCTACGCTTCAAAGAGTTGGCTTAGGAGTGACATTGATAAGCAGACGTTCATTCAGTACTTCCGCGAGGCAGGCCGCCTCGTGCGGAATTCCCATGCGCAAAACGACCCCCGCCTGAAGCTCTATCTCATCTCCACGCTCGAACCGTGCAAGGATTTCGAACGTCAGCCCGGATGTTCACATCTCATCGCGGCGTTTGCGCCGGACGAGGTGTGGTACGGCTGCGACGATACGAACCCGAAGGGACAAGGCCGGCCGGTGATCGAGGCGGCGCACGTGCCCGTGCTGGCCAATCTGGCCGTTGAGGAGAACATCAGGACGAACAGCCTGTTCTACGCTTCGGTGCACTATCTCGCTCAACTCCGGCGGCCTTCGCTTTCTTCCAGCAGCCGCTTCGCAATTCGGTACCTCATCGCCCAGCTTGACCGCCTCAAGCCGGAATGGACGGTCGGACCCGCGGATGGCCGTCTGCAATTGAGATTTGGACATCTCGGGCCTTCCGTGTACGAGGCTCTGCCGGACGCGAAGCTGCCGATTCTGAGCCCGGACTCCTACAATTTCGAGGCGACGATACCTGACCGGAATCGCGTGCTGTTTATCGACCAATTCAACCCGACGATGCTCCTCAAGTACTTTGCACAACACCAGGCGGCGCTGCGGTGCATTCCCGGCATTGTTGTTTGCTCCCGGGAAATCGAGCCGGGCAGCTATCAAGATGAGGTTCGGAAACGGCTGCAACAAGCCAAAGTGCGGGTCTACAAGGACGTCCAACGCCGGCGTGACGAGCATGCCCTCGCTCTCCAGCTGCTGTTACAGGGCGAAGTGCCGGCGAACAATTTGTATGTCGTCATCAAGACCCACGACAGCTACCTTCGGCGGGCGCAGAATGGCGTGTCCTTGGCGAACGAGCTATCGAGGAAAACGCCCGAAGGCACGCGTCGCATCACCGTCTATTTGGAGGCGTACCGACATGAGGAACTATTGCAGTTCCTCCGTCACCTGCATGGGCTTCACGCTTTTGATCAGGATCATCCGCTGAGTCAGACGAGCATCCACGCGATTCTGGTCGAAACGACTGACCATATCAGCGGTGACGCCGCACGCGCCCGCGTCCTGGCCTATCTCTCCAGCAAAGGACTGTCCTCCCGCATCGCCGTGGAATTCGAGCGTCCCGACACGGCAATGGAGGAGTCCGCGCACGACCTCCGCACCGAACTCATCGCCGGGCGCGTGGACCCCGTCTATATCGGCGGCAGGGCGCTGGACAAGTTGCTGGCGGCCAATTCCTGGAAAGACCGGCAGGCCGCGGGTCTCCTTCTCGACGCCGCGGCGCGTCGTGACCCGTTGATCTACCCAGAGCTCATCATCAATAACCTGCCAACGTCATTTGAGGCGACGAACTGGCGGCAGGCTTGCTCCGTGTTGAATGCGATCGCCAAACTGGGCCTGCCTGATGCCGCGAACGAACGCGCCCGTTTGCGCACGCAGATGTTGGCGTTGTCGGACTCTCTTGACCGGGCATCGGCGGACGGCGACGTTCGGCCCGAGCTGCTGGATGTCGTCTGGCGATTCATTGCCGCTTCCACCGCATTGGAAGACGAGGAGCTGATTCGCCGGTGCGTTTTCGAGCAATCGAATTTGCGACAATTCATCGCACGGGAGCCGTTCCTGCTCAAGGAGCTTTTTTTCTATTCCAGCCGGTCCGAATCCTGCGCCGCAGTTGCCCTGATGCCTGCCGTGCGCCTTCTCGATGCCTGCGTGGAGGATCTCACCGACGCTCAACGACAACAGGTCCTTCTCCGCCTGACGAGGCTTTCGACAACCTACCGGCATTCGCACATGCGGGAATCGGAGGAGTGTATCCGGAAGATCCGGGACCGATGGCAGGCGCTGGCACGGCAGTGTGATGAGGAACGCATCCGGTGCGAACGCGTCCTGTGTTCCGGCCTCAAGGACGTGTTTACGGGACAGCACGGGGAAGGACCGCAGTCATTTTGCTCCTATCTCTTCGTTCGAACCGCTGACCCGGACACAGCAGTAGAACACACGCGAGGTCTCGTAGCCGCAGTCCAAGATCAAGTATTGCGGTCCATCAATTCAGGATTTCATCAGAAAGAAGTCGTGTGGTCCTGGCGGGCGGACAAGACATCCTTGGCGCGTTTGGCCCTGTCCGAAGTCACCGCACAGGTCGCTCAGGAATATCTCTGCACGATGGCCAGGGATGAGGACGAGACGATCCGGTGGGCTGCGATCGTCCTCGCATTGGATGTTTCCCTGCGGCGATCCGCCCTCGGCGACCGCCCTTCGCGCGCACAGTGCCATGAGGTGCGGCGCAGGACCTCCGATGTGATCAACACCGTGCTGAGCGGCAGGGTTCATTACTGGTTGCACAGGGAGCTGCTGGAACTCTTCGCGAACGAGCACAACGAACGCAACCCGTTGCCTGCGGACGCTCGATTGCAAATGATCGACATGCCGCAGCCCGAGAAATGGATTTTCGGTGACGGATTGCCCCAACTTCACCCCGAGGTTGACCTGGCGATGCAAAAAGTGCGCCGGGGAAGCCGGCGGGTGGCGCTGGTGCTGCCCCCTCTTCAGAAACACGGCGAATCGGGCATTATGGCAAGCAAGACGTCGACGCCTCCGCTCGGCATCGGTTCGATCGCTTCCTTTCTGCTCAGCCGGGGACACTTCGTGAAGGTGGTCGATTGTCACCGGTTTCCATCGCTCGCCGCTGATTGCCTGTCCGGCGCCGACCGTTACGACGTCATCGGCTTCAGCGTGGTCAATTCGACGTTCCAATCCGTTCGCACGCTGGTGAATCACATCAAGATCAATCACGCGTCGGCGCCGACCGTCGTCGTGGGCGGCCACGCCCCCACCCTCATGCCGTACACGTTTATAGAAGACGATGGCTTCCGTTGGGACTACCTGGTGATGGGGGATGGAGAACGGCCGATGGCAGCGATCGTAGAAGGAGCGTTGACCGACCAGGACATGGCAAGTCTCGGGATTATTAAACGGGCCGCCAGCGTCGTGAATGTGCCGCGGTTTGCAATCACATCATCTGCGGATTGGGACGAGCTGCCATGGATTGATCGCCGGGTGTTTACCCGCGCAAACGGCGTTCCCTACGAACCGTCGCTCACCAGAAACGGCGGGTATTCGGAATCGCATCTGGTGATGTCGAGAGGCTGCGGGTGGAAATGCTCATTCTGCACGGAAGCCGTTCTCCGGGGGAATGCGGGAGAGGTGCGGCGATCCTCGACGGATGTTCTTGAGGAGATCGCGTATCTGGCGGCACGACACAACGTGCAGCGCATCCAGTTCGTGGACGACAATTTGCTTCCGCAGATCGCCGCGCCTTCGGCGGATGTCGACCGGGGATTGCGTTGGTCGGAAGGGTTTCTTTCGGGAATGGCTGAACTCTCTCACGGGCGGCACGGGACAAAGGGCGTCGGTTGGCGCGGGATCTTTCGGCTGGAGGATTTTGTTCTCTATGAGAAACACCTGACGGATTGGATTCAGCTCCTGAAGAATTCGGGTTGTATGCTCCTGGCGTTTGGCATTGAGAGCGGAAACGAAGCGCGTCGCGCACAGCTGAAGGCCGGGACGGTCAGCAATGAGCGCATACGAACCATCGTCCGCCGGCTGGACGCAGCGGAAATCGCGTCGAAGGGGTATTTCATCATCGGCGGGCACGACGAGTCGGATGCGACAGCGAACGAAACGATAGATTTCGCGGTCTCATCGGGCCTGACACTGGCATACTTCGCCTTGTACAAGGATTTCCGGCGGCCGATTCAACTGGGAAGAGACGGGAAGTGGACCTCTGACCAGCACGAAGCGGCGTACCTGCGTTTTGCGACATTGTCAGAGGATCTTGGCAAAGTCGTCCTGGGATGCACGTCGACGCAGGACGCACAGAAGCTCTTCGGGCCGGCAATCAGCATCGAGAGAATCGAGGCGGCGCGGATCGTGCTTGCGGAACTGGAGTCGCTGGGATTCCGGTTCGATGATCTGTTCAAGTACAACGATTATCACGCGAGCATTGATGACCATAATGACCTGCTGAGCATCTGGGCCGGCAACGATGCGCCGCAGTCCGCATTCCTGGCGGCGGTGCGCCGGGCCTACTTCGAGTTCTATACCCGGCGGAAATTCATCGGGAATTATCAGTCCTTGCTCCAGAAGGGATACTAACCCAGGGCGAACGCATCAAAATCCGCCGATTTTGCAGGGAATTTCGACATCCCACGAGATTACGTAGCAAAGTCACACCCTGCGGACTAACATATTAGTCCCGGTCTATACGCCTTAGTTGCGAAATTCCAGCGATTTTCATCTACTGATTACGTCGCAATTACAGCTGAAGATTGCCCATTTTGACATTTTGATGCGTTCGCCCTGGATACTAACCCATGCGAACGATGGAAGACCTGTTCCTTCTCCAGAAGACGCTCTCGGAGGCGGGGCTTGTGAAAAAGTCCGTTCCGCCGGAGGAGCGACTTAATCGCGCATTGATTGCGTTGACGGCAGAGGTTGGCGAATTGATTCAGAGTTGTTCGGCGAAATGGAAGTGGTGGAAGACGCACTCGAACGCGCCCGGTGAGGCGCAAGGCGAACTGCTCGATGTATTCCTTTTTGTTGTGCTCATCGCGACATTGCTGGATATTCGCCCTGACGAGTTTGTGGACAAGGCCTATGAGAAGCTTGCTCTATTGGCCCGCAAAGAAGGGCCGACAACAATCAGCCCGGGAAACTCGCAATGAGCCGCCGGAATCCATACCAACTAACTACCAACAATGGGACGGAATCTGGGCTTTTTCGGCGGACGTTGGCGGAATCGAGTTTTCAGAAAACCCTATAAAACAAGCGAGTTCGGACGTTCACGAATACCGGCGGAACATAGGGACACCGCTTTCGTAAGCGGGGTCCTGGGTTCAAATCCCTGAGGCGGCTTTTGCAGATCACGTCCGCCCGTAGATATATTGCTCCATGATGTAAATCGTCGATTCGTGCTCGTGCATGTCATAGGCGTTCAAATCGCCGATGGAGATCATGCCGCACAGTTTCTCGGCGTCGTCGAGAACGGGCAAATGGCGAATCCGGCGGTTTTTCATGACGCCGCGTGCTTCCATGAGATCGGTGTGCGGGCGGCAGCAGACAATTTCTGTGGTCATCACATCGCCGACGGACGTTGCCGCGGGGTCGCGCCGCGCCGCCACGACGCGCCGCAAGATGTCCCGCTCGGAGAACATGCCCACGACCTGATCGTTGTCCATGACGACGAGACAGCCGATCTTCTGTTTGTTCATCAAAAGTGCGGCGTCGAGCACGGACATCTGCGGTCCGACGGTCTGCACCTGGGCGCCCTTGTTCGTTAGAATGTCGCGAACGCTTGGCATGGTGTGCTCCTTGTGCCAGTAGTTCCCGCGAGCCGAGCGGGACCGGCGGCGAAAGGTCCCGCTCGGCTCGCGGGAATTACTCACTTCAAAGCCGCAAACAGTTTGTTCAGGCTTTCCTTGGCGTCGCCGAAGAGCATCATGCATTTTGCATCGTAATACAGGTCGTTGTCAACCCCCGCGAAGCCCGGGCGCATGCTGCGCTTGAGAACGATGATCGACTTGGCCCGATCGACTTCGAGGATCGGCATGCCGTACAGCGGGCTCGACTTGTTGTTTTTCGCTGCCGGATTGGTCACGTCGTTGGCGCCGACGACCAAGGCGACGTCCGCCTCGCCGAAGTACGGATTGATCTGCTCCATTTCGTAAAGCTGATCGTAAGGCACGTTCGCTTCGGCGAGCAGCACATTCATGTGTCCCGGCATGCGTCCGGCGACCGGATGAATGGCATACTTAACATCGATGCCGCGCTTTTGCAACAACTTTGCCAAATCGCTGACGCCGTGTTGTGCCTGCGCGACCGCCATGCCGTAGCCAGGCACGATGATGACGGAGCGGGCGTTGTCGAAGAGGACACCGGTTTCCTCCGCGGTGATGCTGCGCACCGTGCCTTTCGCCTCCACCGCCGGACCGGTCGTGTCCGCTGCCACTTTGCCGAAGGCGCCGAAGATGACGTTGAAAGCCGAACGGTTCATCGCCCGGCACATGAGGATCGAGAGCAACAAGCCGGAGGTGCCGTCGAGCGAGCCGGTGATGATCTGAATCTTGTTCATGAGCACAAAGCCCATGGCGGCGTCGGCGAGGCCAGCGTAGGAGTTTAATAAGGCGATGACGACGGGCATGTCCGCCGCGCCGATGGGCAGCACCAATAGGAATCCGAACCCGAGCGCGAGAACGACCATCAGGAAGAAGAACCAAATGGAGGTCGGAGCGACGATCAAATAGATCAGGGTCCCGACCATGACGGCGAGCAAAGCCATGTTGGAAATGTTCTGGCCTTTGTAAGTGATCGGTGCTCCGCGCAGCAGTTCCTGGAGTTTTGCCGCCGCCATTAGACTGCCGGTGAAGGTCAGACCGCCGATGACGACTTCGAAGCCGAGGGGCAGCATTTCCAGGCCGTGGAGGTTTTCGCGGTGGCGGATGTACTCCGCGATACCGACGAGAGTGGCGGCCAAAGCGCCGAGGGAGTGCGAGAGCGCCGTTCGTTGGGGCACGGCAGTCATCGGAATCCGCAGGCCCATCATGCCGCCGACGACGGAGCCGATGATCACGCCGATCGCGATGACCAGGTATCCCCAGGGCGCAATGCGGGGGTCAAACAGGGTGCCAACGATGGCCAGCAGCATGCCGAGGGCGGCGGCGAACATGCCCGTGCGCGCATACTTGGGTGAACTGAGCCCCTTCAGGCCAACAACGAACAACACCGCGGAAACGATGTAAATGTAGCGCAAGACTTCTTCCCGGACTTCGCGCCGAGAAAACACGTCCCACCAGACGATCAAGGCGATGATCGCGCCCACGGAAACGACTGCGCCCGACGATACGGCCTGGAGAAAGAGACGCCGCTGAGCCGCTTCGTCGCGCGCCGATTTGAACATCTTGAGCATGCGGTCGGTGATGAGGAAGCCGCCGACGACGTTGACCGAGGAACACGCTACAGCGATGAATCCCAGGATAGTACTCAACCAATCGAACTGTTCCTCATGGTACAACTGCCCGCACACCACGAGCGAGCCGATCAGCGAGATTCCCGAGATGGCATTGGTAGCCGACATCAGCGGCGTGTGCAACAGCGGCGGCACGCGCGTGATGACGTGATAGCCGAGGAAGCCGGCGAGGATGAAGATGTAGAGGCCGACTTCGGGATTGGTGGGTGTCATGGGGAAGAGCCCGGGGGTTCGCCATCGCAGTTTGTCGGTGCCGATCTGCAATTGGTCGTAGTCAAGGGTTTTTCCAATCGCATGCCAGTTTCTTGAAATCCGAATCGTCAAATGAATAGATCGGGATTGACCGCGTGCGCGAACGCGCGGCGATTAAGCAATCGACAAAATCAGCAGTCGTCTCTGCGTAGTCCCGCAAGGCCCGAAGACAGATGCCACGCGATGGCACACGCACTCCTGGAATTTCGAAGAATTCTGTAAGCCGCTCCGAGACTTGTTTCCGAGGGATTTTGTAAAACTCTGTTAACGTCCAAACCGCTTCCATCACGACGACTTCCGTGATCTCGACGGTTTCCTTGCCGAACTCCACTCTTCGCATGAGCGCTGTCACGCGAGCGGCCTTTGCTTGGTCGTCCCCCATGAGAAATCGCATGATGACATTCGTGTCGATAAGGTGCGCGGTCGCACTCGACGGCAATTCATCCTTCTTGCGCCGCGGCACGGGCCACCTCCCGCCTCACATAGTCGCGAACTTCCGACGCGTTGACGGGACCAACTGCGTACTGACGCAGCGAACCAGCAAGTTTGTCAACTTTGCTTTTCTTTTTCGGTCGCCTTGATGCGCGCTTGTCGGCGGTTTTTGCGACGGCTTTCTTCGCTGCAAACTTTCGGCGTTGAACGGATGGTTTGCCATTTTTCTCAGTTATGTCCTGCCGCGCTGCTTCTCGTTCGTCCATGAGCCGATGGAGACCTTCCGCGGTGCCGCCGGCCTCATGCCACAATCTGGCCCGAATTCGCCGTATTTCGTCGACAACTGGGTCATCGTAAGCAGATTTCTTCGATTTTCTCATTGTCAGACCTCCGGCATCAACTTACTTTGCATCTACCGCTATTGTAGTCTTCACCACTTCATGCACCACCTGCCCCTCGCGCGTCACCAGCGGCCCGCGTGTCAGCTCGTCGTTCAAATCGAGCTGCATTTGCCCGTCTTTCGCCAGATGAAGCAGGTAATTGGTTACCGTCCGCGCGTACATCTGACTCGCATGGAACGGCACGGTGCTGGCGATGTTGACGGGGCCGATGATCGTGACGCCGTGTTTGACGACTTCTTTGCCGGGCTCGGTGATCGCGCAGTTGCCGCCTTGATCGGCGGCGAGGTCGACGAGGACGGAGCCGGGCCGCATCGCTTGCACCATTTCTTCAGTGATCAGGATCGGGGCGCGCTTGCCGGGGACGAGGGCCGTTGGGATGACGACGTCAGCCCCCGCCACAACCTTGAGCATCATCTGTCGCTGCTTCTCGTAGAACTCTTCCGATTGGGCCTTGGCGTAACCCGTCGCGGCCTGGGCGTCCTTCGTTTCCAGGCCGAGTTCGACGAACTTGCCGCCGAGGCTTTCGACTTGCTCTTTGACCACCGGCCGCGTGTCGTATGCCTCGACGACGGCGCCAAGCCGTCTCGCCGTGCCGATCGCTTGCAGCCCCGCAACGCCGGCGCCGACGATGAAGACCCGCGCCGGCGACAGCGTGCCGGCCGCGGTCATGAGCAGCGGGAAGACCTTCGGCAGATGATTGGCGGCGATCAACACCGCCTTGTAGCCGGCGACCGTGCTCATCGCGCTAAGCGCGTCCATTGACTGGGCGCGGGTGATGCGTGGCATTAGTTCCATGGAGAAGGCAGTCACCTGACGTCCGGCCAGCGCCTGAATGCCGGTCGCATTCGTGTAGGGTTGAAGGAAACTGATGAGCGTGGCGCCGCTTTTGATTTGAGCGATTTCCTCGGCAGTCGGCGGCTGGACCTTGATGACCACGTCGGCCTTGGCAAGCACCTCCGGCTCGATGCGAGCGCCTTTGTCTGCGTAAGCTGCATCGAGAAAACCGGCGGACGTTCCGGCGCCGGATTGGACGACGACTTCCATCTTTGCCTGGACCAAACGCGCAACCAAATCGGGAACCAGCGCGACGCGCCGTTCGCCGGGGACGGTTTCTCGGGGAACGCCGATGATCATGAAAATACTCATCCGACCCAAGGAGAGCACGGCGTCTATGCCGGGCTGTCATGAACACGATGATGGTACAGGAAACGAAGTGCAAAGGCGAAAAAAAAAAGTGGCTACAGTGCACCCCTGTCGTTCACCTTGTTTCTGCAACCGCGTTTCGCTATGCCGGGCAACGGCGAGGCTCCCGAACAACACCTTGCCCAAAACAGAGGAGATTGCCATGTTCCCCCGAATTCTCCTGTTTGCCGGTTTGATCGCGATGCTGGTCGGCGTGGTGGATCCCGCCATGGCCCGACCCCGCCGCCGGGCCGTCGCGCAGGAACAGCCGATGAGTGTCGAGACAAAGCCGACGGCGATCGAGCCGATGAAGCAAGTGATGTATCCGGTCGCCGACCTGGTTGTGCCCATTCCGTCGCGGCCCAATCTGGATGTCGAGCCGCTGCCCGGTCCGCGCACCGGCAAAGTCCTGGCGTCGGTCGAATCGGAAGTATGGGAGGTGCCAGCATCTGCGCCCGCAAAGTCCGGCCAACCCGTAGCGACGGCGGCCACGCAAGCGATCCCGAAAAAAATGGCGGCCGGCGGCACCGGCTTGCCGGCGCTCCTCCCAGGTCAGACGACCGAAAACCTGTTGATCGACCTCTTGAAAAACACCGTCGCCCAAGACTCCTGGCAGGACAAAGGCGGGCGCGGCACCGTTCAGTTTTATCCGCTGGGGATGTCGTTGGTCGTCAACCAGACGCCGAGCGTTCACGAAGAAGTGCAAGCGCTCCTGTCCGCGTTGCGCCGGCTATATGACATCGAAGCGGCCGTCGAGGTGCGCGTCGTAACCGCCACGCCGGCGGCCTTCGGACGCGCCTGCAAGCAAATGGAACTGACGCGCTCCCTGGAGAAGGACAACCCGGCGTCAGAGGGCAAACGCACCATCGCGCCCAAGGGGAAACGCTGGACGACTTTCTTGGACAAGGATCAGACGCGCCAATTGCTGACGCTGCTGCAAGAGGATCGGTCCACGACCGTCGTGCAGGCGCCGAAGATCACGGCGTTCAATGGACAAATCGTCGCACTGCAATGCACGGATGATCGTTTTCTGCTGACCAGGCTGGAAGTGGTCGTCGATCAACACAATGACCATGCGTACTACATCCCGACGATTCTACCCTGGGAAACGGGTCTGTCGATGGGCATGCAATCCGTCGTGTCGGCGGATCATCAAAGCGTCCGCGTGCAAATGAAGGGCTACTGGTGCCAACTTGCCGGCCCCGTGGCGCTGCAGCCCGTGTACATCCCGATCAAGTCCAAGAACGAGCAAGGCAAGGAGGAAACAACACCGTCTCAAGTGTTCCTGCAATCGCCGACATTCGCGCAAGTGAAGCTCGACGAGACGCTCAACATCCCCGACGGCGGCACGGCCCTGGTCAGTTGCGGCGTCGTGCCGATGGAAGTGGAGCGCGATGATCTTGTCGCCCGCATCTGCAAACTCTGCGGCGGCGAGAGGAAGACGACCAGCGCCGACCGCCACGTCTTCGTCATGATCACATCGCGGGTGATCATCAATGACGAGCAAGAGCTAATAACGCTAACGCCGTCGGGACAGCCGGTGCCGATTCCGCGGCCGTGAGTTGCGATCGTCAAGAACGAAACGCAGATTTCGCAGATGAACGCAGAGAATTGATCTGCGATAATCCGCGAAATCTGCGTTTCATTTTTTTGAGGGGAGCAATTATGAAGCTGAATGAAATCAGCTATGCAATCATCGGCGCGGCCATGAAGGTGCATCGTGTGCTTGGTCCCGGCCTGCTCGAATCGGCTTACGAGGCCTGTCTTGCTTACGAATTGACAAAGCAAGGCTTCCAAGTTGAGCGTCAGAAGCCGGTGCCTGTGATCTACGAAGAAGTCAAACTGGACTGCGGCTTCCGCGCGGACCTCGTCGTCAACGGCTTGGTCGCCGTGGAATTGAAAGCGAAAGAGGCCCTTCACCCGATTGACGGCGCACAATTGCTCTCGCACCTGCGGCTGCTGAAACTCTCGCTCGGATTGTTGATCAATTTCCATGAATGCGATCTGAAGGACGGAATCAAACGCATTGTGAATGACTACAAAGAATGAAACGCAGATTTCGCAGATTCCCGCAGAGTCTTCTCTGCGTTCATCTGCGAAATCTGCGTTTGATCTTCTTCGCGTCACGGCAGTTTCGGCGCCTTGCGGTTGTAAATGCTCAGCCGGGCTTCCGGCACGCCCAGCACCAAGGTCGCCCACGCCGTCGAGTAGCCTTCGTTTTCCTGATTGCCTTCCTTCGTCCAGCCCTTTTGCGGAAAATGGCCATCCGGCTGCAGCCAACTCTGGATATCTTTCTGCGCGGCTACAATGTAGTCCTGTGTCTTGGTATACGTCGCCTTATCGTCCTTGAATTCTTGCCCCAGAAGCTGCATGCCCATGCAGCCGTAGAAGTGGCCGTAGTAAGGAAACCGCCCGGCGCTGATGACGGCCGGCGTGAGCTTGTAGAGGAACTGCACGCCCTTGAGCATGACGGTCGTGTCAAACTGCTTCAGCAATCCGAGGGTGGCGACGCCGGCCGCGGTGCCTTCCTTCATGTTGGTGCCGTCGCCGAGCATGTAGTTGAAACCGCCCTCCTTGGTTTGACACTTCTTAAGATAGGTGAAACCCTTGTCGAGCACTTTTTCATCGATCGCGATGCCGAAATTGCTTGCCGACACGAGCGCCTGCACGGCACACACGGTCGTCGAGCCTTCGTGCTGCCCCTTGGATCCCTGCGTGTACCACCAGCCGCCGGAGTGCGATTGATTGTCGGCGATGACCTTCACCGCCTTGGTTACCACGGTGCGAAGTTTTTTTGGATCCATATCGGGCTTTACCTTGCAAAAGAGCGATCGGCCATGCGCTTCGGACAGGGCCAGCGTCGCAAAACCCTGGCCATGAATCCACGAGCCCTGGGTGTTGAAGACGCCGTCGTTTTGATTCGCCAGCAGAAACTCCAGCCCCTTGACAAGCGCCTTGCCGGACTCGCCGACGAACGGCTCATCTGCGGCCCCGAGATACCCAAGGCACGCAAAACCGGTGACGGCGATCGTATACTGCTTGCCCCAAGAGCCGTCCTTGGCTTGGTTTTTCGTCAGCCAAGCGAGGCCTTTGTCGCGGGCGGCACGGCTGGCTGGTACAGCATCGGCTTGTTGAGCCGACCTCGTTGGCGCGAAATGACCTGCGGTCAACAGCGAGCCGGTCAGCAGTAGTCCGAGCGCTATTGTTCTCAATAGTTTCATGGCAACGATTCCTTTTGCGTGTTGTTCAATCCAAGAATCTACGTGTCATCTACAAGAAGACGGGAACGAAGCCATGACGGATTGCCGTATGTCGTTCTTCAAGTACCGAGTCTCGAAGAATTGCACTGCCATCCGGCACACCGATGATGTTAGACTATGTATGAGCAAAGGAGTTGACGGTGGAACGCGAACAAGTCTTAGCCGTCTTGCGACAACAACGGGACACCTTGCGCAATCGCTTTGGCGCCCGAGACGTGGCACTGTTCGGCTCAGTAGCGCGCGGCCAGGAGACTGCAAGCAGCGACGTGGATGTGCTCATCGACTTCGAGCGACCTATTTCGCTTTTCGACTTGGCGGCAGTCCAGCAATTCCTGGAAAAAGCGCTGGGCGGCTCCCGCGTCGACGTCGTCCCGCGCGACTGTATCTATCCGGAACTGGAACACAGCATCCTGGCAGGAGCCATTCATGTCCTCTGAAAAGAGCTGGCAACTGCGCGTCGGTCACATCCTGGAAGCCATCGGCAAGATTCAACGTTACACGGACGGGCTGACCAACGATACGTTTGCGGCCGATGAAAAAACGGTGGACGCAGTGGTGCGGAATTTCCAAGTCTTGGGTGAGGCGGCGCGACAGGTTCCGCCCGAAATTCAGAGCAAGTATCCGGAAATCCCGTGGGCAATCATGCAGGGGATGCGACACATCCTCGTCCACGATTACTTCAAGGTCAAAGTGGATATCGTCTGGCGCACAGTACAAACTGACCTGCCTACTCTGATCGCTCCGTTGCAACAAGTGTTGCATGAAAACCCTTGATCGCGGCGAGCGACGACATCAGCGCGCCGCCACCGGGTTCGTGCTCACCTTCTCATTCAGAATCTTCTCAAATACCCCTTGATACACCTGTTCGATACGGGCCAGCGGGGCGACCGCAAGCAGCAAGTGGACCTTGCCGGCGCCGTTGAGTTGCCAGTTCTGGTCGAACAGTTCGCCCACCGTCTTCGTGGACAAGTTCGCCTCCTCCGGCAAGCGGTCCGCGGGGACGTGGACGCGATGTTCATTCTGCAGACGCAGCAAATGCGCTTTGCGGAAGAACATGCGAAGTTGAGCGCCCGTCAGCTGGTTTTCGAGCTGGGCTTGCTGATAAGTGTCGTTCGCCCAGCGGGCCTCGCGCAGAATCGCGTTGGCGCCCGCGGGGCCGGCGACGATGTGCAGCACTTCGCCTTGCGACGTGCAGAAATAGCTGGCGACGTTGCCGCCGAGTTTCACTTCGCCGATCTTCACGAACGCGGCGATCCGTTGATACGCCGACACGTAGTGGCGATTGAGGTAGTCGCCGACTTCTTTCTGGGCCAAGGCGCCCCGACGGAGCGCTTCAGCGTTGTTTCAGGTGAAACCGGGGTCTTCGAAGTTGCCGGACAAGTGCAGGATGAACGTCAGTTTGTTTTCCTGCTTGGCGAGCCGGATGGCTTCCTGCGGATTGCGCACGAACTCGACGGCCGTGTCGAAACGCTCGCGATCCAGCCGCGGCTGCTGGGCCGGTTTCGCTTGATTGGCGATGTCGAACGGATCGGCATCCGGGCCGGCGCCCTTGGCTTCGCGCGGCGGGGCGTCTGCGGGCGCAAGCTTTGCCTGTGCTGGTGCGGCAGCGTCGGCCTTCTTGTCCGCCGGAACGTCGGCGCGGATCGCTTCCGGCACGACGCCGATTGCTTCCGGAACCACCGCGGCGACTACTTGCGGCTCGTTGCGGGCGTGCGAACGCGACAGAATCAGCGCCAGGGCAAATGCCGGCACGAAGATGACGAGAGCGACGGCTACGATCGGGAGCCAAATCGCCAGCGGATGCGTTCGAGGACGCTCCCGCATCAACAAGCTGATGTCCGTGTCGCGCGAGCGCCTGCGGACCGGAACGTTCTCGTCGGCAACTTTGACGACCCGATAACCCACCGGCGAACGCGGGATATTGGACTTGGCGACCGGTCGTGGAGTCTGCTCCACCAGAATGACGTGCGGCGGCTGCTCTCCCGCCGGCGCTTTGCCACCGGGCAACTCGACGACTTGATAACCAACCGGCGACCACGGCTGCGTCAACGGCACAGGGCAGGGCACTTCCATCGGTAGACCTCCGATGAGCACATGGAAAAAGCGACCCCAACACCGCTCCAATCATTCTCGTCTTCGCCCGGCCCCGCCGCAAGCGCAATTCGTGAACCACGCTCGAAAGGCAGAAGGCACAGATCAACCGGATTGAAGACCGAGTGATTTCTCTTCTTGCGTTTCTGTCCTAAACTGTGACGCTCCGGGTTCATCCCTGTCCCAGTTTTCTTTGCGAGGTTCTCGCTTTCTTAGACAAATTCCCCGAAAATCGAGCTCTTCTAGTGCTCTGTCACGCATGAATTGATGAGTCGCCAGAAGTAAGAGCCGCGCACGAAGTAAGCGGCCCACTCGCAGCCGCTTACTTCGTGCGCGGCTCTTGTGATCCATCATTCGACGTGTGACATAGCACTAGGGCAGGCGTGGAGCGATCGATGGCCGAGCCGAAAGGCGACCCGTTGCTGGAGGGTCTCGCCGCGGGGCGCGAGGACGCTTTCGCCTCGACCTAAAGGACGATGGCGGCTTCGCTTGGGATGAATCGCAAAAACACGGCGACATCGTTTTTCGGCTGCGGCGAGGGCCGCTCGGTCTGCATGCTACAATGGAGTAGAGCCCTGGCGCCCGGTTCATTCAGCGTTCGCCTGATTTCCCGGTCGCCGCGATCCCCAGCAGCTCTAGCAAGTGAGCCCGACCGGCATGTCGCCTATCCGCACGAGCACGACCGCGTTTGCGTTTCGCGGTTACAACATCACCAACCTCGGCCGCACGCCGGAGCTGTTGGTCCATCCGCGCTATGGCCCGATCGTCGCCGCCACACTCGATGAGATCTCGCAAGTCGCCGCTGCACACTTGGGCCGCCCCGTTGATCTAGTCACGCGTGTCCGACAGCGCCGGGAAACGCAAGACCTGACGACGTACGCCGAAGACCTGGCTCTGATCGTCGCCGTCGAATTGGCCCAGATGCGCTTGCTCGACCAGTTTTTCGGCATCACCCTGGGCCAGGCGAAACTGGCGTTCGGCTACAGCTTGGGCGAAGCCGTCGCCCTGATGGCGGCGGGCGTATTCGAGATGCGCCATCTTCTCAAAGCCCCGTTGACGATGGCCGATGATTTGGTCGCACTTGGCCATGACGTGAGCATGGGCGTGGTGTTCTCGCGCGGCCGGGCCTTGGACGAGCTGGCGGTCAAGCGCTTGTGCTTGCAACTCAGCAGCCAGGGCGAGGGCACCATCGCGATCGCCACCCATCTGTCGCCGAACGCCCTGATCCTGCTTGGCCAAAAAAACACGGTGGATCGCTTTCAAATCGCGATGCGCGACGTGCTGGCGGACCACACCCATCTGCGCAAAAACCCGCATCGCTGGCCGCCGATGCACACGCCCATCACCTGGCAACGTGGTATCCCCAACCGTGGCGCGATCCTCTTGGAAACACTCCCCGGCGGCTTTCGCGCCCCGTCGATTCCGATACTGTCCAGCGTCGACGATCACGCCACTTACGGCGACCACAACAGCCGCGAGCTGCTCCATCGCTGGATCGACCACCCCCAGCGGCTGTGGAGCCTTGTCTACCGCACGTTGGCCGCGGGCGTCGACACGGTCATCCACGTCGGTCCCGACCCCAACCTCATCCCCGCCACGTTTCGCCGACTCAGCGAAGACGTGCGCGGGCAGCTCAACGGCTATTCGCCCGGCAGTCTCGGCCGTCGCGCCGTTTCGCATATGGTGCGGCGACCGTGGCTGGCCCAGCTCTTACCCTCGGGTGCCGCCCTCTTGCGGGCGCCGCAGGTTCGGCATGTGATTCTGGAAGATTGGTTGCTGGAGCAGGGTTGCAACGGACAACGTTGCGGCGCCGAACTTCCTTCTCACCGCTGGTCAACGCCGTCGCTGGCCGCCGGCCGTCTTTTTTCGTGATCCCAGAGCCGAAAGCCGAGGTCGCTGCCTGCGCGGTCAGGATTCGCGCGGTCGAGGTTGCCGTTGTCGTCCATGCCGTCCGGACCAACGGCGTAGACGACGATGCCGTCAGGCAAATGTCGCAGGCGCAGCGGTTGGCCGTCGTAGGGATCGAGCAGGATTTGCTTGAGCAGTTTCGGGCTGAGGTCGGCAAGCTTTTCCGGCCAGCGGTTGTGCTGAAGGCGGAAGCGCTCGGCGGCCACTGCCACCGTGGCACAGCGCAATCTTGCCTGGTGGCGCTGGTTCGCGGCGATCAACTTGGGGCCGTCGATTGCCATGAGATGAGCGACGTCGGGCGCGGCTTTCACTGCCCCAGGCCACCCCTGCACGCGATCGAGTTGCTCATGCACAGGCAACTTGGCGATTTCCACGAATTCGGTCAGGTGCCTGAGCAGCCAGGCGTGCGATGCGCGGACCGAAGGAATTAACCGCGCCTCGGTCGCCTCGATGACGGCAGGGTCCGGGGTCTCGCCCTGCGACTTTGCCATGACAACCAGGAGTTCCGATAACTTGAAATCGCCAACCTCGATGGCTGTCATTAGCCAGTGCATGCTCGCACGTTCGCCGCGCGCCAGGCTCAACAACATCGGCTGGCCGGTGTCGTCTTCCAGCAGCTTTTGCACTGCCGCGAGCGCGGATTCGGAGGCATTGCCTTGCCCCAGAGATCGCTCCAGGGCGCGGCATGCGAGAGCCGCGCAGGCGATGCGGCTCAATTGGGAGATCGCGAGGGGTTCATCACCAATGGATCGGCCGGCGTTCAGGAGGGCTTGGCAAGTATGCAGAGACCCATCTATGTCCCCGTCGTGACAACGCAGCGCAGAATCGAGCAAGAGCAACTGAGACACCTCGCGCACAACCACCAGATGCGGCAGCGGGGTTGTGATCGCGTCGCGGTTCCAGGAAACGAGATAACGACCCCTGGAGAATCCGGCCAGGGGGCGGGCTTCCGCCAGCGCGGGTTCGACTTGGGTCCAGGACGCGCGCACGGCAGCGGCTTGCTGCGGCGTGAGCGGTGTTCGTGGTGGAAGCTGGTGGAGGTTGTCCAGAAGTTGCTGCTGTTCGCGGCCGGGCCACCCCGGCGGCAGCGAGCGCTTGGCCGCCTGGACGCGAAGTGCGGCATTCTGTTCGTCCGGGATGAGGGTGCGGCGGAACTCTGGCAGGTGCTCGAGACGCCAGACGCGGTCGCTGCGGTCGAGTTCGGCGACCGCCTGCAACACTTCCTCCTCCCGCGGCGCAGGAGGAGCAACGACCGGATCGGGCCGGGGCGGATCGCCGCGCATGACCAACAGTACAACGACAACCAGCAACCCCACCGCCGCGACGCCGACACCAGCCAGCACGGGGTTGCGCCGCACGCGCCGCCACGCCCGCTCCAGACGACCGACGGGCCGGGCCGCGATCGGCTCACCGGCCAAGAACCGAGCGAGGTCGTCGGCCAACTCGTCGGCGGACGCGTAGCGCTTGGCCGGGTCCTTCTGCAAGCACTTCAAACAAATCGTTTCGAGATCGCGCGGCAGGGTTCGTTGAATTCGTGACGGGGGCGCCGGCTCGTCGAAAATCACCTGGGTAATCGTGGCAAACGCGGAGTCCGCTTTGAACGGCGGATGCCCCACCAGGCATTCGTACAAGATCGCTCCCAGCGCATAGATGTCCGCGGCGGGGCCGATGGTCCGCACCTCGCCGCGTGCTTGTTCCGGCGCCATGTAGCTCGGCGTGCCCATGACCGCGCCGCTCCCGGTCAAACCCGCTTCATCCAGCCGCTTGGCCAGCCCGAAGTCGGCAATCTTGGGGACGCCGTCGCCCGTCAACAGCACATTGGCCGGCTTCAGATCGCGGTGGACGATCGACGCGCGGTGCGCCGCCGCCATGGCCCGTGCCAGCGTCTCGACGAGTTGCGCGGCCGGTTCCGCCGACAACGGTTTGCCGTCCAGCTTGCGCGCCAGGCTGCCGCCGGCGCAGAACTCCAGGGCGAAGAACGGCAGCCCGTCGTGTTCGCCAATCTCGTGAATCTGCACGATGTTCGGATGCTGCAGGCGGGCGATGGCTTCGGCTTCGGCCTTGAAACGAGCCAACTCCTGGCGACCCGCATGATTGCCGCTCAGGATCATCTTCAGCGCGACCATCCGGTTCAGACCGATTTGTCTGGCCCGGTACACGACCCCCATGCCGCCGCGCCCAAGTTCACCGAGGATTTCGTGTCCAGACACCGCTGCCGGCGAGCGCACGCCTTGCATTGGATCGCTCGGCGATAATTCCGCGGTTCCCTGATCCGACCGCGTCTCGGGAACGGTGCCGGTCGAATCCACCGGCGCGGCCCCGACTTGGATCGGCGGAGCTTCCGTGGGCGGGCGGGTGACGTGAGAATCGCTGGTTGACGCCATGAGTCCTCCCCTGTTCACGGCCATTGTAACAGAACCGCGTCCACAAGCGAGCGGCTTCCGTACGACCGTGTGCCAGCGGGTTGGCGCCGGGCAGCTTCAGGGTGCGGTACAGGTCGCGCAGGCGCCAGCCGTTGACCGTCATCGACTTAAGCCGCAGCCCGCGCAACGCCACCGCCGCGTTGGCCACCGCCTGCACCTGCTTGAGCGTCGGCGACTGCGGCCAGGGGAAGGTGTCGAAGACGGTGTCGGTGGTGTATCGAGACAGCACGGCCAAAGCGGATCATTTGCTGGTGCTATACCGGCGCAGAGTCACATCGTCTTCGGTGGAATCAAGCTAGTGCTCTGTCACGCATGAATTGATGAGTCGCCAGAAGTAAGAGCCGCGCACGAAGTAAGCGGCCCCCTCGCAGCCGCTTACTTCGTGCGCGGCTCTTGTGATCCATCATTCGACGTGTGACATAGCACTAGGGTATAATGAAAAGCAACCAACCAAGCACGCGAGGAGCCATCATGCCTTTGCTTGATCATTTTCGGCCACCGTTGAGTCAACGGCGCCATTGGGACAGTTTTCATGGAGCTTGGGCCGAGGCCATGGCGACCAACCTCAATCAATCCCTGTTGCCGGAGCGGTTTGTGGCCGAGGCGCGCGTCAAACTGGGAGGCCAGGTGGAGATTGACGTGGGCACGTTCGCGGAAAATGGCATGGCCCCGAGCTCGGAGTCGGGTGGAGTTGCCGTCTGGGCTCCTCCGAAGCCGGTCGCGACTGCTGCTCTGGGTTTTCAAGACCCCGACATCTTTGAAGTCCAGGTCTTGAGTGAGGAGGAAGGCCCCCGCCTGGTGGCCGCCATCGAGCTGGTGAGCCCCGCGAACAAGGACCGCCCCGCCCACCGCCGCATGTTTGCCGTCAAGTGCGCCAGCTATTTGCACAGCGGCGTCAGCGTCATCATCGTGGATGTCGTGACCGAACGCTCCGGCAACCTGCACGCGGAATTGCTCGAGCTTTTGCGCGTGCAACTCTCGACCCCTGGTCAAGGTGTCCAGGATCTTTACGCCACCGCTTATCGAACGGTGCCTGCGCCCCAGGGCCTGCATCTGGAGACTTGGGCGCACTCTTTGACCCTGGGCGGTTCTTTGCCTACTCTCCCCCTCTGGCTCCAACCCGATCTCTGCCTGCCCCTGGACCTGGAAGCGACTTACCACGCGGCTTGCGTAGCCCGGCGGATTGCCTCCTGAGCAACGGCACGGCTCCACTCTCGGCTGGAGCCGCGCCGGTGAACGATTCCCGATCGCGAAGAAATCGCCTTACCATCTCCGCTTGTTCGGAGCCTTTTCGGAAAACAACACGTCAACAGCGGCGCGCCAATCGGCGTGGCTGCCGACGCCGGGAGTTCGACGAATACCGGGTGCGCGAGCGTCGGCCATCACGCCGTCAGATTCATGTTCCTGACCGAGCGGGTGGCCGATCTCGTGGGCCAGGACGGTAAGCAAGTTCATGCGGTTCTGCACCCCCCCATGCCCCCCTTGCGAAGGGGGGGAGCGGGGGGGTTGCCGGGCGTGGTGAACTCGGAATCATCGCCCGGCGTGCGATCGACGAACCAGCCCCGGCCGGGGACGTTGGTCCCCGGCGTTCGGCCTGTGTTCCTTCGCCTCCGTTGCCGTGAGTTTCTGCCGCCTTACACCGCCACCAGCGCTTCGGTCAAGAGATCTCGGTCCAACGTGTCCCGGACTAGGTTGGCGAAGAAGAAATCCCGTCCCCCGTTACCCATGAGCGTGTTGGCGCGGCCGTTGGAGCGGACGGTGTTGGCATTCAAGATCGGCGCGCCGTTCGTGCCGTTCTTGAGATTGGCGACACGGGTGGCGTAGTCGTTGCTGCTGGTCCATTCCGCCAGGAGGGCCTTGAGCGCGGCGGCGTTACGGTCGTAATTGGTCGTGCCGCCAATCAAGATATCTTCGTCGCCGCCGCCGTTGAGGATGCCGGCCAACGCGCCGGCGATGAGCAGGTCGCGGCCCGCGCCGCCGGTCAACACGCTGCCTTGGCCGACGAGGATGTCGTTGCCGACCAGGATGTCGTTGCCGGCGCTGCCGATGACGTTCTGGATGCGGGCGATGCCGCCCGTGAGACCCGTCGCCGTGCCCAGCGGCAGGTTAACCACGACTCCGTAACCAACGCTCGAGTTGCCAGCGCTACCCGCAGAGTAGAGGGTCTGGATCTCGGCGAGACTGAGGGCACGGTTGTAAATGGCGGCCTCGTCGAGTCGGCCGTCTATGAAGTCTGCCGGATAGGCCGGAATGGAACCGCCCAGGATCTTGCTGGCCTGCAGCGGCACGACTGTTTTGCCTGCGTAGCTGAGGCTGGACTCCTCCACGCCGTTGACGTACAGCCGCACGGTCTTGGCGGCGTCGTCGCGGACCGCCGCCAGGTGAAACCACTGGTTGAGCTGAATAGGCGTGGTGCCCGCCAGCGTCTCGCCGGTCGCGTCCGTGTAAGACTGGTACCAGGCAAAGGTCGATGCGTCCGCAACGGTTCCCAGCGCGCCCTGGCTGGTGTTGCCGCTGGGGAAATCGGCGAGGAAGTACTTGGCGTGGTCCAGCGTGTCCAGACGAACCCACAACGACACGCTCATGCTGCCGGGAAGGTCGAGCGAAGCGTTGCTGCCGAGATCGACATAGTCCAGGTTGCCGGTGAAGTCGAACGCCTGCCCAACCTTGCCGGGCACGAAGGTGACATTGCCGTGGATGGTGCCGTGGTTGCCGCCGGCCGAGTCGGCGGCGCTTCCTTCGCCCCGATACCAGCTGACGGGACTAGGGACGCTAACGATCGCCGAATAATCGAGGGTGTTGACGCCGCCGCCGCCATCGATGGAGATAGCGGACGCGAAGGCGGTGCTCGTCAGCGCGAAGGTTTCGTTCGCGGCGCCGCCGCGGAGGGCGATGGAAGCGTTCGCACCGAGGTTCCACTGAACCGGGTTCGGCGCAAACCCTTCGATAATGTCATAGGGACCGCTGATTGGCCTGAGTTGGATGTTTTTCGGCGTCAGGTCGGCATTGCCCGAGTCATCGAGGACCAGGGTGACAGCGTCATTAGCCGAGTAGCTGGTGACCGTGACCGGTCCGAGGATGTTGGCGAGCGTGCCGCCGAGCCTCGGGGCCCGGCTGCCGATCGTCACCTGATCGCCGCTGGCGGCTTGGATTCCGAAGAACGCACCGGACAACACACTTTTCACGTTGACCGTGCTGCCGCCCACCATGGGCGCAAACAGGGTCATACTGTACATACCGCTAAAGATTACTGGAGCCTGGTCCTCCCGGCTGATAGTGGTGGAGGTCACCGTGTAAGTGTGCGAAGCGGTGTTCCCATCATCGTGGTATAGGGCGAAAGCCGCATTCGCGTTCCCGTTGAGGATGACCGGACCGAGGATCGCGTTGGTGGAGGCGTCTACTGCCGCGAACTGGTCCTGGCTGCCCGCGGCGCTGTTGACGGTCACGGTACTGCCGGCTGCACTCCCGTACACAATGACGCCACTGCCGCGGCCGCTGCTCACGTTGAGCGTGATCGCCTCGATGGCCGCGAACGAGATGGGGGCCATGGTCGCAACCGAATTGGCGTCCCTTCTCGTCAGCTTGTCCGCCGTAAGCGAGTAGTATTGCAGGGTAGTCGTGCCCTGGTCGTTGAAGGTGACCTGGTCCTGGCCCCCTTGCCCGTTGAGCGTCAGCGGGCCGCGGAAGTCGCGTAGCTGGCTGGGCGGGCCGAAGGCAGGGTTATTGCCGCTGCCGACATCGACAGTGTCGGCGCCGGCGCCGGTGTTGATGAGCACGGAGGTCGCCGCTGGTGAGCCGGCGATCTTGAAGAGGTTCCCGCCGCTGCCGGCCTTGAGCGTCACCGAGTCGACATGATCGAAGATGACGGACACGTTGCTGGGGCCGTTCAGCGGGCCCGCACTGACGCCGCCGCGGGATTCTTGGCCAACAAATTGGCCGACGGCCAGGTCGTAGCGTCGGGGCGTGGTTGTGCCCTGGTCGCGGATGAGGAGTTGGTCCGTCCCCGCTCCGCCGATGACGGTGAGAATGCCGTTATCAAAGAGCTTATCGGCAGCGGTTCCGACGTTGACGACATCGCCGCCGTTCCCCATCCTGAAGAGGCTCGTCGCCGCCGGCTGTAGCTTGACGTTCACGATGTTGCCGCCGCTGCCGCCCTGCCATTGGAAGCTGCCGAGCGGGTTGAGCGAAACCCCGATGTCGGCCGCACCCGACCGCCGGAAGAACGTCGCGAAGAAAATCTGGACAACGTCAAGCTGCTGCGGCGTCGTCGCCGCCTGGTCGTTGAGAATCAGGTTGACGTAGCTGCCTGGGCCCGGTGTCACAGAGATCGCGCCTTGAATGCGGTCCAGCGAGTTGGCGGCGTTGCCGACGGTGATCACACTGGAGATGCCCGGAGAAATGAGCAATGTCCCGGTTGTGCGGCTGACATCGATCGCATCGTTGCCGCCGCTCGGGAGAATCGTCGTGCTGTGGCCAGGCCCGACTTGCATGGTATCCTGGACGGCGATGTTGTCCTTCTGCGCGCCCGCCTGCAGGGTCAGATCCGAGAGATGCTCGTAACCAATCCGAGCCTTGTCGAGGCGCTGGACGAAGTTTGCGCCAATAACGTAGTCGCGCCTAACGGTCGAAGCGGCGTCGTTGATCGAGAGTACGTTCACCGCACCCGTGCGGCCAGTGATGTCGATCTTGCCGTTGATCGAGTCAAGGCTGGCGGTCGGCGTACCGATGGTGATGGAGTTCCGTCCTTGCGTGGCGCCTTGAACGTCAAGGGCCAGGGCGCCGGTGGTGCCGTCAATGGTGACGTTATCGCCTCCCGCACCGGTGTTGACCGTCGTCGTCGTTACGCCGCCCGGCGTGTTGCTGGCGGGCGTGTCATGGATCCTGAAGGTATTGCCGCCCCTGCCGGCACGAATCGTTAGCGAACGCAGATCGTAACTGTCGACAAAAATATCTCCTCCTGCCGTCAGGCCGCTGATCACGGTGTCATTCCTGTCCCTATAGATGATCACCGTGCGCGCGAACTTATCGGCAGAGTCGTCCACGTTCACCGCGTTGTGGTCGCCGGTAATGCTCAGCAGCCCGGCTATGGACCGCGTGCTGCCGTTGTTGCCGACGTTGACCGTGTCGCCCCCCCCTACTTGGGCGTTCACCGACACGTTGCCGGTCGTGGCGAGAAGGTTGACGGTGTCCGCGCCGGTACCGGTGCTGAGGATCATGGACGAGCTCGGGGAACCGGACACTTCATATCGGTTCCCCGCGTTGCCGCCGTTGATGAAGACCGCGTTGGTGAAGCCGGTGTAATTAATCAGGCCTGTCCGGTTGGAAGAGCCTCCCCGGTTTTGACTCAGGCGCCTGCGCTGGACGCTGCTCCCCGTGATGTCGTACCTGGCACTGTAGGTGTCGAACGCCTGGTCGTTGATGAAGAGGGTGCTGGTGCCGGCCCCGCCGCTGAGAATCAGGTTCCCGGCAATGTTGCTCAGGTCGTGGGCAACCGGGCTCACGTTCACGGTTTTGCCACCGGACCCGCCGAAGACCTGAACGGGAACGCCGGACAGCGTGTTCTCGATGTTGATGACGTCGTTGCCGCCCCCGCCGCTAATGTTCACCCTGCCGACGGAAGCCCACAGGCCGGCCCACTGCGTCTGCCCGTTGACGATGACCTCGGCGAACTTCGAGTTCATCGGGCTGGTGCGCAGCGTTATGACGTCGGCACGGGCGACGCCGCCATCGTCGCCGTTGACCGCCAGCGAGTTGGTCTGGGATACGGACGCCACACTGGCCGAGTAGGACTCGCTGTCGGCGGTGAACGTGCCCTGGACGGCGCCCGGGTTGCCTGCCCAGAAGACCTGCGCCGTGCCGTCGCGGACGGCGAGGCCGATGTACTCCCCGAACTGGTTCCCGTCACTCATCGAGGCGGCCCGCGACCGTTGCGTCGTCACGTTTGCCTTCTGAAACTTGGAGCCGCCGTTTCTGCTGCTGGCCAGCCGGAGGTTGACTTGGCTGGTGAGGGGCGCGCCATCGTTCGTATAGTAGGCGACGTTGACAGTGCCGGTGTCCTGATCGACGGCCACCCAGGGGAGAAAGTCCGTACTGATCGTGCCCTGGACGTTGCCGTCGCCGGTCTCCTGCGTCCAGTGGGCGCCCTGGTCGTCCGACCAGACAAGATAGACGTCGGTGTCGTCAAGCACCGAGAAGCCGAAGCCGTCCACGAAGGCGACATAAAGCCGGCCGTTGAACGCGCCGCCGCTGCGGTCCACGTCCAACACGGGCCCGTTAAAGATGCCGCGTCCCGGGTCAGCCGCCACTTTGTATTTGAAAAGGTACTTTTTGAGGTTCCGAACCGTGGTATTCAAAAAGCCGAAAGATTCCGTGTTGGACCACAGGCCGTCGAGGTCTCGGTTAAACAGGATTTGCGTGTCCGTGTACCACGTGACGTACAGCTGACCGTTTGGGCCGACGCTGGGACAGGCAAAGGTGCCTACGTCATCTTGGAATGCGCTGTCAAAACGGATCGGGGCCGTGAAGTTCGCGCCACTGTCCCGGGAGCCGGCAACCATGTTGCGATTGTTCTGGAAATCCACGTAGGCGACGTAAACGGCCTGTGTCGTCGCGTTCGGGCCGGAGAGACCGGTGGCGAGCTGCCACTTGTCAAGCCCGACGCCGGGCGGCTGCGGGACGCCGCTTACCGGGGCCACGGGAATGTTGTTCTGAGTGTCTACGACCCTGAACCGGGTGAACGTGTTCCCGCCGTCCGCACTCATAGCGACCACCACGCGGGTGGAACCGGTCGTGAAACCGGTGAGGTTTCCAGCGGCGTCGAACGTGGGAATGGAATTGTTCATGCCGTACGCCACATAGAGGTTTCCAGCGGCGTCGAACTTGAGCGCCGGATCGAACCGCTTTCCGCTTCTGAAGCCGTCATCGTTAATCCCGGCGACTCCGTCGTTGCCGACATCGGTGATGAGCTGCCGCGTCCAGGTGCTGCCGCCGTTGGTGCTGGAGAAGACCTGAATCCGATTCAGGTTGCTCGTGTCGTGGACGAAGCCGGCCACGTTGAGCGGGTTGGTGGGGTTGATATCGACCTCCATCTCGCTCTCGTTGGTGGCTAAATTGTTGCTGGCGTTAATGTTTTGATTAACAACCAGGGTTTGGTTGCCGTTCAGGCCGAGGTAGGCCGAGAGCAGCGTGCGGTCCTCCAACGCCTCCAGCGTGGGCCGGAACCCCTTCGGCCGCTGCTGCGTCACCTTCGCGTTACCATTTCGGCGCTGCCGTTGGGCCGTCGCGGAATCCCGGTTCAACCATCGGTGCATCTTGTTGAGAAACATGGAACACTCCTTCAATTGGAGAATCGTGTGGCTTGCGGTAGTATGAAAAGGCAACGTTCCCGGCGCGCAAACCGAGCGCCGGGGCGAGGCCGGGCCGGTGAGGGACTTGCTTGGCGGCTAAGACCTCACCGGCCGCTTTGTTCGGTTCCACGCTTTGAGGACGGTTTACAAAACCATCCTACTTCTTTTCGATCTTCGCCGCGCGAATAGGCGGGGCCTTCGCAGCTTTTGGGTTGGCAGGCGCGCAGTCGAAACGGGCTACGAGATCGTTGAAGTCGCGGTCGCCGCCGCCGGTCAGGTCCTCAAAACCGAAGAGCCTTTTGGCGAACCAGCGCACATGATCGAAGCGGTCGGCGTTGGCTGCCTTAACCGAGAAGAACACCTGAGGCCGGCGTGTCGGGGCAATGTTGCGCGACACCGCATCGCGGCTCGTGCCGTTCTGCACGAGATAGAGGACGAAAAAGCCGCCCGCCGGCAGCGATAGGCGCCGCACCGTTCCCGCCCGGTCCGTGCGACTGAAGATCACCTGGCGCCGTGCGAGGGCGGCCGCCGCGTAGCCGGAGTCGCCCGGTTGGAGAATACCGATGCGACCGGAGGCGTCATCGACCAGCAACAGGCCCAACTCATTGTGATACGCAGCGCTTCGGCCCACGAGCGTGAACGTCAGGATCTGCATGGGTGCTGCGCTGGCCGGGACGGGGATGACGCCGGGAGCGAGCGGAGAAATCGGCGCGGTGACGGTGACGGTGTCGGTGTCCGTGCCGGAGTTATTGACCGGCGTCGGATCGGCGCCGTTGCTGCCGTCGTCGGCAACGGAGGCGGTGTTGACGATCTGAGTCTGTCCCGCGGCGGCCGGATTATTCGTCGTCACGGCGAACCGTGCCGAGCCCGAAGCGCCGCCCCCCGCGAGGTTCGCCAAGGCCAAGGTGAACACTCCCGAGCCCGGCGTTGTCTGCGTCCAGCCGGGCGTGCTGGCACCCGCATTGAAGGCGGCGCCGGTTGCCAGCGTCTCGGTCAGTGTCACTCCGGTAGCGCCCTGATTGCCCACGTTGGCGTAGCTGAGCGTGTAGGTCAGCGTGTCGCCCGGACTGGCGGACGACACGCCGTCGCTGACGCTGATCCGCAGGTCGGGAGCGGCCGTGAGCGTGTCTGAATCCGTGGCAGCATTATCGGCCGGCGTCGGGTCGGCGCCGTTGCTGCCGTCGTCGGCAACGGAGGCGGTGTTGACGATCTGAGTCTGTCCCGCGGCGGCCGGATTGTTCACCGTCACGACGAACCGTGCCGAGGCGGAAGCGCCGCCCCCCGCGAGGTTCGCCACGGCCAACGTGAACACTCCCGAGCCCGGCGCCGTCTGCGTCCAGCCCACGGTGCTTGCCGCCGCATTGAAGGTGGTGCCCGTCGGCAGCGTCTCGGTCAGTGTCACTCCGGTAGCGCCCTGATTGCCCACGTTGCCGTAGCTGAGCGTGTAGGTCAGCGTGTCGCCGGGACTGGCGGACGACACGCCGTCGCTGACGCTGATCCGCAGGTCGGGAGGGCCGGCCGGGCTTTGCGCAAAACTTCGCGAGAACTCCGACGTGTTGCCATTGGGATCCGTGGCCGTGGCTGTGATGAACTGCCCATTGGCGACGGTCACCGGCAGCGTGACCGAGAACGTCGCATTGCCGGCGGCATCGGTGTTCACCGTCGTGAAGCCGAGGAACGTCTGGCCCTCGCCGAAGCCGGTCGGATCGGCGGCGGCGTTGGCGAAGAATTCCAGCCGGAACCCGTTGGTGCTGGGCGTGCTGTTGAACGTGCCGGCGATGGTCGTGTTGCCGCCGGCACTGGTGACCGACGTGATGACCGGGTAATTCTGTCCCCGATTTCCCGGCAGGATGTCGCCGTCGCCCGGATCGTTGGGGAGAGGTACGCTCAACACAAGCAGTGAGATCCCCAGTTCTCCATTGGAAAAGATGGAATTGCTCAGGATGGCGTCGCCGAAGTCATTGTTCGTGATGATAACCCCATCGAATCGATTGAAGGCGATGGTATTGCCCTGCCCCGGGCTCGTCCCCCCGATGAGGAGGCCACGGCTTCCATTCGTGACGATGCCGAGGTTGTTGCCCAATGCCGAAACGCCGTCGCGCTGAGTTCCGATGAAATTGCCCTGGATGCGCCCGCCACCCGTTGGGAACTGGCTGATAACCACGCCGCCGCCGATGTTGCCCGAAATCAGATTGCCGAGGATACTCGTGTTCGACGCCGAGGCGCCGGTAATTCCCGGGCCGCCCGCGTTAGCGTCGTTCAGGGCCAGCGTCCCCGTGACGTCCGTTCCGATGTAGTTGCCCTGAATCAGAGTTCCATTACCCGTGAGGAAGATCCCTCCTTGCACACCGCCCGAAATTAGGTTTCGGTCCGCGGCGGCGGCGCCGCCGAAGACGTTGTTGTCGCCCGTCTCCACCCGGATGCCGAACTGGCCAAAGGACCCATCCGCCATGCCCGCTGGATTCGTTCCGATGAAGTTCCCCGCGATGATGACGTTGCTCGCGTTCACCGTAATCTCATCGCCGCTGCCATGGATGTTTAGTCCGCGGATGACGGTCCCGTCGGCGTTGACCCTCAGACCGCCGACCCCGCCGCCGTCCGGGCCGCCGTTCAACTCGATGAGCAGGACGGCGTTGATGCCGGCGTTGAGCGCGTTGGTGTTGGCGCTCGCCCCCGGCTGCGTATAGCCGTCGATGACCACCGGATCAGTGACGGTCGGCAGGGGGGAGGTCGGGCTAATCGTGTGCACGCCCGCGCCGGGGATATTGAATTCGATGCGGTCCACGATCCCCGGCCCGGCCTGGCCCGCCGGGGCGTCGCCGGAAGCCGCGTTCGTGTTCGCCGCCGTCAGCGCCTCGCGCAGCGTGACCACGCCGTCCACGGCGATGGTATCGCCGATGCCGGTGACGGTGATGACCGTCGGCACACAGCGATCCTCGAGCGCTTCGAGGCAGGGTCGCCAAGCCAGTGAAGGCCGGCGCTTTGGTCGCCCGCGTGTCGCAGTCGAATTCAGGAACTTGAAGTTCTTGATTCCCATGGGGATCTCCTTCGCGATGTTTGGTCTGCAATACAATGGATGGGACATCGTTCCCGGCGCGCAAACCGAGCGCCGGGACGGTGCCGGGCCGGTGAGGGACTTGCTTGGCGGCTAGACCTCACCGGCCGCTTGGTTCGAACCACGTCAGGCTGGAAACACGGACCTATTTCTTTTCGATTCCCAACAGCTCCTCGGCTTCGGCGCGGAACGCAGTCAGCTCTTCGCGGTGAGCCGCGGAAAGGCCGGGTTGCGCTCCGGTCCAGCGAACTGCCCAGGCAAGGTAGTCCTGGGCCCGCGCGGTCTCGCCCACTCGGTGGTGGCACATGGCCAGGAAGTACAGATCGAAGGCCAGGAACTCGTTGTCTTGCTTGTCGAGATTGGGCCGAAGCGTGTCCACCGCCTCGCGAAAGCGGCCGGCACGGTAATAGGCCACGCCGAGCGTGTTGCGGTGCATGGCATTCCCCGCAGCCAGGCGCACGGCTTTCTCCGCCAGGGGCAAAGCGGCCTTCACGTCGCGGAGCGCCTCGGGCGCGGTCACATAAACCCAGGCCAGATCGTTGCAGGCTGCCGCGCTGTTCGGGTCTGCTGCAGCGTTGCGTCGGTATTGCTCGATGGCCTGGCGGGCCTTTTGCTCGCGCGTCAGGCTCTGCTTGGCCAGATCGCCGGGAAGGACTTCAACCTTTGCCAAGCTCGGCGGCTTGGGATCAACCGGACGGAATTCGGGCCAGTTCCAGTCCAGGCCCATCGCCTTGAGCCGCTGGCGGATGGCGCGCAGGTCCCAGACGTGGATCGTCTTGGCGTAAGGGGCCGCCACCACCAATTGCGTGCCGTCGGGCGTGAAGCCCATCCACCCGGCCCGTTCGCCGCGCGGGTCTTCCAGCTTGGCGACCGTTCGTCCGGTCGCGACTTCCTTGAGATGAATGACGGCCGGCGCCATTTCCAGGGCCATGAGGGTGCCGTCTGGGGAAAAAGCCACGTAGCCGGGGGAGAGCGCGACATCCCGGTCTAGCCGGCGGATCGGCTGCAAGGTCTCCACGTCCCAGAAAGTGAACGCATCGCCGCGGCTGATGATCAGAGCGCGGCTGTCGGGCGTGAAGAAGACTTGCGCCATTTGTCCGAGAACCCATTCGTGGACCATGTTGCCGGTTTTTGCATTCCAGAGCCGGACGCGGTCCGAATGCCAGCCGGAACTTGCCACCCAGCGGCCATCGCGACTGAGAGTGACGAAACCAACGCTTGGGTGCGCGAAGGGCTGGCCCTGAACGGATTCCGTGGTGAGGTCCATGACCATCCCGGCGCCCCCCGTCTCGCTGACCATCGCCAGCGTCCGGCCGTCCGGACTGGGCGCGGCCCGTTGCGGAACAAAGGGCAGCGCAATCTTCCGGGGCGGACCCAGGTGAAGCTCGTTGGCGGCTTCCTTACGTTCCTTAATCGGCCAGCGGTGAAGTCCGGTGACGCCACCGGTGAGTAATTCGAGACCGTCGGGCTGAAAGAGGACCCAGGTGCTTTCGGAAGGCAGCAAGGCCAGTTCCCGCCCGCTGGACAGGTCCCACAGTCGGTCGCCCGCGTCGCCCCTGCCCAGCGCCAGCAAGCGGCCGTCGGGACTGATGTCGCCGTCGTAGTAACCCCCTCGGCCGGCGCCCAGCCGGCTGACGATAGTTCGGTATTCGCGGCTTGGCGTCACCTCCAACAACTGCACCTGCTCGCCGCCTTGCCACTGGCAACCCAACCACTGGCCGGTGCTGCTGAATTGAAGACAGGATGTGCTGAGCGGCAATTGCATGAGTTGCCGGCCCGTGGCAGAATCCCAGAGGCGCAAAACGCCTTCCCAGGAGGCTGACGCCAAGAGACCGCCGTCCGGATGGAAGCTCAGGTTCGTGACCTGCTCCACGTGCCCCTCCAGGGTCGCCAGCTTGCGCTTCGCCGCCGCATCCCAGATTTGAATGCGCGGGTCGGATCCCGCCACGGCCAGGCGAATCCCATCGGGGTGCCAAGCGACGGCTGGAAGGTTCATCAAGCCTATCGGCAGGTCGGCGACATGGCTGCCCCGGGCTGAGTCAAAAATCGACGCGACGGTGCTCTTGAAGTAGCTCACCGCCAGCCAGCCGTTGTTGGGGTGAAAAGCCAACGCATGAGCATCGGCTGGCAAGCGCCAGCGGTTGGTTTCCCGGCCGCCGGCAAGGTCAATGACAAGGACCCAGTTTTCCTTCGCGATCGCCACCTGCCGGCTGTCTGGACTGAACGCTAGGTTCGAGCACGGCCCCAGTTCGTCGCGAAAGAGCGGCTTTTCATCGGCGACGCGCCAAAGTTGCACGGCGTGGTGATCGTCGAGCACGGCCAGAAACTGCCCATTCGGACTCGACCACATGCCGCTCGGTAGGTTCTTCGGTTTCGTGTTGATGCTGCGGATTTCCACGTCGTCCGGGATGCCGCGGATGCTGATGATGCCCTGATCGTCGATCCGGGCATAGGACCGGTATAGACCATCGAAGGTGACTCGCCTGTTGCCAGCGGGATAGGCATGCAGGCTTGGCCCGCGGCGGATGTCGGGCAGGGCCAGGGCGGCGATGGCTTCGTCGCGCAGCCGCTCGTCGGGCCGGATGCGGGCGGCTTTTTCCAGGGCGGCCAAGCTATCCAGCCGCTGGCCCATCTGCCGGCTGAAGCGGCCCGAGCGAGCCTGGTTCAACAGAGCCAGGAACAGCTGGTCCGTGGCATCCCGCTCGCTTTGCCGGGCCGCCGCCAGCGCGGCCTCTTTGTCCTCGAGGGCGTTATCCTTCTGTTTCGCTTCGTTTACGGCCTCGACTTCCGCGTGGGTCGCGCGGATCATGCCCAACGTTGTGCCGATGATGCCAACCAGCAACGCCAGCACCAGCAAAGACGCCGCCAGCACCGGCCCCTTATTTCGCCGCAACAACTTGCGCAGTCGATAATGCACCGACGGCGGGCACGCCTGCACCGGCTCGTCGTTCAAATAGCGCTGCACGTCGGCGGCGAAGTCCTTGGCCGTCTCGTAGCGGCGGTTGCGGTCTTTATCCAGCGCCTTGAGCGCAATCCAATCCAGCTCGCCGCGCACAAGCTTCGCCAGCTTGGCCGGCTCCGTGTGGCGCTGCGCCGAGATCGACACCAGCGCCTCGCCTGAGTCGCTTAGCCGCGTACTCGGCTTGGGCGGCTCCTCCTCCTTGATCATGCGGAGAATCTCGGCATACGCCGCTTCCTTGAGCCGCTTGTGGGTCAGCGGGGTGCTGCCCGTCAGCAACTCGTACAAGAGCACGCCCAGCGAGTAGATGTCGCTGCGGGTATCGACGCCCAGGGCGCTCATCTCGGCCTGCTCCGGGCTCATGTATTCCAGCGTGCCGACCATGGTGCCGTACTGCGTGAACAAGGTCCGTTCGGTCAGCTTTTGCTCGGTCGCCTTGGCCACGCCGAAGTCGATCACCTTGGGCACCGGCTTGCCGTCGTAGAGCGTGACCATGACGTTGGACGGCTTGATGTCGCGGTGGATGATGCCCTTCTGATGGGCGTGCTGAATCGCCTGGCAGACCGGCACGAACAACTCCAGCCGCTCGCGCGGCGTCAGGTGGTTGTCGTCGCAGTACTTGGTGATCGGCACGCCGTGGACCAGCTCCATGACGAAGTACGGGCGGCCTTGTGGTGCAGGCGTCCCGCCTGCATCTGACTCAGATGCAGGCGGGACGCCCGCACCACCAGGGCCGCCCGCGAAGA
>Ga0080064_1001695_pt1 | contig 42601 bp, 37 predicted proteins | sample Subgrocontami54m_FD_69260 | JGI IMG/M metagenome (GOLD analysis project Ga0080064, IMG submission 69260) | Subsurface groundwater microbial communities from S. Glens Falls, New York, USA - GMW46 contaminated, 5.4 m (SPADES assembly) (version 2) ...
TTCCGTCACCCGGTTGCGGAGGGGGCGCTTGCAGAAGACTGCGAGGCGCTGCCGCAGGGCCTCAAGATTGCTGCCGGCGCCGGCGTATTGCGACCGAAAGGAATTGGCATCGCCGAAGAGACGCTCGTCGATCAGCGTCGAGAGGCCGTACAGCTCGACCAGAGAGTTTTGCAGAGGCGTCGCCGTCAGGAGCAGCTTGCGGCAGTCTTCCGTGGCCCAGCGAATGCCCTGGCCGACCTTGTTGCTCGGCCGGTACGCGTTGCGAAGCTTGTGGGCTTCGTCGATGACGACGAGATCCCAGGAGATCGCCTTTATTTCCTCGCGCAGGCTGTTTGCGTAGTGGTGCGACATGACGACGACCGCTTTCGTGCTCAGCGGTGCTTGGCCGTTGCGCCTGGCTTCGCGATGGGCCTTTGCGTCGAGCACCTGCGCAGGCAGGTTGAACTTCTCTTCCAATTCCAGAGCCCACTGCTTTCGGATGGAAGCCGGGCAAATCACCAGTAATCGGCGCTTGCGCTCCGCCCAGAACTGACACAGTACGATGCCCGCCTCAATTGTCTTCCCGAGTCCTACCTCGTCGGCCAGGATCACGCCTTTTGAGAGGGGGGATTGGAGAGCAAATAGGGCGGCTTCGATCTGGTGCGGGTTAAGGTCGACGGCCGCGTCGAACAGCGCCATCGACAGGCGGTCCATTCCGCTCGCGGCCCGACGGGTCAGGTCGTGGGCGAAGTACTTGGCGTGGTAGGCGGTCAAATCCATCGCAGGTGATCCCGGTCCGCCGGATGTGTCTTCTGAAGGCGCATTACTTCTTTGGCTTGAGCACGCGGTTAGTGGTGTCGGCGCTCAACTTATGGCGCTGCGCGTAGTCGAATACCATCACCTCGATCATGGACGCCACGGATCGGTGCTCCCGCTCCGCCGCCATGCGAAGGAGATGCTTAACCTCGGAAGTCGTTCGGATCGAAAGTATTTCGTCTTTGGTGCGAGGCATCGGTCTAGTGATTTTTAAGTTTGAATGTCATGCAATGTAATGCCTTATACTTACGTCTGTAAAGTACAAAAAAGCCGGTCGAGCTGTCCCGCCTAGGGTTGAGGTGTCGATTTGACTCAGCAAGGGCGCTTTTGGACCAGCGGATTGCCCTCGCGCGTGCCCGAAGTGCACCGGGGAGCAGAAATAATCTTGCGGTGAAGTTCGGGCAAACATACCCTTTTCGGGTGATTTGTTTAGGGGTGGCACATGACAGAAGAAGCCGGCGAAGCGACGGTATCTACTCAATCGTTTTCCTTCATCAAGGGAAAAGATGACGTGCTTGCCTGCAATAGCGGCGAATCTTTCGATTGGGATAAATCCGCGGCAACCGTACGAGAACAGCTTGCCGATGCGATGAACGCACGGAACATATCGTTCTTGCTTGGCTCTGGCTGCTCTTCTTTCATCAAAGATGGAAAGCAACTCGGTATCCCGACGATGGAACCTTTAGCACAAGAATTCACAAGTTCTATCGGCCAAGGTCGCGATCGCTATTTGCTCAATGCAACCGAACGAAAGATCTTAAAGAGCGCGCTAGGCCTGGATTTGGCGGCCAGCCAGTATGGAAAGAATCTAGAGAAGATAATGGAGGTTCTTCATAGTCACCGCGTTGCACTGCGAGAGAGCATCCTGGAACGCCACAAGAGGCCACTAGCGTGTATCGAGACTGCTATAACCAAGGTTCAGCGTTACGTTTTGCGAAAGTGTACCGACGGGGCATTCTCAAATGCGGACGACACCGTTCGGTCGCTTTACGAGACGTTCTACCGCAAATTGATTTATCGCGACCGCTCACTACCGAGATCTTGGATATTCACGACGAATTACGACTTGTTCAATGAATCTGCAATGGACCGGATTGGTCTGCCTTACTGCAATGGTTTTACCGGTACAGTTGAAAGACGGTTCAACCCCGCAGTCTTCCGTTATGCACTTGCCGAGCAACTCGATTTGACCAGCAAGAGGTGGAGTGCTGTGGATGGCTACGCATACCTCTGCAAGCTCCACGGTTCAATAACTTGGATCGAGGACGGGCAAGGGCTATTCCCGATTCGCGAAATTCCGAAGCCGGACCCAGAAAGCGCCGGAAGTCTCATGATCTACCCTACTCCTTCCAAGCAGAATGCGAGCCTTAGTTCGCCATATGTGGATCTTTTTCGAGAGTTTCAGTCGCATATTGTTAGAGAGCAAAGCGTTTTGATCGTCCTTGGCTACAGCTTTGGTGACGAACATCTCAATAACATCATCTATCAGGCGCTAACGGTTCCGACATTTCGGTTGATTGTATTTTCCACCCCCACCGGCACAGGAGAACTGGCGAAACTGCGAAACCTAGCGGACCCGCGCATTTGGATAGTTGGAGGAGAAGGCTCGAATCCCGGGAGTAAAGCACATTACTTCGATACGTTCGTTGAGAAGTTTATGCCTGAACCTCCCGGCGACAGGATCGACACAGCAGTCCGCCACATTCTTACGGATTTGATCGGACGGGACTCGTTAGGAACGACTGATCCTGGAACGTCATGACGCCTGACGACCGAAAACGAGCAATCGGCAAGGTGGTCTCTGTTGCGGCCGACAAATTCACGGTAGAGATGCACCGAGGAACAGACAATTTTACCGTCGTAGGTTTTGACGACGTGCATTACGTTGCGCGTCTCGGCTCGTTTCTATTTATTCCTGTTCAGTCCGACTATGTTGTTAGCGAAGTAGTTGGCCTTCGCGAGAGGGATCCCAATTCCAGTAAGGGCGATAGTGGCGAAGGTTCGCACCTTGACAACGCTGGATCGGCAAAGTTTCTTGATCTTGTTCCAGTTGGAATGCTCCCCCAAAAACGCGACGGGCGCTTCCGATTTGGTGTCTCGGCATTTCCATCGCTCTATTCGGATGTCCTCTACGCATTGGATGAGGAGCTCGACCGCATTTTTGAGGTCGATTCGGCAATAGAACCAATCAAAGGAACTCAAGGACTCACACGATATAAGGCCATCAGCATTGGGAGGTCTGTTGTATTCCAGGGATACGACGTAAAGGTTCGCGTCGATGAGTTCTTTGGCGGACATGTTGCTGTTCTAGGCAATACCGGTAGCGGTAAGTCCTGCACCGTTGCGTCAATTCTTCAGTCACTTTTTGAAAAACCTGATGAGTACAAGGCTCGCGGTGCCACTTTCGTAGTCTTTGATGTAAATGGCGAATATTGGGACGCCTTCAAAGATCTGCCAACAAAGGTCGGCATTGGAGTGAATCGTCTTGTCCTAGACGGGTCCGCAGCAACGGGCAAGATGCGACTGCCGCACTGGTTCCTTGTTGCGGAAGAATGGGAACTACTGTTGCGCGCTAGTGAGCGAACACAGTTACCCGTCTTGCGGATGGCTCTTGGGCTAGCTGCTCTTGTGTCTGCTGGCGGCGAACAAGCGAAGAAAGTCAAACAGCACTTCGTGGCGAAGTGCATCGTTGAGTGTTTTCGTGGAAGTGATGGGGCTTCCCCTGTTACTCAGATACGGCGAGTCCGGTCTCTCCTAGACAAATATCACACAGATGGCCTAGATCAAGCGACCCTAAAGCAATATGGCTGCGACGATCAATATGGTAATTTCAAGCCAGCAGAGAACCAGGCCAAATTCTTGGAAGCTGTAAAGCAGTTTATCAATGATGAAATAAAGCTACCATCATACAAAACGGATACGCCGTTTTCTTTCGATTTCCTCGAGGACGCGCTGGATTTTTCGATTCTTTATGAGGAGGCGCACGGCAATCGGCAAATACGCGATTATTGTTCCCAGATGCTAACTAGATATAAATCACTGAGGGACAGAGATAGTTATGCTTTCCTGCGGCACGGCAATGAAGGCGAGTCCCTTGCGGCGTTTTTGGCAAGGATCCTTGGTCTCATGAAGCAAGGCACAGAATACCGAAAGCACAATCAAATTGTCATCATCGACATGAACGCCGTTGAGGACGAGGTCGTTGAGCTCGTAGTAGCGGTAATATCGCGGATGATCTTCGATTTCCTGCGAATCGCCGAACCACGGAACAAGTTTCCAGTTAACTTGGTATTGGAGGAAGCCCACCGCTATGTTGCCGAGCGGCCGGCCGGACACGCTGTCGATGCCAGTCGCGTCTTCGAACGGATAGCGAAGGAGGGACGCAAATATGGTCTATTTTTGCAAGTAGCATCGCAACGCCCTAGCGAAGTCTCCAAGACGGTGTTGTCGCAATGCTCAAACTTTGTAGTGCACAGGATTCAAAATCCAGATGACTTAAGTCATATCAGGCAAATGACACCGTTCATTTCCGACGCGGTGCTCCGTCGCTTACCTTCCCTTCCCAAACAACATGCGCTGGTCTTTGGCAACGCTGTCAATCTTCCTACTACGTTTAAGGTTCGGGAGGCTTTTCCGATACCCAACAGTAATGATCCGAGGATCCGGGAAATCTGGTTTCATGAAGAGCAGAAGACTATTGCGATCTCGTTGCCTCCCGACAACACACCACAACTAGGCGATTAACCAATAGCTAGCTTTGAGAATTTGTGCTTCGAAAAAGCCTTATCCACGGTCGCGCGTGGAGGCGCCTCTCACGCACGTAACGCGCGGCGGTGGGTAAGCTGTCCGCGTCAACCGTTGTCTTGCGAGATCGTTAGCACTGCTGACACGTACGTTTCCATGTCTGCGGAACTTGCGCGATGGTTTGATGGTCACACCGCTAGATCCGCGATCGACGCAGTCCGCACAATATGTTTTTTCCGTTGTGCGCAGATCGCAGGACGCTGAACTTCGATTTACGCTGGCTGAGTCAGCCCGCTTGATGCCCGTAAACGCATCGCCCTATGCTCGCCAGATCGAGCGCAAACGCCGGCCTCATCTCCTGAAAACCGGCAGCCGCAAGGCTCGGAGATACACGTAAGCCCGTACTCAAAGTCCGCACAACATCCAGCCAATTTGCACCGGCTGCCGTTCTGCCGCGATTCCGCTCAACGGGTACGCGGTCGCAATCCGGCTTCGCCCGCATTCGCGTGCTACAGCCCTACTCCACTGCCCCAGCGGCATCACCTGTCTCACGCAGAAATGACCTGCGCCAGTCGCGGCTGCGTGTGACATGCACGTGGCAGCCTCAGGCCGGCGGATCGTAGCGGCACGAGCCATTACGGCTGCTGCTGCAATCCTGCCCGCGTAACTGCGGCAGAACCTCTGCGCCAACCGCATCGTCACTACCACGGCGCCAGCCGGTAGTGACGATGCGCACGATGCCCCAGCCATCGAGGACTTATCGGTGGCTGGCGCAAGTGACGACCCCCAGTGACGGGCTCCCTGACCCGTCGTCAACCTGGACCGTGCAACGCGGTCCGTCCTCCTGCCCGCTCCCTGCGGGCTCACTGTAAAGCCGCGCCGAAGAAGCGCCCCTCCGAGCCCTGGGTCAACGGCTCAGATCGATGAATCGGCTTCCCACAGGAAGCGCCATCGACGCCAATGCCGCGTGCCGCGGCGGCAAGCAGCAAACGAAACGGCACGAAACGGGAGTGGTGTCCCGAGTCCCTTGTAGTTCCCGACACGCTTAGCGTTCGGGACGGACAGAAACACTAACCGGACAGGTTTCACACACCAGCAGCAGCGTAAAGGGCAGAAAAAAAGGGGCAACAAAGGGAGAAAGGGATTGAACCTGGCGAGACACGAATGCGGGACCTGAACTACGAGCTGAAACAACTCTGCAAACGCAATCGCGACGGCAGCTATGCCACGCAGCGCGATCGCGAGCGCGTGCTCGACCAGATCGCCAACCAGCTCCACGAGTGGGGCTATCGGCACATGGGAGCAGCCAGTCTGAAGTCAAAGCACGTCGAGCGATTGGTCGAGAGCTGGAAGGTGGCGGGTCTGGCCGTTGGGACAATCAAAAATCGCATGGCAGAGCTTCGGTGGTGGGCGGAGAAAATCGGCAGGCAAAAAGTCGTCGCCAGCGACAATGCGAACTATGGGATCGGCCAGCGGCAGTACGTCACCAACCTCAGCAAGGCCCGCGAGCTGACGGCAGGCGACCTGTCGAAGATCACCGACCCGTACACGCGGATGTCGCTGCAGCTGCAGGCCGCATTCGGATTGCGGCGCGGGGAGTCCATCAAGACTCAGCCCGAGTGGGCCGATCGCGGCGACAAGCTCGTTCTGAAAGACACCTGGACCAAGGGAGGCCGTGCGCGGGAAATCCCCATCCGCAACGAGGAGCAGCGCCGGATACTCGACGAGGCCAAGCGCTTCGCCGGCAGGGGCAGCCTCATTCCGGCCGACCAGCGCTACGTGGAGCAGCTCCGGCGCTTCGAGTACCAGTGCGCCAGGGCGGAGATCCATCAGGTGCACGGACACCGCCACCAGTACGCGCAGACGCGCTACCGAGAACTCACCGGCTGGGCGGCGCCGGCCGCCGGCGGGCCGCGCTCAAAGGAACTGACCCCGGCGCAGCGGGAGATCGACCACGAGGCGCGGCTCACAATCAGCCGGGAACTCGGGCATGAGCGTGAGCTGATTTCTGCGATTTACTTGGGGCGATAATCTGCTTGATAGAAAGTGCTGCAGGCGTAGCGGACATGGCTGTTAGCACTGCTGACGCTGCAGGTGGTGAATTTCTCGGCGAAGCGCCATACCGGTGCGACCGCGTGAGTCTTTGATCACGGCCTGAACCGTGGGATACTTAAACAATTGAAGCCCTTGTCCGAGATTGCATTACCGTGAAACGACCCCAGGCACCCGAAATTTTCCAGAAACCAATCGCGACAATAGACATGACCGGGCTTCCGCTTCGCGGCTCACTGACGCGTGACCAGGGGTGGATTGAAAGAGAGCGATGAGCGCCATACCCGACAACTACTGGAAAATTATCTCGCCTCTGATCGCCACGGCCAGAGGATTTCTGGAGAAAGGTGAATCTCTCTCGCCCTTCGCTTTCGTAGGCTCGTTTTCGTCGGATATGTGCATCCCCGTGTTGTTGCAATCGTCTTCGATGGAGGCCAAGGACAGATCCGCACTGGCTATTGAAGCAGCCGCAGAAAGCTTGAAGGCGGATTTTATTTTTATATTGATGGAAGCCTGGTCGCTGCGGAAAGACAAGGTGTCGCAGATGGACGCGATCCTCGACAAGTACGGCTCGATAGGCGCATCCCCCTACGCTGTGGACATCGTGTCCATGGCGCTCGAAACCCGGCACGGGGTCTGGATGGCGGAAGTGCCGATCAAACCCAAAGGGATATCGAAAAAGAAGCGCACGATCGGGATCCCGGAATTCCGGCACTACACCGAGGTCGAGGGACGTTTTGTTAATTTATTGCCGATGAAGGATGGGGCGGCGACGTTACATTGACTGAATGAGGAAGCGTTGCCCCGGAGGGCTAAATGAACGCCGCAGACTTTCTTTTGGCACTCGGACGCCGTTCGCGGTTAGGCAGCAATGCCCGTGATCCCCTTGCGAAAGCATGGCGCTTTCTCGAGGCGCACGGGGAGACTGCGGAAGGCCAAGCCCTTCGCCGAGTGATGGATACCTTGGCATCCGGCAAGGGGGAGTTCGGTGAGTCTGAGGTGTGGCTGTTCAGCGCAAAAACCGCTGCCCTTGTTGCCGCGTTGGTTGAGACGCGAATCGAGGGGCGCTACGCCGATGCGAAGTGGCGACACAAAGCGGATAGCGATTACGTGGAAACCCACCATGTATCTCCTGCATAGCGCCCATCGTGAGAAAATGTCACGGATGAACTACCCGCCACCCCCGCCCGCAACGGTGCTGAAGCTTGAGCCCCGGAGGGCGGCGTATCGCGTGTTCAGGCTGGTTTCGTCGCTACCGAAGGCGCCTGCGGCTCAGGGTATGCCCAAGAAATAGTCCTCATCGTCCGGGAAACGCGACCGGTGGCTGCCGACCTCCGCTAGCTGGTCGTGTTGTACGGCAGCTTTTCGAATACGCCAACGGCAGGTTCGGGGAAATTCTCAGCGGTCCGGTCTTGGCCGTTCGCGACCTGGTAATCTGCTGGCATTCACCCAACTGGCATTCACCCAACTTGCTTAAAGTAAGGCTATCGGGCAGAATAATTCTCGGGCATGCCCTTTCGGGCCCCTTATATGCCAGCTTGACTGAGTCAGCTGGTTCCCGTGCATACTCTGAGAGTGAGCGGGTTTCCATCTTAACGGAGACGCTCATGTCTAAATCTATCGCAGTTGCCCGCACTATGGCTTATTCCCGTCAGTCCGGTCGTTGTTTTTATTGCGACTTGCCAATGTGGCTCAGCAATTCTTCTGACTTCGTGTCGAAATATGGCCTTACTCTCCTGCAGGCCAAGCGCCTTCGATGCACCGGAGAGCATCTTCATGCGCGCCAAGACGGGGGCACAGATTCAAAATCTAACATCGTTGCAGCTTGCTGGACTTGTAATCAAGGACGACATCGCCGCAAAAAGGCACCTCCCCCATATCTCTACAAAGAATTTGTGAGGAAACAAATGAGCCGACGCCGCTGGCACAACTCTCAGATAATCAAACAATTTCAGATCTAAGTGGACATTGATCGAGCCCGAACAATGTCCGCTAAGCGGGAACGTGGGCTACTTCCGCTCTTGGCCGATAGGGTGAATTCCCAGCTGAGTCCATATACGGCCACTGGCAAAATCCCTCATATTTTCAAGGTCGGCTTACGGGAAATGTGAGCAACCGCCGCTCCCGGCCAGGAAGAGTCACTGGCAAGACGAAAACTTCCGGTATCTGAACGGCTGCTCATGATAGAAGCGTCCATTCACGAACCGTTACTCGATGACGGCAGATCGGCCATTGCCGCCGTTACCTTTATGCGACGCAGGCGTCCTGTGTACCCCACGTCACCGGCCATTGCCAGCGAAGTTAGCTCAAAAAGCAGCTTTCGATTTCAACGAATGCGTACTCCCGGCCATCAGGCACCGCTTGGCTATGCCTTCAATTTCTTCACAAGGAGTCCGCCGATTTCCGGTATACCGCGGGAAATCGCGACGTGGCCGATCGTGGGCGGCATGCCGGGAAGCTCGGTGTCGTCGACCTGGATCGGAAGGATGTACTCTCTGCCCTTCTCTTCGAGCGCCCGCGCCTGCGCGCTTCTCCGCTCGTGCGTCGTCCACATTCGGTCTTTGTATTCCTGCGACACGAACATGACGCAATAGCGCGAATTCTTTCGATAGATTTCGTCGAACGTCTCGACCAGGTTCTTCCCCCAAAGGTACTCGGGATAGAAGTCATCGTAGAAGACCGAGTAACCCGCATCTCGGAGCAATGTCGCGAGTTCCTCGGCGTAAGATCGCTCCGTACCGGCGAATGAGATCGCGACATCGAATGTCATCGGCTCGGATCGCGAAGTGGACTTCGGACGTGTCACCCGTTTGGCAATATCGGTTCTTATGCGAACAGCGGGATTATCGAATGGGAGAAACGTCAGGCCGACCGCCTCGACTTGGGCGTTCGTCGAGAGCAGCTTTTCGATACCCGACGAGAACCGCGTGCTATGCGCGTCGAACCACGCGTGCGCGATATTTGCATTGCTGTCGAAGAACCCGTCGCCATCCGACCGGAACGCGATCGAGCGCCAGTAACAGCTCTCGAAGTCGTACTCGGGGCATTCGGCGAATTGTGTCAGCCCAAGGAACGTGAACACGCTTTGCAGCTCGGAGGACAGCGGGGTGTGCTTCGGACGATAATGAATGACCCAGCCTTTCTCTCGCGGCGATTCGAGCCAGGTGAATTTGAACGCAAAAGTGTCGTCCTCGCTCGCCTTCATCGATTGGTGCTTCATCGCGGTGTGGCCGTCGCCACCCATCGAGAGGTCGACGCGCGACGGCCGACTCCGTGGCGTTCCGGTGAAGAATTGCCACCCTTCCGGCTGGTCGAGAACGAACCCGCACGCTTCGAGGTCTCTCTGCGCGGCAAGGAGCATGGCGAACGCCGGGTCGAACGCTTTCGTGAACCGCTCGATGTCGAAACCGGGTTCTACCTCAAGCGAGTAGCACGCTCCCCGCTGGTTGAAAGCGCACGCGCCGAGCTGAAAGCCGAGATGCGCGAGAAAATCCGTTGTTTGCCAACCGGCTGTGCTGTACGTGTGAGGGCTCACGTGGAGGCTGAGCGCGGTATCGCCTTTTCCCCACTGCAGCCTCGCCAACGAGATGTCCACGCTCGGCGAGTGCGTCGTCGCGAGCACTTCCGTTTTCAACGCTTGATGTAGGTCTCTGTGTGCCATGTTCGTTCGCACTGCACGACGATTTCGTACTGCTGTTGCTTGTAACAATAGCAGATCACGCCCAATTTACTACTTCAGTCACCCGCTAACAATTCCTTATTCGTCAGCTGGAATAAGGATCGGCCACGGCTTGCCCGACGCGAGATCAGGATGGCGCGGTTCGGAATCCGGCATGCCGTAATCATCCCTCAACTCATCAATGTGACGCAGACAACGTGCAGCAGCATCTGTTGGGCCGCCGTCGGTCGTCATTGCGAGCAACCTCTGACGTAGTTCGATAGCTGGCATGGGCGCCACGTTGTATGCCCCTTGCGAGCCTTCCACGGGAATGTGCTCGGTCACAAGGCTATCGATCGTTCGCCAGGAGAGGAACGAGCGTTTGTGCTGGATTTCCAGCTTGATCAGGAGCACAAGGCCGTCCACATCAGGAGATTCAGCAACGGCGCAGGCCAGCAGCTCAAGGCCGGCGGTTGTCGCCCCGTCCTTCAGGAGCTGATATACGTGACCGCGCAGGTCTGGATCTGAGGCGATTAGGCCAGCGATCTCCCCCGCCAAATGCCGACGGTCCCCTCCGTTGTCCGCAAATACCCCACTTGCTGCCAAGTGCACTAGCTGTCGCGCGGCTGCGGGCGAGCGCCGGCGGAATGCTGCATCCCGCCATTCCTGACGGGTATACAGCCGTCGATCCGCGTTCGCGAGTTGAAACAAGACCTTCTCAGCTTCCTCGCCGGGAGCGAACCCGAGAGCCCTGATCAACCCTTCTAGCGGGTTCTCCTTACTCTTGAACTCCGGCAAGTCACGCACGACGTCAAACGTCTCGCCTGGATGGCTTGTGAAGGGAAGCAGTTGCAGCCAACTGCTCAGCTCATAGCCCTCCCAAAGAATCCAGTTCTCCTTCTGCGCCGCTTCGAACACCTCGGCAATGCCGCTCTTCACCATCTTCGTGTCGATGATTTCACCGGAAAGCGTGAGATTCCGAAGCAAAGCGGCGCGCGAGCGGCGCGGAGCAAGCGAAATCAATCGCCGGATCACCTCGTCGCGCGCACCATGTGGCAATGCAGCGGCGATGATTGCGAGCGTAATGGCGAGCTTCTTCTCCTCCTCCGTCGTGCCTTCGGCAATCAAGGATTCGACCGCACCGAAGATCGCGTCGGCTTCGGCCGATGTCGCCGCGGGGTCATGTACGCGCGTTGCACGCTTCTCAGCAACACGGGAAAACTCGATATCGCTCCGAAAGAACGCTCGCTCCTCCTTCGGCTCGTTCGCGGCAATCCACTGCGTCGCCAAGACTTTTGCAGCAAGCTCACCAAAATGCTCATCCCTCAGGTACTCGCGCATCAGATCGGCAGTTTCCGGCGTATTGATTGCCTGAAACGCGTGGAAATACTCATGCGTAAACGGGTGCATGGCATCGTCTCGGGCTGGTCCAGGCCGCCAGCCGGTCGCTTTGGCCTCTTCCCTTACGGCCCGGTAGCGGCGCAGGTTCTCGTCCAGCAACCGCTTCAGCAACGGCAGCAGACGCACCGACGGCGCTTGAATCACCATTCCTGCCACAGACGAGAGTTGTTGTCGCGTCGCATCGGGGGCGGTGAGCATTCGACCTCCCCAGTCCTCCGCCAAGACATTGGTCTCAGCGCGGGCATGGTCGTTGAACGGTCTGCCACGATCACCATCGCTGCTCGGGTGCCGCGCGATTAGGTCCGCAAACTCGGCGAGCTCCTCGTTGCCAGCTGCTTTCGAGCGAGCGCGAATCGCTGCGACAAGGCTAGAGGCGGGCGTGTGCGCAACACGCGCCGATAATTCCCGATACCGCTTTGCTGCCATCTCGTTGTAATTGCCATCCGGGGCGCGGACGACCTTCTTCGCTTCGAGAAGGGCGTCGATCATGCGACCGACGGCATGTGGTCCGAGAACTGAAGCGGCTGCCTGGGCTCGCTGGTCATGCCATGTATCTGCAAGAGCAAATGCGAGCAACTGCTCGTCCTCCAACTTTATACCTATCGCCGCTAACAGATCATCGGCACCGTAGAACAGCGGTTTACCTGCCCGCACGCGCGCGAGAACACCGTCAGCAACGGCACGCGAATAGCGGTTGCGTGCCTCGTAGAGAAGATGGCCCCCTCCAGGCTCATCCTTACGGAATTCCATCGCTGCGACTATGGCCGCCACATCCGCGCTCATGTCCTCGGTCCCCGGCGCATAGACAATCGCATGGAGTCTATCGTGAGGCGACTGACCAGCCTTCCGCCAGCGCTCGCGCGCCGCGTCGATTCCCTTCTTAACGTATTCGTCGGTCGCGTCGTCGAGCAATTCCGTGCGAACAACTAGATCGAACGTCCTGTCGTCGGCGGAGCGTAGTATCTCGGCCGCGTGCCGATCGGCACGCCGAAAGGCGAGCGCCTCAACCACTGTTGCCTTCACATCCGGCGCTGGATCACTCTTCGCGATCGCCGTAGCGAGTTCCATGCCATCCATGCCACTGTTATCCGCGATCTCTAGCAGGACGTTTTTCCGAATCTCCAACGGCAGCGCCTCAATCTTTCGAGACGCATCATCACCAAGAATCGACGGCCGGAACCGCCTGCTCGCGCGGAGCGCGCTGAGATGGACCTGATCGTTCTCGTGTGAGATAAGGGGCCAAACGAGATCCGCAAATTCGGGGCGACCAGAGGCAATCATGAAGCGGACGGCTCGATCGACTCTTCCTGGATTGTGCCAGCGCCGAATCCGCTCTACGGTAGGGCCGCTAACGCGCGACCAGACTGCATCGCTGCCACGGGAGATCATTTCTGCGGCAAGCATCGGATCCACCTCAAACGCTGACATGATGGCCGCAGCACAGGCCTCCTGCGCTTTCGCACCTTCGCGCGCTAAGCGTTCACACGCGAAGAGAATGGGTTCTTCCCAAGCGGGCTGATTAAGTACATCGACCTTCAACCTCTCACGCGACCCCGTATCGGAGACACTCGCCAGCATCAGCCGCTCGATAAAATGCGACGCGTACCATTCTTGAAACTGTTGGTGCTGAAAAGAATAGCCAGCGGGATCGCCACTCCTTGTCAGCACGTGGTAGCCGACGAGCGTTTCGAGCACGATATTCGGCTGAGGCTTGTCGGTCAGCTGGCCCTGACCGACAAGCAGATCGTCCGTTGTCGCGACGGACTTGCGCGCGAGGTCGACTGCAATCGTAGTAGTCAATGCGCGAGTAGCTGTCACGGCGAGGTCTTCGAGAAAGCGACCGTGTGATCCGTGCATCACATCAGCGAGAACTTCGGCATGCTGCACATCGTCCTCGTGGGCGGCCACAAACCGTCGGAGCACCTCTTCCTTCGTTGTGGGGAAAGGCACTCCCTCGGGAAGAGTAATCAACGCCTTCAAGTAGAGCGGGATCGTGACAAGTTCCCGCACACCAGCTGTGCGCCACGCCTGATCCAAAGTACGCAGACCGGCCTCGCCCCGCAGCACTTTGGCAATATCGTGCTGCTGAGTTTCGCTCAGGGGAAGCAGGTTGACGCGCCCGCCGTCGACCGGGACATCCAGGGCCTGCCTCCGCGTTGAGATCAGCAAGCTAACTTCTGGTAGCTCTGCCTGTAGCTGCCTAACCTGGGCGGTCAAACGCTTGCGGGCTGATCCATCCAACTCGTTCCAGCCGTCAAGGAGCAGCATCACACCGGGCTTCGTGGCCGCGCTGCGGAAACGTTCCTCGGAAATATCTCGGAACGCTGGGCGCTTCAATACGGACTGCAAGATGGGCGTGCCCTCTGTAGACCAATCCGCGAGCGGGATGACGATCGGTGACCTGCCAGTCGCAGAAAGAGCTTCTGCGATCTGGAAGACCGTCGTCGTCTTCCCCATACCGGGCGGCGCGACTAGTACCAGATCGTCAAGGGTCGCTAGCATCGCCGCCAGTGCCTGCGGTGTCACCGGATCGCTGAAACCTTCAACCTCGACCCTCAAAGCGATCTCGGTCGACGGCCATCTAGCCGAGTGTCGGAAAACATCCAGATCCGCCCGCGTTGCGGCGCGAAGTCGATCGGTTAATTCACCTTCTGTAGGAGTGGCCGCTGGACCGACCAGCGGGTTCTCTCGAAGAACCTGTGCACGCGCTTCACTTTCCGCACGGGCTTTCCAGTCACGCAGCCTTGCAACGGTAAACTCGGGGTCCTTGGAATCGATGGCGGTGCCGTGATCTCGGCACATCCATATCCCATTTTCCGCCGCTCGTCGCTGCTCCGGCGTCTGATTCGAATCGTAGCGGGGGCCGTCAGGTGCGGCAGCGCAGATGTGGGCTGCGGTTCCCACCATGATGTCGCCCCCGACGGTAAGGCGTCGACACGACGGGTACGAGCAAAGCCAGCCAACGCGCCTGGCGATCTGACGCTTGGTACTCTCTCGAAAGTCGTCGCGGTTCTTGTTCGCCATCGGCTTCTGCCTTGGTATCCGCAACCCAGAGGCCACTGGCAGCTGGGACGCGGTCGACACCCTCTGGGGGCACTGTTGCGGGTATTATCCCGCGAAAGAGCCGGGCACCGGTTAGCTACCGAGTGGCGAGGTCCGGGGGCGTGCAGTGATCGGTTGCCGTCGTCTCTACCGACAAGCTCACATTCCGAGACGACTTAGTGGCAGGTTTCGGGCCAGACTGTGGAAAAACGTCAGCAACGACGCAGCATACAAAAATTCGGCTTGTCAGAACGCGCTGTATTGCGTTCGCAGCATGTTTAGAAGGGGATGAGCCCACCAGAATTCGACATTGAAATACGTTTTTCCACAGCCTCGGTCGGGTGCCGCCCCTCGCTGCTGATGAAAGCGGCCATTGAAGCCGAGTAGCGCTTCATTGACGGCAACCGGCACGAGACCGGCCGTTCGATATGTTCAGCGTTACCGGCGGCATTGGCCGAAATGCCGCCGCACAGGTGAACTGCCGCGGCCGTCCACTCCTCGGCCATAGGCGACGCTAGCGTGAGGCGCCTATATGCCGCGACCGACCGCTTTACGGCACACATATACAATGCGTACTGTTGCTAGACGTGGAAGTTCGCAGGCGACTGCGTTTTAGCGTTAAGATTCGTATCAAAACTTTGCGCGGCATGACTCGCCAAGTGATCGACAGCCGCGAAGGCGTCACGATCATGCGAAGTGCCCCGTAGCGAGGGAGACCATCATAAGCGCACCGGACCAAGCGGCAAAACCGGACTTCAGAGGCCGGTTCAAGCTGGAGTCCACGCTCCTTCAGCGTGGCGACGCCAAACGGGGACGCCCGAGTGTGGCGCGTGGGATCGAGAAGACCACTGGGCAGAGGGTAGTTCTAAAACATTGGAGGCGGACACCAACCGTTGTGGACGACGAGGTACGCGAAATTTGGCGTCAGGAAATCCGTCAACGGCATAGGCTCGCGGGCTTCCCGGGTGCCCGCGAATACATCGTCGGCTTGCTTGACTCAGGTGAAGACTCCGACGGTTTTTACCTTGCGCTGATCCCGGACCAACGATTGCCGTTGGGTGCAGTACGATCACAGTTGCCCAGTCATCACTTCTTGCAGCAGCCGCGTGGCGAAAGGAATCGTCTGCTCATCTGGCGCAATCTTAGACGCGTCGCCGTTGGGCTAAGTATTTTGCACACACAAGGTTTGCTGCATAGGAATCTTGACGAGTGGGCCATCTACACCGATGCCGGTGAGGCGCCGGACTTTCAGCTAAGCGGCTTCGAGTGGTCCATTAGGCTGGCAGGTGTTGCTGGCAAGCCAGGTGGCTCGAAAAGGGCCATGGCAGCGACAGCGGTAGTTTACTCATTCTTGCAGGACTGGCATGCATTTGGCCTGATAGCCGCAGCATTGCTTGGTGTGGATTCTGCAGCGTTCACGTCTACGCGCCGGCGTGAGGGCGGCGGCGATACGACGCTCCATCTAATGGGCGCGGAGCGCGAACTTCTGCAACGCTTGCTGCGGGCAGACCCCATGGATCGCATTGATGGGGAATTGGTCGAGCAGAAGATCCTGGCGATCGTCAATGGCCTCGAGACGGTAGTCGGCAAACGAGAATCCCACTTGATTCTGACCTGCGCGCTAAATTCAGGATCGCTCCTGACTACTGCCATTCGAGAGGCGAGCGGCCGAACGATTGAAGCCGACGATCTCAATGCCCAACTGGCCTTCATCAAAGAAGATCTGATAGATGAGCCGTTGCTGCTCTTTCTAAAATCATTTCCTAACGCGCCTGAAACGCAGAAGCTCGTTCTTGCTGGCAGCAGACTGACTTATCGACTTCAGGCATTCCAAGCGTGGCAGCGTCGTGGTGGTGCAACGCCATCCTGGGCCGTGGCGTACTGCGCAAGCATAATGCCTGGTCGACCTGCGGCCTCTGCGATCGTGCGGCAAGTCAATCTTGCTGATCGTGGCATTCAGGTGATGTCCCTGGAAGAGGCCAATCGACGCTTCGCTGTGATTCAGGGTAGGGCTCCTCATTGGGATCAACTTGGAGAAGATCCGAGTGAACAAACGCCGATCGGGAGCAAACAATATCGTGCGCTGGTACTTCTACAGGTGCTCGAGGCGCTGACAATTGCGGCAGATATCTGGCCAGTCGAGATTCGAGACACCATTCCGGCCGATGGTCGAATCAAGCTCGTGCTGCGGTCGCGGTCTGACGAAGAGAGAGAGCGACTGTCGAAAGTGCTTGCTTTGGGGGCGCCCGCCGCGCGCATGCGCGACGCGTTCGCTGCGGACACGCCAGCCGCGGATGAAGACTGGGTTTTGACCGACATTGGGGTACTAGGTGAGCGGGAGACAGAAACGGCGCGTTGGCGCCTCGTAGACATCGTTGAGCAGCCGGGCGAAGTGCCACTCTATGAGTTCGATGGCGAGGGACCTGTTCCGCTCGGGGACCGATTGTTCCTTCGCCAAGCGGATCATGCAGGCGAAGACAAGTTGCTGCGCAGGCGAATCCGCGCATTGCGTGCCCTCCGCGAGCATGTGGAACTTCTTGAGATGCTGGACGATCCGCGGTTGGGTGTGCGACGGACACACGAGGTGCCACAAGAGGACGAGCACTACGGATCGCTCGACGCTTCGAAACAGGAAGCTCTACGGGCAATCTGGGCGGTGATGCCATTATTCCTGCTTCAAGGACCTCCGGGCGTTGGCAAGACGCGGTTGGTGCGAGAACTTGTCGGTCGCAGAATCCGGGAAGACGGAAGCTCGCGAATTCTTCTAACTGCACAAAGCCATCACGCCGTAGACCACCTGCTTGAAGAAGTGAGCAAGGAACTGTCGGGATTGACTCCTGAACCTATTGTAGTGCGGTCGCGATCGAAGGATCGAGACGTTGCCTCGGATCGATACGACGTTCGCCAACAGGCGGGCCGCCTCATCACACAATTCAGCAGTAGTGCGCTTGTGGCGGAAGCGCCTGCAGAACTTCGAGCGAAGGCTAGTGCTCTGGCGCATGCCTTTTCGAGGCTTGATGAAGCTGAGACTCAGGAGCAAAAAGGGACCGCTGATCGATCAATTGAAGCCCTGCTATTGCGCTCGGCGCACCTTGTGTTCGCCTCGACCAATGCAGGCGACCTGGAGCGACTCGGGGAAGAGAAAGCGCAGTTTGACTGGACAATCATCGAGGAAGCCGGCAAGGCAACGGGTACTGAGTTGATTGCCCCCCTGCTGCTGAGTCACCGGCGGGTAATGATTGGGGACCACCAGCAACTGCCTCCTTTCAATGCTGACCGTCTTAAGAGCCTACTAGCGAACCCTGCGCGCATTGGGGAGGCGCTGGAAGTCGGCGGGTCGCTGGTTGGCCGCCCATTCCGCGAGGCCGGCATGGACGATGTCATCGATGATCCGAGCGAAGATCTCACAGAGGTTTGCGGCGAAGCGGCGGCCGCATTGATGATGTTTGAGACTCTGGTCGAAGGCGAACTCGCGCGAGCTGCCAAAAACCGGTCGCCATCGAGTCTGACGATTGCCCAGAGACTGAACCGCCAGCATCGAATGCACCCGGCTATCGCAAGGCTGGTCTCCGCGTCCTTCTACAACAACGATCTCCAGACCGATGAGGTTGCCGCGCGGCGCTTCGCGTCTACTGCGGCCCCGTTTGAGAGTATCGACCTCCGTAGATTGCCGCCATCTCCGATCGTCGTAGTGGATATGCCCTTTGTGCAGCGAGAAATCAACGCCAAGCACTATGAGCTGCCGCCGCGGTTTCACAATCCGAGAGAAGTGGACGCGGTGCTGGAAGTACTTTCTTTGCTCAGGCCATCAAGCTCTGCGCGGGACGCGCCGAGCCTTGCCGTGCTGGCACCTTATCGAGAACAGGTAAAACGACTTAGGCTTCGTATTGCCGGACAACGGCAGAACATGCTAAAGCACCTTTCTGGTTTTACGTTCGAAGGCGAAGCAGACACGCCGACTGGGACGGTCGATTCCTTTCAAGGCAGCGAGGCAGACGTCGTGGTGATATCGCTGGTGCGCAACAACCACCACTCCGGCTTGAGAGGGCTCGGGTTCTTGGCGGATGCGCGGCGAATGAATGTCTTGCTGAGTCGAGCCAAGTGGAAGCTCGTGCTAGTCGTGAGCCTCGATTTTTTGCATAGCCGCGCCGCGGTACCGCTACAGGGGACTCAGTCAGTAGACTTCCTGAAGCGCATGCTCGATACGCTGACCAAACTGCGATCGGAGCGTGGCGATGACGGCATGCCGCTAGCCAGCGTCGTGACGTTTCGTGCCTTGATAGGGAGATCGCGATGAGCAAACGCGTCGCAATCCCCATACTATATGCGAGCCTTAGGCTGCACTTGGAGAAGGGACGGCAGTGGAATGTGGTAGAGCACATCCTGCTGCAGCGGCTCGAGAAGCAACCGTGTACTGCCACGACGATATCGGAAGAATCCACTCTTCCTTGGCGACTTGTTGTGGAGGTCATGATCCGGCTCATGCGAGTGGGCTGGGTCGAATTGGAGTCTCGGGGTGATGAGATTCGCTTTCAAATTACTGCATCGGGGCAGGCTGTGGTGGGATTGGATACGTTACCAAAACTTACGCGACCGATCTCCCGATGGGCAGGCTTTGCAATCGAACAGGTCACTGGGATCGTTTTTCGCACGAGGGAGTTTGCGAGCCTCTATACGCAGCAGCGACTGCAGAAGCTGCAGGAGAACGTCGATGTGATCGTGCTTCCCCGGGCGGAGACACTCCCCATAGTGCCACCGAACAAAGTAATTGAAACCTTGCTGGACGAGGACGAAGACTGCAAGGCCATCGATCCTAGTGGAGCAAGACCTGTCGATCGGTTTGCTGTTGTTACGGTCGTCGGTAAGACAATCGACGGATTGCCGCAGCGCAGTAGCGCGCGGCTTCGAGCGGCCATCCTAGCTGCAGCCGGCGCCGGTACGGGCGACGACCGTGCCGAACACGATCTGGCTGACGCTGTGAACATAGACGAGCCGACGCCGGGGAGACAACTCAGCATCACCTTTAGTCATAACGACTTCATCATAGGGGGCGCAGAGCATAAGGTTACGTTCGAGCGAGTACTAAAGAAGGCCACTTCCAGGGTGGTAATCCACTCCACTTTCATTGACCCACTGCGATTCCGTCACCACCTACCGCTGATCGAAAGCGCGGCAAAGCGCGGAGCCCGTATCGACATCCTTTGGGGCAAGTCTGATGATATGGATGGGGCAAACTCTACCGCCGACGCGATAGCCGCATGCCGAGCCATGCTGCTATCGGATATTGTGCGCGAGCGCGTGCACCTTCACGGAATTTCGACTGAATCGCATGCCAAGCTTATCGTTGCGGACAACGGCAGTGGTGGCCTTGTTGCGGTGGTCGGTTCTTGCAACTGGCTCAGTAGCGATTTCAAGAGCTTTGAGGTGTCGGCGTACTTCAGAGATCCAGTAATGGTCGCCGAAGTTGCCGGCCATCTTGCGTCGATGAGCATGGGTCCCGCGGGCGTATGGTCCCCACTGACAAGGGAGTTGGCGAGTCTCGCCTCGAGTGCAAGAAACGCGAAGCGCCCGAAGACCGGGATTACTGTTCAAGCAGCTCTCGTGCTCGGTTCGCAACACAGCGAGTATGTGAGGCGCGCGCGGGACGAGGCACGGCGCGAAATCACGGTGATTAGCCATCGGCTAAGTCCGAGCGCCGAAACCTTGGTTATGATCCCGGCACGAGCGGCAGCTCAAGCAAATGATATCGAAGTTCATCTGTACTACGGCAGGGTCACGGGCAGTGATGGCGGTACCGCAGCTTTGGCGCTTGCGCGCGCCGCGCGAAGCGATGGAATGCGCGCGAACTACATTTTGGAGCCGCGCGTGCATGCCAAAGTCCTTGCGTGGGACGACAACACTCTTGTGATCACCAGCCAAAATTGGCTATCCGCCGACCCCCCAGATGGCCTTCCCTACTCTGAAATCGGTGTGTTTTTGTCCGGGTTGGGATTGGCTCGCGAAGTTGTGGAGCGAACGCGTCTCGCCCTGGAACAGATAGGTTAGGAACCGATCCGTACCGATACGCGATTTAGCAACTGCGACGATGATGACCACGTCGCCGGAGGGGTACATGCCAAAAGACTAAGTGATCAACCATCACAGGTTGGCGTCGTAACAAAACGATTGAATGCTTGACAGCAATGACACCGAATCGGCTACTGGTCCATTCCGATCGGGAGGACTTATCGTGGAGCGGGGAAAGCGGTCATTGGCCAAAGAACGTTTTTCGGTCAACGCGTGCGGCGGCTCGGGCCGAGGAGCAGTCATTGGCGGAAGCGACCTTGACCGTCTGGAGTTGGCGTTCTGAGACGGTCAATCACCGCCGACGCGAATCAGATCTTACGCGGTCTGTTGGGTCCAGTTCGAGTATTCGCATGTTAGCACTGCTGACAGAAAAGCATGGCGCGCCTGGGGAATAATCGGTGCGGCCGCTGGCCGCACCGATTGAACAACCGCCCTGGCAGGCGGGCACCGAACCCCTATCACGGAACCCGATCGGAGTGATCAGGCTGCTTCCGCGAGTTCTTCCCATTCGCTGGAAGACAGTTCGATCAACTTGCCACCCAGCGCTTCAAACTCCGTCGCCCGGTCGTAATCCTCGACGTCATCCGAGTAATGCGTGACGGCGTTGACCAACCCATAGGCCGACAGATCGCCTTCGACAATGAGGCGACGCAGTACACCGGCACGTTCAGACTCGTTGAGCGTGTAGCGGCTGGCGAGCACCTCGACGGTCTTGACTGGATCGCCGGTGAGCTTGATGTCGAGCGTCTTCTGCATCTTCTGCACCACCTGACGGAAGGTCGCTTCCGAAACCGCGGCCTCGACCACATCCCGCACTTTCAGGAAGAAAGCCTTGTCGTCCGCGGCCAGGGTATCGTCCCTGAAGACGGTGATCGCCTCCTCATCCGGTTGCAGAATGCGTCCGACGTGCGTCTTGCGCAATGCGCGGTCGGACGCAATCAACCCGTTTCGGCATACCAGCCGGTAGACCAAAGGCTGCACCGACAGTGTACCGTGACCGACTTCGGAGTTCGTGATGACGATACCGGCCTGCACCACATCCCCCGGAGCGATCTCGTACTCGACACGCGGCGTGACGACCTTGAGGTACATCTTCGTTTCGGTCAGCTCGACCGACTCGAAGCGCGCATCGGCAAGCCGCTGCAGGATCGGCAGGACATTCTCCGCCAGATCGTAGTTGTCCAGGCGGCGGTAGCGGTCAGACAGCACCGCGCGCACCTGCCCATCCAGCGTACGAATCATCCTTCGCTCATTGTCGGTCTGAAGCCACGTATTGACGTTACGGTCAAGGAGGGCCGGTTGCTCCGTCCGCATGCGTTCGAAGTACGCGAACGGGATATTTAACTTGTCTGCGAGCTGCCGGCGTGCGAGGTTGGTGATGCCGTATTCCCCGACACCGTCCTTTGCATCGATCATTATTTTGCAACTGCGATCCTCGTCGGTATGGCACCGCAGGAGAGATGAAGGCACGACCAGATCCTGCTTGGTCGCGAGTTGGCGCTCGAGTTCCTGCGCCAGATTAACGAGAGAACGTCCGCTTTTCATATTGAATACTCCAAAAGAAAAGCGGGGACGGCAGACCCCAGAACGGGGCTGCAACATCCCCGCTGGGGTCAATAAACCGGCTCAGAGGATTCCGAACCGGACTGTCGGCGCGACTCGCGTCGCACCAGCTACATGGGCTACCTGAAGGGAATGCATCCCCTTCAGGTAGTACTGCACAGAGCTACAAAAGGCCTCTTTCGGCGAAAAATGTTGAGCTCACCATTTTTTGCGGAATCGGGACGTCTTTGATATGTGGAGTACCGGCGTGCATTTCCTCATGGAATGTACGCCGGCTTTGCTTTCACTCCACATATTCGAAGCTAAATTCGGCGCAGCCAGCCAGCGAGATCAGAGCCGTCCAATAGCAGTCTGCCGCCCGGCGGTGGCGCCACAGCGTGCGGGAACACCTGAGCGAGTGCTCGACGCTTGAGATCGAGATCGGCACGGGCGTAACGCATTGTAGTGTTCAGGCCTGCGTGGCCGAGCCAATGACTGATGGTTGCGAAATCGACGCCGGACTTGAGCAGCGCCACCGCCGTGCTATGCCGGATCGAGTGCGGATGAAGCTTCTTGCTCTTGAGGGATGGCGCTACTGGCGACGCCTTCTGCACATAGCGGCGTAGAAGATAGCGCACGCCATAGCGCGTCAGGGGTGCCCCGCGAGCATTCGTGAAGACGAGCGGCGAGATCGACTCGTCGCACACGCCACTCTGTTCGGCGACTAGGTCGCGCAGGAGGCGTGCTGTCGCCGGCCACAGCGGACAGATCCGTGCTTTGCGCCCCTTACCGAGCAGCCGTACCTGCGGCGGAGCGTCGAGGCGCACATCGGCAACGCGTACATTGAGCGCTTCCTGGACTCGGGCGCCGGTGTTGAACATGAACGCGAACAGCGCGTAGTCGCGCCGTCCGAGACGCGTTGAACGATCGATGCTCTTGAGCAGCGCGTCGAGTTCGGCACGGTCAAGATACTCAATTGGAGCCTCCACCGCCCCGCGTTTGAACGGCATGCCGATGATCCGCTGAAGGTTGCCCAGATACTCTGGGCGCTGTCCGGCGAGGTAGCGTGCAAAGACGTGGATCGCCCCGAGCCGCGCATTACGGGTGGCGATGCTGTTATGCCGCAGGGCTTCGAGCTCGGCAAGAAAGCGCGTGATGCGCTCGACGGTGAGATCGGGCACGTCTAGACGATCTACCGTACGGCGCAGTTCCCGCGCCGTGAAGCGCAGAAGAAGCAGCAATGCGTCACGATAGCTGCGGATCGTGTGCGGGCTCAGGCCCCGCTGGGCGGGGAGGAAATCCTCGAAGAACGTGACCAGATCGCGGCCCAAGGCCGTAGGAAGCGAGCGGCTCATGCGGCACCTCCTTCAATGAGCTCTGCGCACGAGTTGGCGAAACGCTGGCTCGCAAGAGCGACGACTGCTGGCATGAAGCGGAGGTAATAGGTAGTCGACGCAATCGATACGTGCCCCATGTACATCGAGAGCTTAGGCAGCTCGGACTGCACGTCGCGATCCTCCTCGTACCAGCGGCGCAGTGCCGCCACGGCAAAAGCATGGCGAAAGTCGTGTACACGCGGCACGCGCGGGGCATCCGCCCAGATGCCCGAGCGGCGCATTACGTCGCGTACCGCGTTGCCCAGTGATTCAACGGTGTAGCCGCGGGCGACGCAGCTGCAGAGCAGCATCGTGTTATGCGCAGTGCGGTGAACGAACGCTGCCCTGATGCGCAGGTAGGCGCGCAGCTCTCGAGCGGCGCTCGGGGAGAGAGGCACCCACCGGGACTTGTGGAACTTCGATTCCCCGATGCGCAGGACGCCGCTCTCGGTGTCCACATCCTCTATACGTAGTCGGGCCACCTCGCCGCGACGAAGGCCGGCCGTATACATGAGCACTATCGCGAGACGCTGTGCGGCGTGTGGCAGGGCACGACCGGCACCTGACGGGCGGCGGCCCATGAAGTCGAGCAGTCGCCGGACCTGATCAGCCTCGATCGGTGTCGGCAGCGGATACGGCCGATGCCGCCCGAACGTCCAGCGCTGAGGCAGAAAGCATTGGCTTTCGCGACGCCGGCGGTACTGGCAGAACCGATAAACCATCATCGCCCAGTCGATCTGGGTGTTGTGCGCGCAGTGGCGCAGCCGGCGGCGCCAGTGCTCGAAGCTCTCGGCGTCGAGGTCGCAGTAGCCAGCCCGTGCTAGATAAGTCCGCAGGCGGCGCAGCACGTACTCATCAAGAAGGATGGCACGTCCGAGAGCGCGCCGGCTCGAGATGAACGCCTGCACGGCAGCGTCAAAGCGATGTAGCGGCGATGGCTTACGCATGGCGGCCTCCAATCGGGCAAGGAACAGGGAGAGCGACACCTCGTAGCATGGCCACATCGAGTCGCAAGTAGGCACTCGTGCCGTAGAAGCTGTGATGCCCGAGAACGTCTCCGATTGCCTTCATACCCACACCGCGGCTGAGCAAGCGCATCGCGAACGTGTGCCGTAGCCGGTATACATGCTTGCCGCAATCCGGCAGTCCTGCCTCGCGCATGCGCTTGCGGAAGATGTCTGAAACGGCAGTGCGTTCGAGGGGAATATATGGACAGCGCGCCCGCAGGAAGAGCATCGATGAGGCACTGGTGCCGTCTGCACGGCCGTGCTGCAAGTAGCCACGCAGCAGTCGCAGCGTGCGCGCGTCGAGCGGAAGCGTCAGCGGCGAGCGCGTCTTGGACTGATAGACGTGAAGGATCTCTCGCTCCCAGTCGATCGAGTCAATACGCAACGCGATCACCTCGCTCGGGCGCAGCCCGTAGTAGGCGATCAGATGCAGGATGCACAGGTCGCGCCAGCCGGCGCGGCTGGTGCGGTCGATCGATCGTAGCAGTTGCAGCACGCTCGGCCAGGGCAGCGCTCGCGGCGGTAGCTCGCCGCGATACGTGCGCGGCGTGTCGAGCCCGTCGAGGCGCTCACGTACCAGACACTCATCATGCGCATAGCGCAAGAACGCTCGCAGATGCGCGACCTCGTGTTGCAGGGAGTGACGGGACACCTGCTGGCTGCGCTCAAGGATGAAACGTTCGAGATCGTCGCGTGAGAGCTTCTGCAGGGGTCGTCTGGAGCTCATGACGCGTGCCAACAGCGCGCGCAAAGTAATGCGGTGGTGAGTGCGGGCCGAGACAGATAGCCCGCGAACTTCGATGAGATATTGGTCGTATCGGCCAAGAAGATCCTCGAAGGGTGGCCGTGGCTCGGATACCAGACGCCCTTGTGCGCGCAGGTATCGCGTGTAGACGCGCCGGGTGCCAGCGAATACAAAAAACCGCGAGCGCGGAAGGCGTTCGCGGTCGAAAACGGCTACGAGCTTGGCTTCTTGGAGAATCGGTGGCGAAGAGCCCGGCCACAGTCGCGGCATCACCAATAGGAGCCGTCGAATATGGCAGTCGATAGTGTAGTCAGTGTAGCGTTCGGTGCGAAGCCATTCGATAAAAGCGCGGGCCTCGTTCGCTGCCTGGGATCCTTCGATCATCCGGCGTGTGCTGGGACGTAGATCAACGTTCATGGCGCCCTCCGTAAACGTGGTTGGGGGGCGAAACACTACGCTGGAAGCGAAAAACTATGTGGAGTTACTGTAGAGCCGGCGTACATTCCCTGAGGAAATGCACGCCGGTACTCCACATATCAAAGACGTCCCGATTCCGCAAAAAATGTTGAGCTCACCATTTTTTGCGGAGCGCGGGTTGCTGTAGGGCGCAGATTCATCGCGCCGAATGGTTGCCGCTGAGTTAATGGCGCGATGAATCTGCGCCCTACACGCGCACGGGATCGTTGGGGCCCCGCAAACCGTGAAAATAGTGTAGAATCGCGCCTTTTCCGGAATCTGGAGTGGCGTCATGGCACGAGTCTGTCAAATCACCGGCAAGAAACCGCAGTATGGGAACCACGTTTCCCATGCCAACAACAAGACCCATCGCCGTTTCCTGCCTAACCTGCAATCCCGCCGTTTCTGGGTTGAGAGCGAAAGTCGCTGGGTCAGGATGCGGGTTTCGCAAGCGGGGCTGCGCACGATCGACAAGAAGGGCATCGAGGTCGTGATCGCGGAAATGCGCGCGCGCGGCGAACAAATTTAACGGAGGCTCGCATGAGGGAAAAAATCAAGCTCGAATCAACTGCCGGCACCGGCCATTTCTACACGGCGAACAAGAACAAGCGCACCACGCCGGACAAGCTGGAGATCAGGAAATTCGATCCGGTCGCGCGCAAGCACGTGATCTACAAGGAAACCAAACTCAAATGACCGCGCGTTAGCACGGTCATCCCTGCGCAGGCAGGGATCCGGGATTCCCTGGTTGCCGGCGTCCGCCGGCATGACGAAATAAAAAAAGCCCGCTGCCAGCGGGCTTTTTTGTTGCTGCGACGGTGTTTATGCCGGCGCCAGCTGGTAGCAGCGCAGGCGCCTGGAGAAATCCTGCAGCGCGACAATGCCGCTGGCTTCGGCGCGGTGGCACCAGTCCTCGAGCTGGCGCACCAGCTCGTCCTTGCTGGCGGACGAGCGCTGCCACAGTGAGGTCAAGTCCTGACGCATCGAATCGATGGTGTCGAGCACCCGGCTGTTGCTCAATACTTCGCGCATCCGCTCGCGCTCCAGCGCGGAGAGTTTCCGCTCGTCGCTTTGCAGCCAGCGCTTGAGCAGGCGGCGGTCGACACGCACGGCATGCGCTGCCTTGAGCTGCTTGATTTCCCCGGCGCAGGTTCGTTTGAGCGAGCGCGCGTACTTTGCCAGCACGTCGTAGCGGTGCGTGATGACCGCTTGCACGGTGCCCAGGTCGCATTCGGTCTTGGCCGCGAGCCTGATCCTCGGGGCTGTCTTCTTTACGTGCGCGAGGCCGAGTATCGCCAAGATGCGGATGTACATCCAGCCGGCATCGAATTCCCACCACTGGCTCGACAGCCGCGCCGACGACGGATAGGCGTGGTGGTTGTTGTGAAGTTCTTCGCCGCCGATGATGATGCCCCACGGCACGATGTTGCGGCTCGCGTCCTCGGCCTGGAAACTGCGGTAGCCCCAGTAGTGGCCGACGCCGTTGATGATGCCTGCGGCAAAGAACGGGATCCACATCATCTGCACCGCCCAGATCGTGATGCCGATGAAGCCGAACAGCGCGAAATCAACCATCATCATGATCGATATGCCGGCCACCGAATGCGGCGTGTAGACGTTGCGCTCGATCCAGTCATCGGGCGTGCCCCGGCCGAATTTCTCGAGCGTGTCGAGGTTTCTCGTTTCGGCCTTGTAGAGGTCGGCGCCCTGCCACATGACTTTGCCGATGCCGAGGATCTGCGGGCTGTGCGGATCATCCGGCGTCTCGCAGCGCGCGTGGTGCTTGCGGTGCACCGCGGTCCATTCCCGGGTCGCCATGCCGGTGGTCAGCCACAACCAGCAACGGAAGAAATGACTCACCAGCGGATGCAGATCGAGCGCGCGGTGCGCCGAGTGCCGGTGCAGATAAATGGTGACGGCCGCGATGGTGACGTGAGTCATCGCCAGCGTGGCGATGATGTAGCCCCACCATGGGAGATCGAACAGGCCTGAATACATAGGATTATGGAGTCATGATTGTACTGGGAGGCAGTCTACCGAAATACCCCTCGCGAGCAAAGCACTATTTCCGGACCCCAAATTGAACTTTTTCAGGGGGTTCCGCTCCCACGCGCTAGCGATGATGCGGCATCGAATGTGCTTTGTGGTGCAGCCAGTTGTTGCGAAAGGCCACGCATAACGGCGGATTGCCGCGCAGAACCACGGCATTCTCCGCATTGCGGTGTTGTGCGTTGTACGTGAAATTGAAGCTGCCCGTCACCACGGCGCAATCCGCATCGCCGGCATCGATGACGATGACCTTGTTGTGTGCCGCGGCGTGCTGCGAATCGAGCAGCACCGGCACTCCCGATCGCGTGATGTCGCGGATCACCGTCGATGTGTTTGATCGCGTTTGATCGTGATCCGCGATCACCGCCACGTCGACGCCGCGGTGGCGCGCGCTCACCAGCGCGTCGGCGATACGGCGGTGGGTGAAGCTGTAGGCCTGCACCAGCACCTGCTGGCGGGCGGAAGCGATCGCCGCGATGATCATGGCGTCGGCGCGGCCGCCGGGCGTGAATGCATATTGCACGGTGCCGCTGCCGGTGTTCGGCACGGGCGGCGTGGCCGCATGAGAGCTGCCGCAGATGAGCAACAACGCAACCGCGGTGAATCGGGGCAGAACGTGCGGGCTCATGGTGCCCGCGCCATGACGGCGGCGAAGAAGCCGTCACAACCATGGTGGTGCGGATAAAGCTGCAGGAATTCGCCGGTGTCGAGCGCGATATGCTGCTGCGCGAGCATCTGGTTCGCGGGTACGAGGCTGAACCGCGGGTGCGCGGCGAGAAAAGCCGTGACGATGTCCTGGTTCTCGGCGCGCAGAAAACTGCACGTCGCGTAAACCAGCCGCCCGCCGGGTTTGAGCAGCGCGGCGGCGGCGTCGAGGATGGCGCGCTGCTTGGCCGCGAGTTCCGCGATGCCGGCCTCGCTCTGACGCCACTTGAGATCGGGATTGCGGCGCAGCGTGCCGAAGCCGCTGCACGGCGCATCCACCAGCACGCGGTCGATCTTGCCGGCGAGCCGCTTCACTTTGATGTCATTTTCGCTGGCAAGCAGTTGCGGGTGCACGTTCGACAGTCCCGAGCGCTTGAGCCGCGGCTTGAACTTGTTCAGGCGTGCCTCGGATACGTCAAACGCATAAAGCCGTCCCTGCGATTGCATCAGCACGCCCAGCGCGAGGGTCTTGCCGCCGGCGCCGGCGCAGAAATCGACCACCATTTCGCGCCGTTTCGGCGCGAGCAGATAGCACAGCAGCTGGCTGCCCTCGTCCTGCACTTCGATCCTGCCGCCCGTAAATAACGGATTGCGGCTGAGCGCGGGATTGCCGTCGATGCGGATGCCGAGCGGCGCGTGCGGCGTCGGCTGCGCGTTGACGCCTTCGACGATGAGTTGCCGCAGAACTTTTTCGCGCGTCGTGAGCAATGCGTTGACGCGCAGATCGAGCGGCGCCGGCTGCGCGAGCGCGCGGCCGAGCGCGAGAATCTCGTCTTCCGGCATCTCGGCGGCGAGCATCGCGACGAGCCACGGCGGCAGTTCCGCCGCGACATGCAGTGGTAGTGGCGCAATTTCAGGCGCGCCGCCGGAGGGCGGAACAGGGGCTCCTTTGAGTTCAGCCGCCCATAGCGCATCGTCGCGGCCCAGCAGCGGTTCGAGCTGGCGCAGGCTCAGCCCCTGGACGCGGTTGAGATATGCGAGCAGCAGCCGGCGTGGCGTCGCCGCACCGGTATGATGCTCGAGTCCGTAGCGCCGCCGCAGCACGCCGAATACCGTTTCGGCGATAAACGCGCGGTCGTGCTGGCCGAGCTCGCGGTGCGCGCGAAAATAGCCCGAGAGGACAGTGTCCGCGGGCTGGGTCATCGTCAGCACGCGCCCGAGCGTTTCTTCCGCCGCGGCGAGCAGCAGGGAGTTGATCTTCAATCGGCGCTGACGCGAATGTCGCTTACCAGCTGCTCGCCCGAGGGCTCGCCCTCGCGGTCGAAAAAGCGGATACGCACGGGCAGCCACCGATACTCGGCAGCGAGCCACAACTCGATGCTTTCCTGGTCCGGCCGCCGCACCTGTCTGACCGGCACCGCGCGCAGCGTGCCGAACGGAGTCTGCAGCTGCTCCTCGCCGCCGATTTCGAGTTCGTAGCGTTCGAGCTTCCAGCCGTTGGTGATCGGCAGCTCGATGCGCCCCGGCGCAAGCGGCATAAGCCCGAGCTGGTACATGAAGCTCACGAGGTCCTGTGCATCGGCAGGCAGCGCGACGTCGCGCGGCGGGTTTCCTATCATTGCCGTCATCGCGTTCCAGTCTAGATCGGCCGCGGCATTCTCGCTGCGCCCCGAGCGCACCCGATGCGTCGTGAAGTGCTCGGGACGCAGGCCGCGTGCTGTCAGCTGGCCGCGGCTTTCGTAGGCCAGGCGCTGGCGGCTGAAGAGCGCAACGAGACCGGTGGTTTCAGAAACGCTCGACAACCGGTAACCACCGTCGTCGAGTTCCCACGTTTGCAGGGTGCGGCCGATGCTGAACTTGTCGTTGCCAAAATAAAGCTCATAGGTGATTTCGCCCTGGCGCGGCAGGCGCCGTGCGAGCACCGGCGCGGGTTTCGTCTCGGGTTCGACGGGTTCGAGTGACTGCGGCGCCAGCGGAGGCGACTCGACTTCCGCAGTGGCAATCCGGGGCGGCTCGGTTTCCGCCGGTCCATACTCCGCTGGCGGCGCTGGCTCGAATACCGGTGCCGCGGCGATTTGCGGTGGCGCAGTGACTATCGGCGGGGCAACAATGGGCGCGGGCGCAGGGGCCGCGCGCGTCGGCGGCCGGGGCCGCGACCGGACTACCACCGGCGGTGGCGGCGCGGCGGGCTGCAACTGCACTTCGAGTGGCAGCGGCTCGGCGCCGCGCCGCGGCAGCTCGAGTTGCACGCCGTAGATCCCCACGAGGTGCGCGAGCAGCGAAGCCGCAACAAAGTACGCGAGCTTGCGCATGGCGTTGAGGTCCGGCACGGCGCTACTTGAATTCGAGCCGCGTGATGACCTGCTCGAATCTCGAGCCGTCATTTTCCAGGATCAGCAGCCTGACCGGAAAGAAATTCCGCTCAGGTGCGAGCCACACTTCGACTGCGTTGTCGTCCGGCTCGCGCTGCTTGACGAGGCGCAGCGTGTTCATTTTGCCGAGCGGCGTATCGATCAGTTCGGTGCCTGCGAGCTGGTAGCGGTAGGTCTCGATCTTCTTGCCGTTGGTCATATGGAACGCGAGATCGGTGAGCTTTTCAGGCGGCAGAAACATGAACTGATACATGAGTGACACGCGGTCCTGCGTGTCCTGCGGCAGCGGGATGGTTTCGTTGCGGCCGTCGAAAGTCAGATGCAGTTGCTTCGCCCCCCAGTCGAACGCCGCGCTCACGTTCTTGCTCGCATCGTCGAGCCGCCCGTAGTCGAATTGCTCGGGGCGCAGTCCCGCCGGCGTCACCGCGCCGCGGCTGTGGATTTTGATCCGGGTCCGCACGAATAATGCCAGCAGGCCGGCCGGGGTGCTTTCGCTGACGATTCGGTACTGGGTGCCGTCTTTCTCGAACGCTTCCTGCACCACCGCCACCGGCAGGCGGTTCTGGTACACGTCGTAGCTCGCCGCAATCGATGCGGGCGGCGAGGCATTGGCGGCGCCCGTAACCACTGAGAGCGCGGCAAATGCCACTGCGAGGAGCGCGCGGAAGATCATGGCTCGAGCGCGGGAAAGATCATCGCACCGCCGGGGGCGGTGTGCATGGCCTTGAACGCGACCGTTTCTCGCGGCGTGATTTCAAGACGCCCGTCGCAGAACCAGCGAACCGCCTGCGGATAGATGCGGTGTTCCTGCTCGAGCACGCGCGCGGCGAGCGCGTCTTCGCTGTCGCCGGGAACCACCGGCACCGCGGCCTGGATCACGATTGGCCCATGGTCGAGCCGCGGCGTCACGAAATGCACGGTGCAGCCGTGGATCCTGACGCCGGCCTCGAGCGCGCGGCGATGCGTATGCAGTCCGGGAAACGCTGGCAGCAGCGACGGGTGTATGTTCAGCAGCCGCCCGGCGTAATGTCTTACGAAATCATCGCCGAGAATGCGCATGAAACCTGCGAGCACGACGAGATCCGGCTCGAATGCATCGATCGTACGTGCCATTGCGGCGTCGAACCCGGCGCGGTCGGGGTAAGCACGATGCTCGACGACCCGTGTGGCGACACCATGTCCGCGTGCAAACGCGAGGCCCGCGGCATTGCGCTCATTGCTGATGACGGCGGCGACCGTGGCCGGCAGCCGCGCGGCGAGGATCGCCTGCATGTTGCTGCCGCGCCCCGAAATGAGGATGACGATTGTTTTCATGCCACGATGGTTTGCGCCTCACCGGCGGCGCGTGCCTGGACGGTTCCGATGCGCCATGCGGTCTCGCCCGCGGCGCGCAGCAGATCACCTGCCTGCTGCGCACGCTCGTTGGCTACGATCACCACCATGCCGATGCCGCAATTGAATACGCGCAGCATTTCGTCGTTGGCAACATTGCCCTGCTGCTGGAACCACTCGAACAACGGCGGCTGCGGCCAGCTCGCGCGCTCGAGCCGCGCCGTCAGGTGCGCGGGCAGGATGCGCGGCACGTTGTCGACGAGCCCCCCGCCGGTGATGTGGGCGAGGCCTTTGACCGGAATTTTTTCCATCAGTTGCAGCACGGGTTTCACGTATATGCGAGTCGGCGCGAGGATCAGATCGCTTAACGGTTTACCGTCGAGTTGCGCCGACAGGTCGATTTTGTTTCGCGCAAGAATGCGGCGGATCAGCGAGTAGCCGTTGGAATGCGCGCCGCTCGAGGCCAGCCCGAGCACCACGTCGCCGGCGGCGATCGTCGAGCCGTCGATGATGGCGCTTTTTTCGACCACGCCGACCGCGAAGCCGGCGAGATCGTACTCGCCGGCCGGATACATGCCAGGCATCTCGGCGGTCTCGCCGCCGATCAGCGCGCAGCCGGCCTGCTCGCACCCTGCGGCGATGCCCTTGACCACCTGCGTCGCGGTTGCGACGTCGAGCTTGCCGCAGGCGAAATAATCGAGGAAGAACAGCGGCTCGGCACCCTGCGTGAGGATATCGTTGACGCTCATCGCAACCAGATCGATGCCAATGGTGTCGTGGCGGTCGAGCTCGAAGGCGAGCTTGAGTTTGGTGCCGACGCCGTCGGTGCCGGAAACCAGCACCGGTTCGCGATACTTGCCGGGAATCCGGCACAGCGCGCCGAATCCGCCGATACCGGCGAGCACTTCGGGCCGCATCGTCTTCCTGGCAAACGGCTTGATATTCTCCACGAGCGCGTCGCCGGCGTCGATATCGACACCGGCATCGCGATAGGTCAGTGGATTGGTGCGGTCAGATGTGCTCACGGTGCGCCCTTTTGGCGTGGGTGACAGACGCCAGGATTCCAGCGGGGAAGGCACAACTCAGCTAAGATAGCGCCTGCCGAAACGTCCATTTTCGAATCCGCCGATCCCGTGCGCTTGCCGACGATTGCAGGTCTCACGCGGCGTGCGGAATTTTACATTAATTCATGAAGCAACTGGTGCTCGATATCGCGCGGCCTGCAGCGCCGACGCTCGACAACTTTGTGCCGGGCCGCAATGCCGAGCTGGTGGCCGTGCTCGACGCGCTGGCGAACGGCGCCGGCAACGAGCGCTTCATCTACCTGTGGGGCGCCGACGGCAGCGGCCGCAGCCATCTGTTGCGCGCGGTAGCCGCCGCCGCGCAGCGCAACGGCAGGCGCACCGTGTGGTTCGATGCGCAGACGAAGGGCATAGACGCCGCGGACGATGCGCTGTGCGCGGCGGATGACGTGCATCTGCTCGGCGCCGAAGCGCAGATCGCGTTGTTCAGCCTGCATAACCGGATCCGCGGCGGCAACGGCGCGCTGCTCGCGAGCGGCAATGCGGCGCCCGCACAGCTCACGCTGCGGGCCGATCTGGTGACCCGGCTTGCGGCCGGGCTCGTCTACCAGTTGCATGGCCTGGATGACGAGGAAAAATCCGCAGCGCTGCGCCGCCACGCCGATGCGCGCGGCCTGCGGCTCGCGCCGGAGGTCGCCGCTTACCTGCTGCGCCACGCGCGCCGCGACATGCCGTCGCTGCTCGCGCTTCTCGATGCGCTCGACCGCTATTCGCTGGAGACCCGGCGTGCGATCACGGTGCCGCTGCTGCGCGAGCTGCTGGAAGCCGGGGAGCATTGATTGAATCTCGCGCTGTTCGATCTCGATAACACGCTGCTGTCGGGCGACAGCGATTTCGAGTGGGCGCAGTTCCTGATCGAGCAGGGAGTGCTCGACCGCGAAGTCTACGAGGCGCGGAACGCCGCTTTCTACGAGCAGTACAAGCAAGGGACTCTCGACATCCACGAATTTCTCGATTTCCAGTTAAAACCGCTGTCGCGCCACCCACGGCGCGTGCTCGACGAGTGGCACCGGCAGTTCATGCAAAGGAAAATCCTGCCGCTGGTGCGGCCGCGCGCCAAAGAGCTGATCGAACGCCATCGGGCCGACCTGCGCGTGATCGTGACCGCGACCAACAGCTTCGTGACGGCGCCGATCGCGCGCGAATTCGGCGTCGAGAACCTGATCGCGACCGAGCCGGCGCACGCCGGCGGCGAATTTACCGGCGAGGTGGCCGGCCTGCCGTGTTTTCGCGAGGGCAAGGTCAAACGCCTCGAGGACTGGCTTGCCGGGGAGGGGCAGGCGCTCGGGTCGTTTGCGCGGAGCTGGTTCTACAGCGATTCGCTGAATGACCTGCCGCTGCTCGCGCGCGTCACCCATCCGGTCGCGGTCGATCCGGATGACACGCTGCGCGCGCACGCCGTGCAACACGGCTGGCCGATCATCAGTCTGCAGTAGCTTATGTCCCGCCCGCTGCTGTTTCCCGTATTACTGGCCGTGGCGGCAGGCAGCTTATTCATCGCGCTGCTGTTCGGCACCTTCCCGTTATCCGTCGTCGACGTATTCGACAGCCTGTTTTTCCCGGTCCCCGGCCTCGTGCAGGACGTGATCTGGCGGCTGCGGCTGCCGCGCGCGCTGGCGGCTTTCGCCTGCGGCGGCCTGCTCGCAGCCGCGGGCGTGCTGCTGCAGGTGCTGCTGCGCAATCCGCTCGCCGATCCCTACATCCTTGGCGTATCGGGAGGTGCTGCGCTCGGCGCGTTGAGCGCGCTGCTGCTCGGCGCCGGGCTCGCCTTCACCAACCTTGCCGCACTTGCCGGCGCGCTGGGCGCAATCGCGATCGTATTCGCATTGAGCTTCCGCGCCGGCGACTGGAACCTGCACCGGCTGTTGCTGACCGGGGTCGTGTTGTCGGCAGGATTCAGCGCGCTGATCAGTCTCACGCTCGTGCTGGCGCCGCAGGCGCAGTTGAAAGGCATGTTGTTCTGGCTGATGGGCGATCTGTCGCACGCCGATCACAGCGGTGCCGCATGGCTGTTGCTCGCGCTGTTGTTGCTGGGTTTCACCTTCTGGTCGGGCAGCCTCAATGCGCTGGCGCTCGGCGCGCTCAAGGCGCGCGCGCTGGGCGTCGCGGTGAGCGGATTGCAGGCGGCGCTGTATTTCGGTGCGGCGCTCGCGACGGTCGCGGCCGTGCTGCTCGGCGGCAGCATCGGCTTCGTCGGACTGATGGTGCCGCACGCGCTGCGTCTGGTGGGCGTCAACGATCATCGCCGGCTGCTGCCGGCGTCCGCGCTCGCCGGCGGCAGCTTCGTTGCGCTCGCCGACACTTTCGCGCGCACGGTATGGGCGCCGCAACAGCTGCCGGTCGGCGTGTTCACCGCACTGCTCGGCGTGCCAGTGCTGTTGTTCCTGTTGTCGCGCAAGCCGTGATGCTGCGCGCCGAGCGCCTGACGATCGCTGTCGGCACGCGCACCCTGTGCCGCGAGCTCGACCTTGCGGTCGCACCCGGCGAGTTATGGGCGGTGCTCGGCTGCAACGGCAGCGGCAAAACGACGCTGCTGCATGCGCTCGCCGGGCTCGCGTCCGCGCAGGCGGGGCGCGTCAGCGTCGCCGGAAAACTGCTCGCGGATTATGCGCGCCGGAGCCTCCGCCGCACGCTCGGCGTGCTGCTGCAGCGCGAGGACCAGGAGTTCTGGGGATCGCTCGCCGATTACGTCATGCTCGGCCGCTATCCGCACGCGCGCTCGCTGTTCGGCTGGGACGCGTCCGATGAAGAGGCCGCAGCGTGCGCGATTGCAGCGTTCGACCTCGATCCGCTCGCGGCGCAATCCTACGGCACGCTGTCCGGCGGCGAGCGCCAGCGTGCGCGGCTCGCGCAGTTGTGGGCGCAGAATCCGCAGTTCATGCTGCTCGACGAGCCGCTGCAGCACCTCGACCTGCGCCACCAACTGCAAACGCTCGAACGGGTGCGCGCGGCCACGCGCGACGCGGGCAAGGCAGTCATGCTGGTGCTGCACGACCTGGCTTTTGCCAGCCGCTGTGACCAGGTGCTGATGCTCTATGGCGACGGCCGCCATGCGGCGGGGGCCGCGGCCGAGCTGCTGCAGCCGCGGCGGCTGGAGGAGCTTTACGGCTGCCGCGTGCGCGCTTTTGGCAGCGGGCCGGATGCGCACTTCCTGCCCGTTATATAATTCATTTTTTTTCAGTCGATGATTCGAAAATTTCTCGGCAGGGTTTTCTCGGGACGGATGTTCCGGCCGGCTCCGTCCAAAGTCATTCCGCTCAAAATTCATCGCATCGCGCGCGAGCACATCAGCCGCTGCGCGGCGGGCACGTGCGCGACGTTGCAGCAGCACGGCCATGCGGCCTACGTGGTCGGCGGCGCGGTGCGCGACCTGCTGCTCGGGAGAGAACCCAAGGATTACGATGTTGCGACCAGCGCGAGCCCGGAGCAGGTGCGCGCGATTTTCCGCCGCTCGCGCATCATCGGGCGCCGCTTCCGGCTGGTGCACGTGATGTGCGGAGCCGAAACCGTCGAAGTCGCGACGTTCCGCGGCAGCACGGAAAGCGGCACCGACGAGCGGCAGACCACCGACGAGCACGGGCGCATTCTGCGCGACAATGTGTTCGGCAGTCTCGAGGATGACGCGCGGCGGCGTGACTTTACCGTCAACGCGATGTTCTACGATCCGGTGCGTGAGGAAGTGCTCGATTACCACCACGGTATTTCCGACCTCAAGGCGCGCCGGCTGCGCATGATCGGAGACGCGGCGCAGCGTTATCGTGAAGACCCGATACGCATGCTGCGCGCGGTGCGGCTGGCGGCCTCGCGCGGACTGGAAATCGAGCCGCAGTCGCGCAAGCCGATCCGCGCGCTCGCGGATTTGCTGCAGAACGTGCCGCAGGCGCGCGTGTTCGACGAAATGATGAAGCTGCTGCTGTCGGGGCACGCGGCGGAAGGCGTGCGGCGCCTGCGCAAGGAAGGCCTGCATCACGGCGTGCTGCCGCTGCTCGATGTGATCCTCGGGCAACCGCTCGGCGAGCGCTTCGTGATGCGCGCGCTGGAGAATACCGACCAGCGCATCAATGCCGGCAAGCCGATCTCGCCGGGGTTCCTGTTCGCCGCGCTGTTGTGGCACGAGGTGCTGGCGGCGTGGAAGCAGGCCGAGGCACGCGGCATGAATACCATGCCGGCGCTGTTTCAGGCGATGGACCAGGTCGGCCAGTTGCAGGCCGAGAAGCTCGCGATACCCCGCCGCTACGGCGGCGACATGAAGGAAATCTGGGCGCTGCAGCCGCGCTTTCTCAACCGTTCCGGGCGGCGTCCGCACCATCTGGTCGAGCACGCGCGGTTTCGCGCCGGCTTTGATTTCCTGCTGTTGCGCTGCGAAAGCGGCGAACTCGACGCCGAAATCGGCCGCTGGTGGGAAAAGTTCCAGCACGCCGATGAGGCAGCCCGCGCCGGCATGCTGCTCACGGAGACCACGGGCGCCGGCAAAAAACGCCGCCGGCCGCGGCGCAGGAAAAAACCTGCCGCGGCGGCAGCCACCGGAATCGGGGCGGCTTGAAACCGGAAACCGCATTTGTCGCGCTGGGCAGCAATCTCAACGACCCCGCGGCGCAGGTGAACGCGGGGTTCGCCTCGCTCGGCGCGCTGCGTGCGACCCGCGTGACCGCGCGCTCGTCGCTTTACCGCAGCGCGCCGGTCGGCTACGCGGCCCAACCCGATTTCATCAATGCAGTGGCGGCGCTCGAAACCACGCTCGCGCCGCGCGCCTTGCTCGAGGAATTGCTTGCGATCGAGCGCAGTCACGGCCGCGTGCGCGAATTCCCCAACGCGCCCCGCACGCTGGATCTCGATGTGCTGCTTTACGGGGATCTGCAGTTGCACGAGCACGGCCTGACGATCCCGCATCCGCGCATGCATGAGCGTGCCTTCGTGCTGCTGCCGCTGGCTGAAATCGCGCCGCGCTGCGTGATACCCGGCCGTGGCGCTGTTGCCGGGTTGCTGCGTGCAGTCGACGCCGGCAGCGTCATTCGACTGGCGGCAGCGGCATGACGGTGCTGCCGGACAAATGCCGTTATGTCGTGGTCGAGGGCCCGATCGGCGCCGGCAAGACCAGCCTCGCCCGCCTGCTGGCCGAGCGCAGCGGCAGCGCGGCGCTGCTCGAAGACCCCGCGGCCAACCCGTTTCTGCCCGGCTTCTACCAGGACCCCGCCCGCTACGCGTTGCCCACCCAGCTGTTCTTCCTGTTCCAGCGCGTCAACCACGTGCGCGAGCTGAGCCAGGCTGACTTCTTCAGGCGCGCGACTGTCGCCGACTTCATTCTCGACAAGGACCCGTTATTTGCGCGCCTGACGCTGAACGACGACGAACTGCGGCTGTACCAGCAGATCTACGCGCAATTGAAGCCGCAAGCGGCGACCCCCGATCTTGTGATATATCTACAGGCTTCGACCGAAACGCTGATCGAGCGCGTCAGGCGCCGCGGCGTGAGCTACGAGCGCACGCTGTCGGAAGATTATCTGCTGCGGCTGACTGAGAGCTATGCGCGTTTTTTTTACCAGTACGACGAGGCGCCGGTGCTGATCGTGAACTCGGAGCATCTGAATTTTGTCGAGTCGCCGCGCGACTTCGATCTGCTTCTGGAGCGCATCAATGCGATGCGCGGTGCGCGTGAATTTTTCAACCGGGGTACGTGAATCCCTATGCGAACGACTTTGACGGCTTTGCACAAGATGGCGCAGGACGGCGACCGGATCACCATGCTCACGTGCTACGACGCGAGCTTCGCGGCGCTGCTGGATGCCTCCGGCATCGACACGCTGCTGATCGGCGACTCGCTCGGCATGGTGCTGCAGGGCCACGACACCACGCTGCCGGTCACGTTGCGCGACACGATCTATCACACCGAATGCGTGGCACGCGGCTCCCGGCGCGCGTTCATCATCGCCGACATGCCGTTCGGAACTTTCCAGCTGAGCCCGGCGCACACGTTCGGGAACGCCGCGCAGCTGATGGCGGCCGGCGCGCAGATGGTCAAGATCGAGGGCGGCGAGACGATGACCGAGACCATCGCGTTTTTGACCGCGCGCGGCATTCCGGTGTGCGGCCATCTCGGGCTCACGCCGCAGTCGGTGCACCAGTTCGGCGGCTACCGCGTGCAGGGCAGGAGCGAATCCCAGGCGCAGCGGCTGATCGCCGAGGCGAAAATGCTGCAGGATGCGGGCGCCGGCATGCTGGTGCTCGAGCTGATTCCGGCCGCGCTGGCGCGTGAAGTCACTGCCCAACTTTCGATGCCGACCATCGGTATCGGCGCCGGCGTCGACTGCTCGGGACAGGTGCTGGTGCTGCACGACATGCTCGATATCTACCCCGGCAAGAAGGCGAAGTTCGTGAAGAATTTCCTGCGCGGCGCGGGCAGCATTCAGGGCGCGATCGAAGCCTACGTCAAGGAAGTCAAGGCCGGGACCTATCCGGGGCCCGAGCACTCGTTCTAGCCTCCCGCCTCCGGCCATGGATCTCATTCACTCAGTCGATGCCCTGCGCCTGCGCCTGCAGCACGAGCCGAACAATGTGTTCGTGCCGACGATGGGCAATCTGCACGCCGGCCACATTCAGTTGATCAAGATCGCGAAGCCGCGCGCCGCGTGCACGGTGGTCAGCATTTTCGTCAACCGCCTGCAGTTCGGCCCGCAGGAGGATTTCGAGCGCTACCCGCGCACGCTCGAGGCCGACTGCGCGAAGCTGCGCGATGCGGGAGTTGACGTCGTATTCGTGCCCGACGAGCGCGAGATCTATCCTGAACTGCAGACTTATGTCGTCGAACCCTCGGATCTGCAGCACATCCTCGACGGCGCGGCGCGCCCCGGGCATTTCCGCGGCGTCGCGACCGTGGTGCTGAAACTCTTCAACATGGTGTCGCCGCACTCGGCGATCTTCGGCAAGAAGGATTATCAGCAGTGCCTGGTGCTCACCAACATGGTGCGTCAATTCGCGCTGCCGATCGAAATCATCCTCGCCGAGACGGTGCGTGCCGGAGACGGGCTCGCGCTGTCCTCGCGCAACGACTATCTGACGCGCGAAGAGCGGCGCGAGGCGCCGCGCCTGTACCAGTTGCTGTGCCATGCGCGCGAGGAAATCGCCGCCGGCGCGCGCGACTACCAGCCCATCGAACTCGAAGCGATGTCAGCACTCGCGCATCACGGCTGGAAACCCGACTATATCGCGGTGCGCCGCCAGAGCGATCTGCAGCCGCCGGCGGCGGGCGACCGCAAGCTGGTGGTGCTCGCCGCGGCGCGCCTGGGCCGCGCGCGGCTCATCGACAACGTCGAGGTGAACGTCTAGCGCCAGTGCGGAGCCGGAGCGCTGAGTGTAGAATAGCGTTACTCCCGCACTTCCAGACCCGGAAAAAAACATGCTCACCGAAGTAAAAAAGAGATTCTGCAGCACCGGCAGCCACTGGGCGGTCGGGGAGTTTCGCAAAATCGGCGTCAACCGGTGGATTTGTGCCTCCTGCTACCAGCAGCGCAAGACCGAGTTGCGTAATCTTGCAAAAAACAAGCGCCTGGCGGCGGGCGTGCGTCCGAAGAGTTAGACGCCGGCCCGCTGTTCATTCTTGCGCGGTCTCTTGCGGCCGCGCCCCTCTGGCGGTGATGTGCGGGCACGGGAATCAGAGACCGCCGGCCAGTGTTTACACCCCGAATTTCCGAAAACCCCTCTCCCGACTGAAGGAACAAATTTTATGGAACGAAAAAAAGCGAGCGATTTCCCTCCGGACGTGCTCAAGCTGTTTGACGGCTACGTTCACGGCACGCTCAGCCGGCGAGATTTTCTGGACCGTGCCTCAAAGTACGCGGTCGGCGGCTTCACCGCTGCGGCCATGCTGGAAAGCCTCAAGCCCAACTACGCGCTTGCCCAGCAGGTCGCCAAAAATGACGCCCGGATCAAAACCGAATATTTGACCTACCCGTCACCGCAGGGCACCGGAACCATGCGCGGATACTTCGCGCGGCCGGCGCACGCTCGCGGAAAATTGCCCGGCGTGCTGGTCATACACGAGAACCGCGATCTCAATCCGTATACCGAGGACGTCGCGCGACGCCTCGCAGTGGAAAATTACGTGGCTTTCGCGCCAGACGCCTTGACGCCCGTCGGCGGTTACCCGGGCGACGAAGACAAGGCGAGGGAACTGTTTGCCAAGCAGGATGCAGGCAAACGCTTTGAAGATCTGTTTGCCGCTGCCGGCTACCTGAAGGCGCGGCCCGAGTGCACGGGTAAAATCGGCGCCGTGGGCTTTTGCTTCGGCGGGGGCATCGTCAACATGCTGGCGGTGCGGATTCCGGATCTGGCGGCCGCGGTACCGTTCTATGGCGGCCAGCCCGCCGCTGCGGACGTTGCGAAGATCAAAGCACCGCTCCTGATCCACTATGCAGCGCTGGACGAGCGCATCAACGCCGGCTGGCCCGCCTTTGAGGCCGCGCTCAAGGCGAACGGCGTGAAGTACGAACTGCACATCTACGCGGGCACCAATCACGGCTTCCATAACGATACGACACCCCGCTATGACGAAGCCGCTGCCAAACTGGCGTGGTCACGCACGCTCGCGCTTTTCAACGAAAAATTGAAAGCCGGGTAACTACTCCTTCCCCCTTGACGGGGGAAGGTCGGGATGGGGGTGGCAACGTTGCGAGTCGAGGTGATTCTCACCCCCACCCTAGCCCTCCCCCGTCAAGGGGGAGGGAATCGGTTTTTCTGACACTGAAAGATTAGGCACCCAAGTCAGATCACGCCGCCGGCGCGCAGCTTTTCGATTTCTTCAGTTGAATAGCCGGCGGCGCGCAGTACTTCATCGGTGTGCGCGCCGGGTTCCGGCGTGTTGCTGCGAATCTTCCGCGATGCGCCGCTGACGTTGAGCGGGGACGCCACGAAGCGGGTGTCGCCAAACAGCGGCGAGTGCACCGGCGTGCCCATACCCAGATGCTGCACCTGCGGATCGGCGAATACCTTGTCGATGGTGTTGATGGGACCGGCCGGGATGCCGGCCGCTTCGAATAACCCGACCCAGTGAGCCGAGGGTTTTTGCCGTGTAATGTCCGCGACCGCTGCATTGAGGGCGGCGCGCTGTTTCAGGCGCCCGACTCCCGTATTCCACTCCGGACTGGTTTTCCATTCCGGCTTGCCGAGCGTATCGCAGAGCCGCTCCCACAGGCGGCCTGAACTGGCCGCGATGTTCATATAACCGCCCCTGGGGGGAAGACC
>Ga0080064_1001696_pt1 | contig 42553 bp, 40 predicted proteins | sample Subgrocontami54m_FD_69260 | JGI IMG/M metagenome (GOLD analysis project Ga0080064, IMG submission 69260) | Subsurface groundwater microbial communities from S. Glens Falls, New York, USA - GMW46 contaminated, 5.4 m (SPADES assembly) (version 2) ...
TGGCGTTTGCTCCTTTCTGAGTTATGGATTCGTGTTCATTCCTCAGAATATCTGCATCGCCATGAACTATTTCAACTCATGCCCTCTCCATGAGGGCACCAACGGGGTTTGGGACATCCTCCTTGCCGTGGAACCGGTGAATATGTCCATTACTTATGCACATCTCAATAACTGCGATATACCGACAAAGAGTATTTTCCAGTTACGTTTCAGCATTCTTTATTTATCGCGATTTCCCCATGCTACATATATTTCCTCGAATGTAACTTGAAGGTTCTTTGTAATGCTCCAGTTGGGATAGTGCGTTTTCATTTTCGAAAGATCAGAAATATAACAAATATGATCTCCTTCACGGTGTTTATCGAGATACTCATACCTCATTTTTTTATGTGAGATAGATTCAATAAGATCAAAAGCCTCATAACTCGAAATCGAATTCTCTCTTCCCCCGCCAATATTATATACTTCAGCATAACGCGGATTATTTAAAAATTCTTCTATAAATCTCACAACATCGTATGAATGGATATTGTCGCGCACTTGTTTCCCTTTGTATCCGAATATTTTATAAGTTTTTTCTTCAAGATTACATTTTATGAGATAACTCAAAAATCCATGCAATTCCACACCGCTATGGTTTGGACCAGTTAAGCAGCCGCCGCGTAGACAACAAGTAGGCATACCAAAATATTTGCCGTATTCTTGCACCATAATATCTCCGGCGACTTTTGATGCACCAAACAGAGAGTGTTTAGATTGATCAATTCGAAATGTTTCCTTAATTCCATTGTAATAATTCTGGTCTGCATAATCCCAACGTGTTTCTTTTTCTATTAAGGCTATTTCATTAGGAGCATCACCATATACTTTGTTTGTTGACATATGAACAAAGGGAACAGTAGGATCTGTTTGACGATTCGCTTCTAATAAATTTAGTGTTCCGACTGCATTGACATCAAAATCATCAAAAGGTCTCGATGCGGCAAGATCATGGCTTGGTTGTGCAGCTGTATGTACGATTGCCTGAGGTCTAATTTCTTTGATAAGATTTATTACATCACTTCTATTTCTAATATCCAGCTCATAATGTTTATAATTGGGAACTTCTTTCTGTAATCTTTGTTGATTCCATCTGGTATCCCCGTGAGGCCCGAAAAACTCAGCTCTCATATTATTATCTATACCATAAAGCGACCACCCTTTTTTGGCAAACAAGGTTACCACTTCACTCCCAATTAAACCACTTGAACCTGTTACCAATAATTTCTTCATATTAATATGCTCTCCGTAATATGTACTTGTGTAAAATAAATAAATAAATAAAGTAGGAATTTGTACTAAAATACCTTTTCCATAACCTTCGAGGTTCTCGGATCAATCTATATAACCATTCCAACCCTCGATCTTGCATCCATTTTGGCGACTGTTTAACTGTGCCGGCATGAAAATCAAATGCAGCACCTACCGCTAACATTGCCGCATTAACTTTCCCCAAATGGTTTGCGACCCAAATTTCTTGCCGTGGGCACCCCCTCCCAACCAAAACAATATTTGCCCCTGATTTATTAATCTTTTCAATATCAGATTTATCTTCTTCTTCAGTAGCCTCTCGAAATCTGTCAATGTGCATTCCACATATATTTACATCCGGATAGTTGCTCTTGATACAATTCTGGGATAATTTGGTCAATGTAGATTCGGTACCTCCATATAAAAATAATTTTAACTTAAGAATATTTGCTTTCTCGAGAACATGTAACGTTAAAGTTGGTCCATAAACTCTCTCAGCCATATTTAGATTGTAAAAACTATTTAATGCCCACCTTATGGGCTGCCCATCAGGAACAACTAAATCAATACTGTTTACCAAATATTTAAGACTAGGATCGCTATAAGCAGTTATAAGTCCGTGAACTGCAAGCGCACTTACTCCAAAACTGATATAGTTTTGTGCTTTATCAACAATCAGCGTTGCGGCTTCGTCGTAATTCGTAGCTGCATAATCTACTCCAAAAATATTATATTTTCTCACTTGCAATATACCTTCAACCTAAAATATAATATTCCCAATTTGCACATTAAGTCCACACCTCACCTACTGGCAATAGAGCGGGATGTTCAGTACATGCGCAGGTAAGAAACGTCTTAACTATTCTTATGATCATACTCATAAAAAGGCTCTCTAAACATATACAGCAATTGATGCAAGAGATTTGCAATTGGAGATTCATAACCTAAGTAAGCGATCAGACGAGAATTGAAGGCCATAACCCCCGGGTAATCAGTCCATTCCCGCACAAGATGAAATGGTGTTGCCGCAACAAATTTGCGGTAATCACAATTGAATTCAACACCGGAGAAGTCAAACAGCCCTTCTTTCTGTAGAATATATCGCAGATAGGCGATCCTCTTTGGATTGATACCGACAAGGTGACTGGAAACAAGATCAGCCGCAAAAATGTTGTCCGCAACGAGAAGCCAGTTCAGGTCAATCACATCGCCTCGCATAGGCCCGCTTCCCGTCAGCCCATATTTGCCGTCAACGATACTCATGGATTTGGGAAGAGACTTATTGACCATGTAAATGACCTCTTTGAAATATGGATGGAGCCGTAACCGTTGAGCCGGTTCTTGAATAACACCCCATTGGTTTTTGATCGAGATACTAATTCCGGTGTTCATATGAATCTTAGGAACCGGCATCGTAATGAAGAGATCACACTCGTCTAACAAACAAGCAGGAAGTGGGACGGTATGCGTTAGGAAGCGGGAGCGTACAGTAAATAGTTTGGGTTTTTGAAACGATAAGTTACAAAGTTGGACGCCATACCTTTTTGCAAGCGCTGTCAAACCGACTTTCACAAACACATCGTCCATCGAAAACCTGTTGTAGCCTCCCGAGTCTGCTTCGCAAATTGTGATGTTGCCTGTATAATTCTTCAAACAAATGATGAGGTTTTCAATTGCCTCAGGATTTGTCATCACCCCTTTTCGAAAATGCGGGAAGGTAAGATTTGGCTTGACATACACCCTATCTGAATGCCGCAGTGTACCCGCGACGCCCGTCCACTCCAATCCTCGTTGAATGACGTCAGCATAACCTGAAGTAAGAGATTCGATGAAAACTTTATGCACTACGTTTTCTCCCAATTCAAGACTGTGATCCAATTTGACAAAATACATCTTCCATTGCGTTGAGATGTTGCTCAATCGCATTATTTCGAAGAAATTGTTCACGCCCGTTCCGGCCGAGGCGCGTACGTAAATCAGGGTTGTTCATTAAGCTCGACAACCGTTCAGCCAATGCGACCGGATCCTTAACAGGGACAAGATAGCCCGTGATTCCTTCGCTCACAAGATCGGGAATGCCACGCCAGTCCGTGGCGACCACGGGCAACTGAAACATCATAGCTTCAACGACCACATTGGGGAACGATTCGGACTCGAAATACGTCGGAAAGCAAAAAATATCCGCCTGAGAGAAGTATTTCCATTTTTCTTCGTTGAGCTTCACTCCGATGAATGCAATACTATCGCTCAACCCGTGCTTCGAACAAAAATCCCTCACGCGAGTTTCTAAGGCGCACGACGAAAATTGTCCCATGAAACAAATTCGGAAAGACAGGTTTTGATCTTGTAGTATGCGTGCCGCGTCGAGCAAAACCATGATCCCCTTAGCTTCCGTCAATATACCGGCGTAAAGGATTTCGACATAACTCTTTTGTGATCGCGCTGCGCAATCTCGTGAACATCCCTCATCGCGGAGACCATTTGGAATTATTGCGACCATTCGGGAGTGGAAATATTCACCATCATGGGGATTCCTGCCTGAGGTTTGAATTGAAGCGTTGGGATTGCGGTACGCGCGAACTGCAATCCTCCGCAAAACCTTTGGCCGCGTTTCGACAAATTCCGAAAGACCTGCGGCGTGGAAATGAAAAACTGTCTTCTTAAAGAATCGGCGCAGAATGGTGAGAAGAACAATATCCCTCAGCACCGGAATAAGATTCGGACCCGCAGGTGGATAATACACGATATCAATCTCGTGGCGAAATTTCAGCCGCAGTGCCTTCACCATAACTCTAATGAGATGGAGAGCTTTCTTCCACTGCACCTTCCCGATCGATACAAACGAATCCGAGAAAGCCATTCGCACATGATAGATCTGTACTTTGTGGAACTGCGCATTAACCAAACTCTCAATCATCAAAGCTTGACCACCATAGGGCGGTGGCGTTTGTCCAATGACCAGAACCTTTACCATTGCTACGGCTTCCGACCTATTCCAATGAGTTGCTGGTACTCATGCGCTTCAAGAAAAATATCCTCCATCCATATTCTTACTGATTCGGGAATCACTGCAAGCACACCCTTGACCGAGCGGATGACCGCGTGAGCGAATCGTGAATCATGCTTCAACGCTGAATGAAAAAAAACGCTGTCCCATTTATTGGATTGTTGGAAGAGCACGGGCAGAAGTCCGTGTTGGGAAAACAATGCCGACAGTTTTTCGGTGGAATACTTTCTGACGTGCTTAGGATCGATGACGACTTCATTAATAGGGACGTTCACCAGGAGCAAACCGCCTCGTCTCGCACAGCGTATCATTTCAGAAAACACATAACGCTCATTCTCTACATGCTCCAACGAATGCGACGCGATCACAAGCTCGAATCGGTTATCATCAAAGGGGAATCTCGTTGTTCCGTCCGACGCGTAGAACTCACCGGTTCTTCGCAGAATCGTTGAGAGTCTCTTGCAATTTCTGATCGCATTGGCAGAAATATCTACTCCCGCGATTGCAACTGTTTTGGGAAAACTAAACAAAGAAACTCCAAAGCCACAACCAAAATCCAAGACCGAAGCTGGTGGGAATTGTCGCTGAAGCATTTTGAGAGCATCATCGAGCGCCCGCAGGTTAGATTGAGACTTTGATCTCTGGTTAAAGGATACGATTGAGTGTAAGCGAAAGTATAGAGGATTCTGCGCCGAATACAACTCTTCAAAGAATTCGCTGTTACTTGAAAGTGGATCGGATTTGATCATGAGAAAGCGACCGTCAGCCCAAACCGACCTGCTGCTTGGCCAACCTCATTGCCAAGTGCCCATAAGTTTTTCTCAGGCCTTCGTCGAGAGAGACGCGCGGTTCCCAACCGCCAAGGACCTTCCTCGCCTTCGCGCAACTGACAGCCTGACCCCAGATAAGAGTCGGCTTCGATGTGTCTCGAATGATCTCGATCTCCTTCCCCGATATCTGAACGATGCGTTCGGCCAACTCGCCCATCCGTATGCGACCTTCATTTCCGAGATTAAGCGGCCCCAAGAGCTGATGCGTATTCAGGTTCTCGACTGCGCGCAACAGCCCCTCGACGACGTCATCGATATAACAGTACGACCGTGTCTCCTCGCCTGTACCCCAGATAACGAACGGCCCATGGTCAGGGTACTCAATTGCGCGACGCATGAACACGGGAATTGCGGAGCCGGTCTCGAGATCGAGTTCCTGATTCTCTCCATACACGCCGACCAATCTGACGATCGCCGCCTTCAACTTCGTCCCTTCGGCAATCGAGTATTCAATCTGTTTCTCGCCCAGAAGTTTTGCCCAACCATAGGAAAGATCGGGGTGCGCTGGAACGGAGTCTTCTTCGACAAGCGGCGACGCATCGGGGGAAAGCTGGCGATCGATTGGATATACGTGCGCACTGCTGGCATAAAGATACCGATCGACGCCATGCTGTAGACTCGCCTGTAGCATGAAGCTGTCGATCTGTGCGTTTTGAAGAATGAGTTGCCCCGGCTTCTGGAGATAGTACTTGATCCCCCCCACTTTTGAAGCGAGGTGAATCACGACATCCATGCTCCGACAGACTTCTTCACAGGCGTATTTCTCGCGCAGGTCTCGCTCAAGAAACTCAATCTGGTTGATCGTGGAGCGGATGTTTTCGAGTTTCCCGCGTTCCAGGTTGTCTACAGCCCGGACGGTTGCACCCAACTCAACCAGACGCTCCGTCACATGCGAGCCGATGAATCCCGCACCTCCGGTGATCAGAATCTTTTTGCCTTTCCAAAACTGCTCGTTCATTTTCTCAAGGCAGTATTGTTCATGTTCTCACGATACCATCGGGCAGTTTTTTCAAACCCTGCACGCATGCCGGTCTTCGCGGAAAAGCCAAGTTCGCGCTTTGCCTTCGTTACGTCCAAACAGCGGTGCAACTGTCCATCCGGACGCGATGTGTTCCAGACAATTTCTCCGCTGAATCCCGTTATTTTTCTCAGGAGGTCGCACACTTCACGAATACTCGTCTCGGCTCCCGATGACATGTTAACGATTTCGCTCCGGTCATAGATTTCAGCGGCACGCAGCATCCCTTCCGCAACGTCGCCGGCATAGACAAAATCTCTTGATGGTTTCCCGCTTCCCCAGACTTCGATTTTAGGCGATTTGAATTCGACTGCCTCAACGAACTTTCTCACGAGCGCTGGAATAACGTGCGCGTCCAGAAGGTTAAAGTTGTCATACGGACCATAGATGTTGCCGGGAATGCAGATCACAGAATTGAACCCATACTGTTGCCTGTACGCAACCGACTGGATTTGGAGAAGTCTCTTTGCCAGTCCGTACGGCGCACTTTCCTTTTGAGGCAACCCATCCCAGAATGATTCTTCTTTGAGCGGGATCGGCGCAAATTCAGGGTAGCCGCATCCGGCGCCTGCTGCAACGAACTTCTTCGCGCCATACTTCCAGGAATAGTGCAGCATGAAGGTCCCAACCAGAATGTTCGTGTAGAAGAATTCCGCCGGGCGCTCCTTGTTTGGAAGAATGCCCCCCACCAAACCTGCGAGATGAAACACGACCGTCGGCTTCGTTCGCTCGAACAGCTTGTTCACTTCTTCTTCTTTGGTGAGATCGTAATCCCTCTTGCGGACAACGATGACGTCGGCACAATTCATTTCTTTTAGGGCATGCACAACGTGACTGCCGAGGAAACCGGCGCCTCCCGTGACCAACACTCTTGCTTCCGTCCAAAATGACATTGTATACTCCCTTGCTCTAAAGGTTGGTGAAGTTCCACGTATTCAGAATTTTGTATCCCTTGATCAATTCTTTGATGCCGTCATCAAGGCTGTATTTCGGCCGCCATCCCGCCTGCTCAATTCGTTCGTTGCTCACGACGTAGTTGCGTTGATCAGGATCCTTCCCCATCGAAGACGAATAGATCGCGAAGTCCGGAAGGTGCTCTTTGATTTTCTCGCAGAGCTGCCGCTTGGAAAGATTCGCCGAACTCAGTCCGACGTTGTACGGACGGTTCTTCATTCGTTCAAAGTTCCCGATCCCGAAGAGAAACACGCGAGCGACATCGCGGATATGGATGTAGTTTCGCATGAAGTTCTCTTCGAATAGCACAATGAACCGATCCCGGATCGCCCGATGCGTGAAATCGTTCACCATCAGGTCGAGTCGCATGCGCGGACTGAGCCCTAACACCGTGGCAAGCCTGAATGTGATGACATTCTCACTTTCCAACAATGCCTGTTCTGCTTGAACTTTGGTGCGCCCGTACAGCGAGATAGGACGAAGCGGCGTTTCTTCGGTGCAAAAGACGTTCTCTTCGCCGACACCATAACCACTGTTGGTCGTAGGATACAGGACCCACTGGCTTTTCGACCGAATCGTGTTGATCGCGACCACAGCATCAAGGTTGATAGACGTGGCGAGCAAAGGATCCTTATCGCACGCCGGCGCCCCGACGACAGCAGCGAGCGGAATGATGACGTCAAATTGCGGTACGATCTTGCGCAAGAGAGAGACGTCCCGCGCATCTCCTTTGATGAACTCAAAATTCTCCCTGTAGCAGCATTCAAGAAGACTGCTCTGCTTGTAGGAGATGTTGTCCAACACTGTGACGTCGTGTTCATTGTCCAGAAGGAACGGCGTCAGAATGGAGCCGATGTACCCGGCACCACCCGTAATGAGAATCTTCATGCCATATTCCTTCGATCGTTGTATTTTATTATCCAGTATTTGATGAGGTCAGGTATGCTCACGATCCTCCCAAAAATCTTGAACCAGCACAGAATCCATGTGTCTCTGATTTGGTACCAGAATAGAGGAAGCACGTGCCGGACGGAGGAAGCGTACCGCCGCTGAATCTGGCACCCGAGCTCCCGTTCGTTAAAATTTCCCAGCCCTGAATGTGACATACTTCCCGGATGTGTCCGGTAACTCCCGAGGATACGCGGGAGTTTCCGGACGGTGAGCTTCTGCCCCACTTTCAAGATGAAATCATAATCCATCGCCTGTCGGAGAGTGGCATCCATAAAGCCGACTTGCGTGAGCACCTCCCGCCGGAAGAAAAACGTCGGTTGCGCGTAGCATGTACCCAGCCGTACCATCATGCCAAAGTCGAAGTCCGGTGTGACACGTTTGCGAATGATTCTGCTCTTCGCATCGATAACATAGACGTATCCGTACGTCAAGGCAACATCGGGGTGCGCAGTAAGGAACTCCAGGACGATGTCGAATGTCGAACTCAGGTACGCGTCATCGGAATTGAGCCAGCCGATAATATCGCCCGTCGCCATGGTCAACCCTTTGTTCAGGGCTTCTGCCTGACCACTGTCCGGCTCGGAGATCCATTTGAGATGTGAAAATTTCTTCAAAACTTCGATTGTCTCGTCGGTTGAGCCGCCGTCGATGACGATGTGTTCGACGTCAGAGTACTTCTGATTGGAGACACTCAGGATGGCTTCTTCGATGAATTTACCCTGATTAAATGATGGTGTGACAATTGAGATCTTCATAAACGCAAGATACCGACCCTAGCTCTTTCTCCGATCGAGAGCTTCCGTAATCACGTCGTGCCATTGACGAGCGAAGCGCTCAGGCGTAAAGTTCTTTGATCTTGCCAGGCCTTTCGCAGCAAGTTCTTGTCTTAATTCCCCGTTGGACCACACTCGATAGACTGCGTCGGCAATTTCTTCGATGTTGAAGGGATCGAAAAACACGCCTGCGTCACCAACTTGCTCGGGGAGAGAAAACACATTCGAGCAAATGATCGGCGTCCCGAGCGCCATCGCCTCGACAAGAGGGATGCTCGTGTAATCTGCAAAGCTCGCAAAGACGAGCGCATCCGCCGCTTTGTACAACGCCACAATCTCGTCGTCGGGCAGATAGCCAAGACATCTCACCTGGCGTTCCATCTTCAATTCCTTGAGAATGTTTTGAACGCTCTCGAAGCTTTCCCACGCAGAACCTGCAAATACGGCAGGGATCTCCATGCCATGTTTTCGCCGAACAAGATCGAGGGCGCGGACAAGGTTCGCGTGATTCTTGTGCCCCCAGAATTGCGCGGGATAGAAAATGAATCTCACGGGCAGGTTATGTTTTGCGATCAACGCTCGGCCGTTCGCTCCCATTCCAGCAGGATTCTTGTAAGTGTGCGGAGGGGCGCACAGATGAACAGGCCGCAACTTTGACGAAGGCACATTGAAAAATTTGACCAGATCATTCTTGCTCTCAACCGAGTCTACAATTGTAAATTCGGCGTGCTTGGTTGACCGTCTTGCGGTCAGATCGCGAATCCAGCGATGTGCAAACGTATATTCCGGTAATTGAGGATAGTACTTATACATGACATCGCCGATGAAATTCAAAAAGGGAATCCCAAGATGAAATCCGATAAGTGAATGATACGTAATCAAAATGTCGATAGGGTAATCAAGCAGTGCTTTGAAGCGGCCGAGAACAGGCGACCGCACACCTATCACCGAAAACGCACCACGGATCATTTTCGACACCCATGATTCGTTCCTATCGATCTGAACCCATTGGAAACGGGGGGATTCAAAGCAATAGTTGCAAAACGCCGGATCGTCATAGAAGACGACGACTTCCAGGTTTGGTATTTCTTTCAATCCATCGATCAATGTCATGATGTACTGAAACCCGCCGCCGGAGCGCGCCACTCGAGCGCCGTTAAAAATACCAATTCTGTACATCGCTCTATCCATACTCTTCATGATAAAATCAACTCCAAGGCCAATGAATGTTCTCCAGGTCGCTTGTTATCCCCTCAGGATATCCTTTAAGCTTGTCGACACATATTCAAGGTCATCAGATGAAAGGGCAGGGCCGCTTGGCAAATAGAAGCAGCGACGAGCATAGTCATTTGCTTTAGGACATTCCTCGCGCTTGACCCATCCTTTGCTGAGAGCGAAATCTTGCAGGTTGTAAGGAATAAAACCTTCGCGCGTCTCAATACCGCACTCGTTGAGATGCTGCATCACTTCCGCTCGCTTACAAGAAAACTCCCCTTGCAGCGCAACGTGGTACATCCAATACACATTGCGCGCGTAAGACTTCTCGACGGGAAGTTGCAGCGATTGCACATCTTTCCATTGATCGGTGTAGAAGCGCGCGATCGATCGCTTATTCTGTATAACAGAATCGATCTTCTCCAGTTGGGCACAGCCAAGCGCTGCCTGGAGGTTGGTCATGCGATAATTATAACCGACGTCGGTGTGCATGAACTTATCGGTCGAACCAAACGCCAGACTTTTGAGCCCACGCGCTTTCTCTGCAAGGGCGGGGTCATTCGTTATCATCATTCCTCCCTCTCCCGTCGTGATGATTTTGTTCGCATAGAAACTGAAACATCCGATGTCTCCGATGCCACCGACCATCTTGCCCTTGTAGCTTGCACCGTGCGCCTCCGCGCAATCCTCGATGACACGAAGATTGTGCTTTCGGGCGAGTTCCAACACCGGATCCATATCCACCGGGTGACCGAAAAGATGCACAACCATGATCGCCTTCGTGCGATGCGTGATCTTAGATTCCAGCAGCGAGGGATCGATATTCCACGTGTCGGGTTCTATGTCGATAGGGACCGGCTTGGCGCCCTGGTAGAGCACGGCGAAAAATGTAGCCATGTTCGTCAGCGTCGCGACCAGGACTTCGTCTCCCCGTCCAATCGAAAGAGTCGCGAGCGCAAGATGAAGCGCCGCCGTGCCACTCGATACTGCCACTCCATACCTCGCATTGCAATAGCGTCCGAAGCCTTCCTCAAACCTCGAGATGTATTCCCCGTAGAAGCCGGAGATAGCTCCAACGTTTAATGCGTCGTTGACATAACGGGACTCCGGCTCACCGAGCACCGGCTGAGAAACACGTATGAACTTTTTCATTTTCTTACTGGGACACCGCCGATTGTTTTCGAATGGTGCATGCCGACGTACCTGGATAATGTTCATCCATCTTCCGACGGTTTGCTCTCTTATTATTTCGTCCGACTGGAAATGAGCTTGTCCAGATGAAAGGTGTCAACTTCGTAATCCTCTCCGGCCCGCGGACCGTTGCAGCAGGCAAGAAGGAGCGAGTCTTCCAATGCGACGAACGCATGCCGCTCCAAGGGCGGCGTAATAACAAGATCGCCCCTCTTGACAATCTTCCGTTCTACCTTCTTCCCCTCTTCCTGCGTATACAACTTGAATTTCCCTTCGAGCACATACGCATATTGCGTCGTTCTTTTATGGTAATGGTTTCCGCGCACAGCCCCTTTCTTTGATGATAGGATTGTTACAGAATCAACGTTGGTACGTTCGAGGATATCTGTGATGACGCCGCGGGCGTCGCGGAAAACGGGTTTTTTACGTACCACGTTCATACTGGTTCCTTTTGTTGATATCGTATTGTGGATAAGCGAATGTCTGAAGGTTGTTCAACTATTCGTGGAACGGGTATAGGGATGATAAACTTACCTCCCCTCGCTCGGTAGGAGTCAAGATTCTTCATTATCTCATCGGCAAAGTTCCAGGCGAGCAGCAGCGCGTAGTCCGGCATGCGATGCACCAGCTCGGCGTCCGGCAATACCGGTATATGCGTGCCGGGAGTATACTTGCCGATCTTCAATGTAGATTTCTCTGTAAGAAAATCGAGCGTCTCGGAACCAATCTTGCAGTAGTTCAATAGAGTCATTCCCTTCGCAGGTGCGCTCACGCCGGCGATCCGTTTACCCTGGCGTCTCAATGATCTCAACATCCACACAAGTTTACTCCGGTGGTTTTCCACTGACTGCGCGAATGTGTTCAAAAAATCCATTTCATAAATTTTCTTCTCTCTCTCCATTGCGATATATTGATCAACGATAGGAGAAACAGGATAGTCGTTTTTCCTTGAGACAAAATACCGTAGTGTCCCACCATGAATGCTCACTTCCACGAGATCGATAATCTCCATTCCAAACTGATTAAATAATCTTTTCAAAGGCAAAACAGATAGATACGAGAGATGTTCGTGGTATATGGTATCGTACTCCAGTCTATCTAATAAATGAACAAGGTAGGGGGCCTCGAAGACAAATACCCCTTTCTCCGTTAGCAAGATATGTAGGGCCCTTACCAACGCATGAAGGTCGTTGATGTGCGCGACGACGTTCGTACCTGTAACAACCTTCGCCTTCCCTTTTGTTCTCACGATATTGCGGGCTAAACTTTCACTGAAGAACTCGTTGATGGTTTCAATGGCATTCTTGTTCGCCGTTGCGCAAACATCCTTCGCCGGTTCGATACCAAGAACTTGTACGCCATTCTCTTTAAAGCCCGCCAATAAGACTCCCACATTACTTCCGATATCGACGGCCAGGTCTTGCGACCCGAGATGGAATCGTAAAGAGACATCCCTCGCGAGTGAGTAGTAATGTTTTCTTCCCGTTTCAGTCGTCGAGGACTCGTACGGATACTCCTTCTGGAACAACAGCTCAGGCGGAACCACATAACTAAGCTGCACAAGGCTGCAATCGTTGCAGATCAAAACTTCTAAGGGGTAAGAGACCTCAGGCTCATTCAGTCGATCTGGCCGTAGAAAATCGTCAGCCGGGGGTGTAAAGCCCAGATCTAAGAATTTTGTCAAATCAATGCTTTTGCAAACTCTACAGATCATTGTATCCTCCTTGTATTTATTTTGGTTGGGTGGTGTTCTCCGGCACGTGGGTAGATCTAGTAACCAATGCTAAACAAGTTTCGCGGCGATCTAGGATTGGGGGATTTGATTGAAGATCAAGTCGAGTGAACTTGCGGAGTTTCTTCATGAAGAATATCGAGAATATTCTCGCGCATCCACTTGAACTCGTGATGGCATTCGAGACACTGTTTTTCCTTCCATTCGAATGACGCTCCACAGTTTGAACAAAGGAACCCTAAGGAAGCAGGATCACTACCCATATCTTTTGTAGCTGATACGATAAAGTGTTGTCCTTTTTTTGGAAAGGAGAACCCCATAAGACCATCCGACACTGATCTTAACCCCTCGATGATTTTCTCCGGAAGAACCTTGCTTACGGCGTCAAAACCGAGCATGAATCCATACGATCGGAGGAATTTGATTTTTCCATAAGGTTCAACAAGCGAACGAATGTCGTCAACATTGAAATAGTACAGGTGCTCCTCACCGTGCGAGATTTCCATCTTTATAAGCCGCCTGATGTCATTCGAGAATCGGCCGCGATTTTCGAGTAATATGATTGTATGGCCCCCCGGCTTCAAGACTCGAAACGTTTCCGCTATCACTTTTTCGGCATCATAACAATGGTCAAGATCGGCTATGTGCAGAACGATATCCACGCAAGAATCCCGGAGCATGATCTTTTCGCCGACACCGCGGATAAGATACTGGTTCGGCCGCGACTCTGCCCGCATGAGTTGTCCCACAGAAGGCTCAACGCCAATATACGTACCCGTGATATGTTGGAGCTTTTCATACAACTCGGTCCAACCGCATCCGATGTCGAGAATCGTTGGGCGATATCCGAGGTCCCGGGCAATTTGCGCGCACAGTTGGACCACGAGCGAGTGCCCCTTCCGGATGACGGCGTGCGTGTACTTGGAGAACGACCAGAGGGCTCCATCGTACGTAAGCTGCGTCTCGCGCCATCGCTGGCTCTCTCTTATCTGCAGACTGCTCATGAAATTACCTTCATAGATTCAATCATTGCCGCTTTCTCTTAGCTTTACACAACTCATGAAATCAGTTTCACCGAATGTACCGTATAATTCTTAATCCATCGGGTGATGGGCTTCAAAAAACCTGAGGCCAAACAAAAGACAATCATGAACGACCGATCAGCCGTTGTCGGTTGAACGAGCATGTACTGAATCATATAGAGAACTGCTCCACCATAGGAAAAGGAAATGATCTGTTGAACAGTCTCTTGAGGAGTCGCTTTGAGCATTGACTTCAGATCAGAGATCACACATCCAAAGAACACGAGAAAGAACATCAATCCGACCAAACCGGTGAGGCCCCAGACATCCAATATCATGTTGTGAGCCAAGCCGCCGAGTGGCGTCCATTCGAACGCCGCTCCTTTGCTCAGCCCTGTGCCAAATAGAAATACACTTGGATCGGAGACTATGGCTTCTACATATTGTCCATAGACAATTGTACGCGCCGAAAAACCACCAGCGGCTTCGGCTTCCCCCCACCCATCGGTAAAGAGGATGAAGATATCCGTAGCTCGTTCAAAGTGGGAAGAGCCGGCGGACTTAGTCGGATTGGAACCACCGATCGGAGCCCAGAGATAAACGCCTGCCAGAGAGATCCCAAGAGCACCCGCCCAAAAGAGCTTTCTGATTCTCGAGCCCCTACTGAGTGATCCTTGCCAGGAGTACAGAACAAGAGGAAGGAAGAACACGAAGAGCAGCGCCGATCTATCGCCACCTCCCCCGGTGTACTGTAGAATCAAACCAAGCACCCCCAACGCTTTCATCCACAGTGGTGTTTTCGTCAAAAGCACGGCAAGGGTAACACCAACCGAAAGTGCCCGCCAGATTGTGATCGTGGTCTCCATGTAATCCAGGACGATTCCTCCATCGCGCCGCTCAATCCCGAAGATCGAAGCAAGGTTTACGGCGCCGGAGACATAGCTCTCGCCCCAGGACAAAAGACCCAATTGACTCAGAATTGATACTCCGCAAGCGATTACGAGGAGCATTGCTGAAATACGGAAATTGATGTAAGATTCACGTACAACAAAAAAGATGAGAGGCGTGAGATACAATGCACTCATCCCAAAGAGAGTTTGTTTGGTTTCCGTCCCTTCCGCGACGTTCGGCCCGTAAGCCATCCTTGCCACGATATAACAGCCATAAATGAATAGCAGCCAAACAGTTTTTCTATTAATCTCCCCTTTCATCACAAGTCTTATGAAATAGATTGAACCCAGAATCAATACAAGATCCACAAGCCGGAAACGATAGAAGCTAACTGAGTATGATTCTACTGCGCCGAGACTAACGATAAGACAAATCAGCACAAACTCGAAATAGAATCGCCTCCGAGGTGATGACTGCCCTGTGTGTGCCGGTTCAGAAACCATAAGTCCAACAAATGTTGATGTGGTTCAACTTCCTTTGTCCGTTATCGTAGCAGGTTCATCTCTTCCTCTCCCTCCGCTCCGATGCGTCCATCTCCAAAGAGCTCTATAACTTTGTACAAACTTTGAATTCATTCTTGAAATCTCAAAAAAAGGTGCTTGTCGCCCTCCGAAGGCGCGCACAAACCGTTCAATCGACTCATTCCACGAGCCTGCAAAGTCAAATCTCTTGTTTTGTGACGATGCAAATTCAATTGCCTTCCACATCAGGAAAGAAGTAGCGCCACTAGTTCGCAGCACTAGATCGCTCCCTCTGAGCAGAGCATACACTGTCGCTGAATCCCACACTAAATAGACGCTTGCGTGAATTCTATCTTGCGAATCTCGAGCAAGTAAGATCTTCCTAGCTCCACGCATCGCGCACTCCGAATCCAAACGGCGAAAGACCTCTTCCGGATACGGGAGCGGTTTCCCCTGTCGGGCAAACGTAGCCCGTTGCTGTTCAAGGAATTTTTCAAAATCCTGGCTCTCGATAATCTCAACATGCTTTCGAGCTTTCCGAATGTCGGTCCGAATATTTTCTCTCGTCCCATTCCACACGGCATCGAGATTGTGCGTCTCTTCAATGACATAGGTATAACGCGTCGTTTGCCCAAACCCTTTCCAATAGAAGGGAAGCCAATTCGTCATCGAAGGATGAAACCATTGCTGAAACGATGCAAACTGCGGGAGTTTCTCTATCAGCTCCGTCATCAAGTCCTTTTCCTCACCAAGCTTATTCGCATACTTGCCGTGGTTCTCTCTGAGCCACGGGCCGAGATAAAAGGTCAGATAAGGAAGTTCCAGCAACCGGTATTTGCCTAACCGGATCTTGTAAACATACGGCATAACAGCTGCAACCTCGTCTCCCCGTTCTACCACTGCCATGTCCCATTGACCCGGAGACACCGCCTCCAGCCACCAGGGTTGGCAAAAGATACAGGTGTTCTCAAGAAACTTCAGCGTCTTCTCACTTAGCGAAGAGAACATGGAAAGCTCCCTTCCTAAAGCAGTTCCATGCATTTTTCATAAACCTCATCGACAGTGAGTCTCTCCATGCATCGTGGAATGGGACATTTCAACACCACTTCCTCCTCCGTCGGTTCTGAAAGCATCCCGGGAAACAAACCGAGGAGCGGTGTACAGTCGCACGGCTTTCGCAGCACATGGCAGCTCGGCAGATTCAAAGCATAGAAATCCGGGTTTGAAGGACCGTAGATTGCAATAACATTCTTCCTCAGCGCATTGCCGAGATGGAGCAATCCACTGTCGTGACAAATGAGAAACTTGCAATAGGATATCAGGCTCTTCGTTTCCCCCATACTGGTCTTGCCCGAAAGATTCTTCACCCTTTCAGACTTTATGCCTTCGCAAATTCGATTGACGATGGGTGAATCTCCCTTATCTCCGAGCGCGACCACTCCCAGACCGGGGTACGATTCCATCAGCTTAAGGATGAGGCCCCGATAATGTCCTTCCAACCAGCGCTTGGGGGATGACTGGCCATTTGATGACCCCATTTGAAGACAGACATACGCGTCCTTCATCAGTCCGTTTATTTCAAGAATGGTGGTGTCACCATCGGTGTCAACGAAGGGATAATAATCTCTCTGGAAAGATTTCCCATAAAGCGCCTGGAGCAAATCGAGATTCAGATCTATCTCACTTCGGGTTTTTCTTTGCACCACTGGCACCTTAATCGTATAGTAATAGGATGGGATCGGGATGTGATCAAATACATGCCCTACACGGATCGGGATACCCGCAAGGATACTCCCCCGGATCAGGAATTTGGGGGCAGCATCAAAGGCGAGGAAAACCGCATCAAATCTTTCTTTCCTCAACTTCAGAAAGAAAAAGATTTTCCTCAGAGCATTGCTTTCTTGCTTCAGGATAAGGGTGGGATACTTCTCAAGGATAAACTCTGTCCCGAACGAATTTCCGGCAATAATCGTAACACGGCAACCTGGATACAATTCTTCCAGCTTCTTGATGAAGGCCGTTCGCAGGATGAAATGTCCCAATCCCGTATAAGCCGAAATCAGCACATGGTGAATACCCTCTGAAGGAACGGGACGCATCAACCATCTGTCAAACACAAGTTCATAGACAAAGTGAAAAATCCGTTTGAGAATGTTTGTCATTTCGTTAACACCTGACGGCTCGCCCGGCCCGCTCTCACAGAGAGCCCCTCTTGTTGAAACGAGAAATCCGCGCGCTTCAGTGTCATCACCTGGAAAGATAGCGATTGATGTTGATCCTCTTCTGGTGCGTCGCCGGCCTGACAAACAGAAAGTCGACCCACTGGTAGAAGATACCGGGGATCGTTGGGTCTGTGCACCTTACCCTCGTTAATCCCGTCGGACTTATCCAGTAGCATTCGTACCCCGCGCTTTTCTCCAGGAATTCAATAAGATCCCTTGGTTCATATCCGAAGCTCTTCGTCCAGCCTTCAAAGATCTCCACCATCAGGGCGGGGGGGGACGGCCGCGTCAGCAGTGACAAGGCACCCTTCAACACCTGGAATTCTCCCCCTTCAACGTCGCATTTCAAGAACGCGACATTGCCGATTGCCTCATCTCGAATGTAGTCATCGAGCTTGACGACCTTACACGTTTCAAGAAAATAGTTGTCAGATCTTGTTCGGAAATCCGCCCACGCCTCTTTGTCGTGAGGAACTGCTGTAGCTTCCGTGGGTCTCTCTTTGGGAATCGTAAAATTTACCGTCTGAGCCGAGTCCCCAAGAGCAAGTTGACGTGACTTCACCCTACCCGAGATACCTGCGAGGTCGATAGTGGCTTTCAGTTCATTGAACGTGGTGGAAATTGGCTCGAACGAATGGACGGCCCCTTTTGGTCCGACTAGCTTCGCGAGTGGTATCGTGAACTGTCCCGTGTTCGCTCCAATATCGAGGACAGTGTCTTGGGAACGGACAGCGAGAGGAACGAGAAAATGCTGTGACATGGGATTACCAAGCCAGCGATTCGTTGGCCACCATTGGCCCAGCTTCCATCGGATCAACGCGTAGGCGTTTGGGCTGATGCATCTCAACAATCCCCCGAATGGGCGGATGACCCGATGCGCCATCCCTTCGAGGACTGAATCATAGTGGACAGCTTTTTCATCAACCATTAGTATCTCCGGCGGCTTACTTCAATCTCACCAATTCTCAGGCTCGGATACTCCTTGCACAACGAGAAGATGCACTCGGCCGCCTCTTCGGTCTGGATACACTTTTCGGAGTCCCTCCGACCTTCCACCATGCTTGTGTTCATCGTTCCCAGATAGACTTCTATGACGTTCACGTGGTCCTTGTTCGCCTCAAATTGAATCGACTTCGTGAAGCCGCGCAGTCCGTGCTTGCTTGCGCAGTATGCCGATTCGCGATCAGTCGGATTCTTCCCTGCAAGAGAATTGATATTGACGATCATCCCCGATTGCTTCCGTTGAAGGATCGGGAAGATTCTCTGCGTCAGGAGCATCGGCGCGACAAGGTTTACGTCGATCACCCGCTTGAGATCTTCCGGGCTCACGTCCAGGAGCGGCGCGTTCAGATAAATGCCTGCATTGTTGATCAAGACATCGACATTTCTCAGTTTTGCGATCTCTGTGAGCTTGTCCATCGTCTCATCCGCTCTGATATCTCCCAATACGACGTCGCAACCCACCTTGTGCCGCAGGATTTCCTCCTTTGTCTTTTCCAGTTCTCGTTCATCGCGTCCGTGAAGAACGATGTTGAATCCGTTCCGGGCAAAAAGAAGCGCGAGGCTCTTCCCAAGCCCTTTGCTTGATCCGGTGATGAGGAGGGTTTTTGTTGTCATTCGAAAATCTTTGGACTCTTCATGAATCCTCAAATTCTGGCAGTGGAGGCACGAGCTGAATTTTCCCGCCATACGATTCCACAGTTTCGCGACCGGTGATATGGTGCGGGCTCGGATGTGCGCCTCTCGCGAGAATATCGGGACGCAAGATCTCGACGAAAGATTGCACATCGCCATCCTGCGAAAGAACCACCAAATCAACGCAATCTAATGCCGACAAAACGAATGCGCGGTCCTGTTCGTGGAGTTTTGGATCGATGGTTTTATTGGCCCTGCTCAGCGACGCATCGCTCTCCATCCCCACAACGAGTCGATCTCCTAATTCTCTTGCTCGCTGAAGAATGTGAATAAGTCCGGGATGCAATCGCTCGAAGCAGCCATCTGTGTAGACGATTTTCTCGCCTGTGGCTTGCCACGCCTTAATCTGTACTTGGGCGGCATGGGGATTGGTGATCTTGCTTCCGCCCCTTGCTCTCACTCCCTGCCCATCGATGTGCAACGCAGTCTCCAATTCTGTCCTTGTAATTGCCTGAGATCCGAGTTTCCCGACGACTATGCCGGCAGCCATGTTCGAAAGTTCGGCAGCTTTAGGAAACGGAAACCCGGATCCTATGGCCGCTGCCAACGTTGCAATGACAGTGTCTCCCGCTCCGGAAACGTCAAACACCTCACGAGCGGTCGCGCTGATGAAGAGGGGGGGTCCGTCTTGTCCGACGAGACACATTCCTTTTGGTCCACGAGTAACGAGACACCACTCAAAATGATATTGCTCACGCAGCGATTTGGCAGATCGTACCAACAGGTTTTCATCGTGATCAACGACTGTCCCGGTCACCACCTCAACTTCGGCTGTATTGGGCGTGACACATGTTGCTCCGGCATAACGGTCCCAACCTTTGCGCTTCGGATCAACAAGAACGGGAATCCCTCTTGCGCTTGCGCGACGAATGATTTCCTGAGGCATCTCACCGTTCAGGACGCCCTTATCATAGTCGGAAAGGATAATGACGTCCGCCTCGTCGAGCACTTCATCAACATGTGAGAGGAGGCTATCCCTGATCGCGAGTGATATATCGTTCGTTTCTTCCTCATCGAGACGCACCAACTGTTGGCCCTGTCCGATGACGCGTGTCTTGCTTGTGGTTGTTCGCGTTTGGTCGACGATAAAACTGCCTTGAATTCCACGTCGCCGCAGTATTTCCTCCAGACGGCTTCCTGCATCATCGTTTCCTCGAACGCTTAGCAGAATCGCCCGGCAACCGAGTCCGGCAACATTGAGAGCGACATTTCCAGCACCTCCCAGGGTCGTTGATTTCTGTTTGACGCGGACGATAGGGACCGGGGCCTCCGGAGACAGCCTTCGAACTTCCCCCATGAAATAGACGTCGAGGATGACGTCCCCCACGACGAGAATAGTACACTCCGAAAAGCTCGAAAGAGAATGCCTCATCGTCCTGATCGAACTGTCGTCGAATGACGTATCACTCGGGAAAATCTTCATCCGCCTCACTTAACCTCTTTATCCCTTTTTAAGCTGATGAACGCCGGTCCCTTGCTCTCGTACGCCTGGATCAGAGCGTCTCTCGTCTCTTCCGAATTCTTGGGGAAATAGCTCTTGACATTTTGAAATAGCGCCGACAGGCCTTCGGCATCAAGAGCCCTGTGTGTCGGACCGTGCGTTGGATAGTCGGCGTAGCCGACGAGCATTACCGGAACATTTTGCTGATCGATGTCTATTTTAATTTGCTCGTATGGTCTCTCAAGGAGAAACGGGGTGATGGAATAGACCACCGGCCGCAATCCTTCCAATGCCATACCCGCTGAAATACCGATCATCGTTTGTTCACAGAGTCCCAGGTTCATAAACCGACGAGGAAACCTCGCCTTGTATTCATCCATGTTCTGTTCGACATCTCCGATGAGCAGGACGAGATTTTCATCGCGTTCAGCGAGCTCGACGATTGTTTTACCAAACATTCTTCTCATAGTTACTCCAACTCCTTGTATGCTTGCTCCAATTGTTGCGGGTCAGGGAATTTCGCATGCCATTGCGGCTTCCCTTCCATATAGCTTACTCCCTTTCCCTTCACGGTGTGTGCGATGATCATCCTGGGTTTACCTTCATGCGATTTTGACAATGCATCGATCAGTTCGGGATAGGAATGACCGTCGACTTGAACAACAGACCATCCGAGCGTCTCAGCCACTTTCTCCAGTCCATTGATTGGAAGAATATCCCGCACAAAGCCGGATCCCTGGATCTCATTGTAGTCGACTATAGCGGCGAGATTGTCAAGTTTATGGTGAGACGCCGTGAGAATCGACTCCCACGTGGTACCTTCCTGGCATTCCCCGTCGCCCACCACGACATAGATTTTGCCACTCGTCTTCTTGAATTTTCGGGCCATCGCCATGCCGATCCCCACGGGAAGTCCGTGCCCTTCACTCCCGGTTGTGCAATAAATTCCATTCGCGACGTCGATGCTTGGATGTCCTGCAAGCTCGGGGTTGTAGCCGCGTTCTCTCAAGATGACATACCATGGCCAACACGCGTGACCCTTACTAAGGATGAATCTATCGTCCGGCTTCATCACGACGTCATAGAGAGCAATAAGGATTTCAGTTGCCGAAAAGCTTCCTCCAAAATGATACCCGCCATTTGATGTACCGAGCTTGAGCGTATCTCTTCTTATTTGCTTCGAGCGTTCCCGTAGTTCTGGTAGTGTTTTCATAGTTCTTGAACCTGTGTGTTTTTGTTTGGATAATTATAACTACTACCTATACCTCGAGCTTCAGTGCAAACCTTCATTCAGCTCGTTCCAAATACAGCTCCAGTCCGTTGATGATGTTGCAGAAAAAATTAGCCAGCACCAGAAGAACCTTCTTCCCTATCGGATTGAAGATCACAAAGTCCCTCGTCAGCTTTGGAATTTTTCCTATCGTCTCAAAGGTTGTAAACCCGACACCGAGTCGTCGGATATAGAAGCGAGCATTCGAATAATATGGCCTCTCCTTGCATTGCCATGTCGTCGGATCAAAGAAAGTGAAGGAGTACTCATTGAAATGTCTTACGTGTGTCGGATCCCCCAACGCCGTCGCAGAGTTCCAATACGGCACAGTAATATAAACCTTCGCCCTTGGTTTCGTCACCCGATACAACTCTTCCATGGTCCTCATAGTGTCCGGCAGATGTTCGAGAACATCCTTCATGAACACTTCTTCAAACTGACCATCCTCAAATGGCCAGGGGAGTACTCTCAGGTCGTGGACCACATCGACGCCCGGAAGGCGTACCAAATCGTGATTGATCCACCCTTCTTTGATTACGGTACCGCAACCAAGATGTAACTTCGTCTTCTTTGCGTTCATTGGGTTGTTCTCAGCGGTAGAGCGTTTGTGCTGAACCACCGGCTCACATTTGCGCAGATCGTCGGTCATCATATCATGCGGCATCATGCTCACGTCATCGTCAGAATGCAGCGATTCGCTTCTCCGTTCCTGAGCTTGTCGAGGGCAGGGTTGATATCATTCAGCGGGAATCGGTGCGTGATGAGCTTATCGAGTTTCAATTTACCCTTTCGGTAGAGGTCGAGATAACGGGGGATCTCCTCCGTCGGATTCGTTTGACCACCATCGGATCCCATCAGCACTTTTCCAGCATGCATGGGCAAGGACTGGATGCTGATAACCTGATCGTGGCGGGCTTGCCCAACCAGTATCGTTCGCCCGCCTGTAGCGGTGAGGTCGTACGCTTGTTCAATAAGCCGCACCTGACCCGTGGTCTCGACGAACGCGTCTACCCCCTTCGTTCCAACTATTTTTCGAAGCTCTTCACAAGTATCGGCGCGGCTCGTATTGATGAAGTGCGTAGCACCAAACTCCGATGCCATCGAGAGTTTATGATCGTACCTATCGATGGCGATAATGGGATTGGCCGACACCATCGCCGCCCCCTGAACGACATTCAATCCTACTCCCCCGCATCCGAAGACTGCAATGGATTGTCCGATTTTGAGTCGGGCGTCATTGTTGACTACACCGAGTGCAGTTGTCACGGCACAACCCATCAGAGCGGCAATCTCAAAAGGGATATCCTTTGCAATGGGCGTCAAGCGATTCTCAGAAACAACGGCACACTCATTAAATGTCGTCACCCAGCCTGCGGTCACTATACCTCCTCCCCGGCTATAGCGGGGGGGATTCGATTGAATTCCAACCCCTTTACGCCAGTGCATTACCACATGATCTCCCTTTCGGATATGCGTAACTCCAGGCCCGATATCGATGACGATTCCACCCCCTTCGTGTCCCAGCAAGTGCGGCAAGTGCTTATCTTCGCCTTTCACACCGGCAATCTCACCGAGCTGCGCACCGCAAATCCCGCTCCGATGGACATGGACCAAGGCTTGTCCATAATCCAAGCACGGAACATCAATTTCATCGACAATAAGAGGAGCATTAAGCTTCTCGATGATTGCGGCTTTCATTCGTAGCATGGAAATATCTCTTTCTCAAAGTATAAGAAGGAATTTCGACATCCAAGAAACCTCAGCTGACCCGCGGTTCCTGTGCTGAGCAAACCCAATGACCGTCTACCGATTGATCTTAAGCCGGGGCAATGTCCTCTGTCTCTTTCCGCGCTGTACGATAGATGGAGGTGGTGAAGCAAGCCTTCTTTGTTCGTTTGAAGTCGTGGTCGAAGAAACGTTCATAGTATCTCTTCGACATCTCTGCAAACTTCGCATTTCCTTTATCGTCGAACTTCTCCGCAATCCGGATTTCCGGCCACTCTTCTATTGGGAACTTCACATAGAGGCTGAATGTCCTCACCAGACCCAGAAGCTCATCGTTAGGCAATTGCGGCATCGTCATGATGGGGCCGCTCATGAGACCTTTCGTCTGCGACTCTTCTGTTATGTATCCTTTCTCTTCGCACTCAGCCCTCATCGCCGTTCCACGGTACGGCATGAAGTAGAATGCGTTGATCGAATCCGTGCCAAGCTCCCGGTTAAGCTCAATCGTGTCAAATATGAGTTCACGCGTTTCACCGGGGAATCCAAGCATGTTGTTAATTGTGACCGGGATAGAGTACTTGTCGAGGATCTTAAAGACATCAATGATTGCCTGGTTCGAAAAACCTTTTCCGACAACCTTCTTGCGAAATTCAGCATTGCCGTGTTCCAAACCAATGGAGATTCTGTTACAGTTCACCTCTTCGAGTTTTTGAATCCGATATTCCGATAACGTTTCGATGCGGGTCTGCATCCAGAACGGCAACTTAATCTTCGAGTAGATTTCAATGAAGTGATCAAAATCGTGGTCGCTCATGGCGAGGAACGTCTCTGCGTTGAAGTAGATATACTCAGCCTGATATTTCTCGATATATGATTCCAACTCTTCTTTGACAAGCTCCCAGCTCTTACGGCGAAAGTAGTGCAGGCCGGTGTTGTCTCGATACAGTCCCACGATCGAAGGCGCTTCGCAGAAGCGACATGTGTATGGACACCCCCTGTCGGTCTCGACAGGCACCATGCGAAAGATCTTTCCCTGCATTGGTCGGTAGAAACGCTCCTTCTCGAAGAGCGTCCAATCCGAGAAGGGAACGTCATCCAGAGCGACCGGCGAACCTATCAGATTCTTGATCCAAGAGCCGTTGCGCCTGACCCACAGGTTGGAGACGTTAGAATAATTTTCCTTTCGCCACATTTTATAGCAGAGATCGATCAATGCACGCTCTCCTTCTCCAACACAGAGCATGTCGACATTTGGGTCGTTTGCCACATAGTCTGGTGCCAACGTCGGGAACACGCCGCCAACGATCGTCGCAATGCGAAAGTGCTTCACGCGCTCCATCATCAAAACTGCCTGTGGCCACGTATCCTCCACGACAGAATATCCGATAAGGTCCGGCTTGAAGTCCAGAACCTTTTGCTCGAAGTCATCGAGATAGTGATTCGGTTTGAAGGTAATCCCAAAATCTTCAAGGCTAAACTTTCTGATCTGCAAGTTTTCCACACGAATCTCATCCGGTGCTCTCTCCGCCGTTCTGTAATATGTCGTGTCAAACAATCCTACCTCAAACCCATTCTGACGAAGGCATGTCGTCAGGATGCCGATATTGGTCGGCAGGAGATTCACCATCATGTGGTTTGGATACACCAGGAGAACTTTAAAGTTCTTTGGTGTGGGGTCTTTGGGAAGGGGTGGAACGAGTTCCTTCAGATTCACTTTCTCGTCTCCCTCACGAAAAGTCGTGCCACGCAGTTTAAAGGGGTCTATGCCCATAGATATATCTCCTTCCTTGATGGTTTTGGCCTCGACGATGGCTCGATGTCTCTCGTCAGTGAGACGTTTATTGCTGTGCATAACCGAGGACATGCTTCTTCAGCGTCGCTTCTAACGGCTCCTGATTAAAGAAGTCCTCGACGTGCATTTTCGTTCTCTTAAAATAACGATCATCGAGTCGGTCCAGGTCTTCGTACCTTACCTTGTGAGCCAGACCTTCTTCAGCAAGGTGATCGAGATAGCGAAACTCGGTATCGAGTATCCAGGTAACCTTATGATACGGCAATAACTGATATACCAGGGTCGTCATGGTTCCGGTCACAATGTCGATGGTTTGCATAAACTCCGGCGTGATGTGATGAACAACCTTCATCTTTTCAACATATGCTTCAGGCAAACAATAGGCTTCAAGTTGGTCGCTCAGTGCCTCATCGGTCCTCGGTTTAAAGTACACGTTGTACCCGAGATCGATGAACTTCATAACATACCGGCCAACTTTATACGTATTCGTGAGGAATTCGTACGGAACGAGAATATTCCGTGGCTGAGATCGAACTTCTCCCCCATTGGAATAATTGAATTCGAAGAGAGTCGCTCCCTCGATGAACATGTCATCGGAATAGACCATACTATTATCGAGTAGAATACGCTTCCAGTATTTTCCCCATACAATGATCTTTTCGAACCACTTGTAGTCTTCCTTTCGAATTCCTTCCATGACATAGCTTGCATGTCTCTTATTGTACGCTGCACCATGTTGATGCGTGATGGTTTTAATCCCCAAATGTTGACATGCATAGAGGATGGGGTAGACTACCTGTGTATCGTCGATGCCATAGAAAGTCTTGAAGTTTTTCCCTTTCATCGCTGCACAGTGTCTTCTATATTCCATGACAAACGAAGACATCATCTCTTCGATTCCACGAATCGCCATGGCGAATAGCACTTTCTTATAGGGATCTCCACCTTCAATACGGTACGAGTGTCTGAAGATATTCTTGAAGGCCAGCCCGCCGAAAAAATAATAGGGCCTTCTTCTAACGAGGTTTCTCAACAGCAGCTTTCTATCAGGTGCCAGGACTTCAATGTAATTTGTCTGGAGTTCGTCGAGCACTTTTTTCGCGTTGGCTGTACGAAAGTCGTCTGGCGAGAAGCGAAAGAACAGCAGTTCCGCAGAATACTCACGCATGACGGACCAGTTGTTCAGTCGAAGAATCCAATTGAAAACACGTTTTTTGAAAACATTGCCTTCCGGCCTCCCTTTGATGACGGCGACAATGCGCTGGAATTCTGCTTTATTTTCAAATACAAATTGTACATTGCCGTCGATAGACTTGTCGATAAGAGGCTTGTATTTCACATAATTGAAGAATATGCGACCATGGATAAGATTCACCATCGTGGGGAACCAATTGTACCCGTCCCTCCAATAGTTATCTTTAATACTCTTACCGTTGACGTCTCTCAACTCCTGAAATTCCAGAAGCAATGTGCGCGCCTTATCAAGGTCGTAGTCGGGAATGTATCGCTCTTCTTTTCTTTGTGCATCCGTCAAGTACAAAATGCCCGTATTCCCTTCACGCACGCGATATTGCTCAATCATACTTCACTGCCCGCTTTAGTAACGACAAGAGGCTTCTTCTGGATTGTGAATGTTCGTGATACAGCCATTATGGAGAACAAAGCTTCACGCCACGGCATCGGATAGGCAACCCTGCTCGCAGTAAAGCACCCCACACATGATACTGCAAATGCAATTGCGGTTGCTTGTGCCGCACCGATTGGTCCATTGAAATGAATCAAGACCGGACAGACAACCAGCATGGCAAGGCCACCGAGAAAGTCCGCCCGCCAGGACATCAATGACGTGCGTTTTGAAAACACTACAAGGTTGCCAAAGATAAAATAGACGCCTTGAACAGCGAATCCAAGACCGAGCCAGAAAACATAGGCCGCAGCGCCATGAAATCTTGGGCCAACGAGCAAAGGGAGGAACCAATAGGCCGCCACGCCATAGAAAACGGCCAGGACAGGTAAAGCAGCCGCTCCGAGGAGAAGAATGCGCGCCAGGCGCAGCTTATCGGGCGTAACAGAATTGCTCAGCTTAGAAAAAAGCGCCGGCACATATGCCTGATTCGCCGCGCCAACAATGAGAGCTATCGGAGATGCAATGCTGAATGCCACACTATAGAGACCCGTGTCTGCAACCGTCGCGAGATGATTCAGATAGAGACGTGCAACCATCGTCATCACCCAACCGCCAATGAAATGCGGGATAAGTGGTACGCCAAACGAGAAGAGTGAACGAAGCGAGCTCTTGTCGAACGAGAACCGCAGCAGGTTAAGCCTCGACGCGAGCCCATGCAGACTGATCAAGGCGATAATCACTCCGGAGATGATGATGGCCAACATCCTCCCCCGCCAGTCCATCCCAATGGCAACGACGAAGAAAATCGAAAGCATGAGATTGAGCGTGGTACTAACAATTTGCAGCCGCACGTACCTTCGAGGTTCATCACGTGCCTGGATAAGACTCAAATATGTCGTCTGGATGGTGCTGATAAGAGCGATCAAAATGAGGACGGATGTCCATGATGCTGGAAATTTTGTAACGGATTCAAGGAAATTGCTCGATGGTAGAATCAGTACCCATAGAAATCCTGAAAGAATCAGTGCCAGGGATATGCTGGTGCTAACCAAACGCTGCTGCGCCTTGGCGTCATGATCAAAGTGCGCACGAGAGATGAGACCGAAAGCATTGAGGCCGAGGACGATCGTGAACATTTGCACCAGGACAGTCGATGTCGCTATGATACCGTAATCGGTCGGCGTCAAGTACCGCGTGAGGACAGGAAGGAGCAGCATCGGCAAGGCCGAATTCATCACACTCCCCACAAGATATACAAATGAGGAGCGAACAAAGGCGCTCGAACGAATTCGGTGAAATATTTCTCCCATCAGCGCCGGCATAGGCATTAAGGATCTAATGTTTACGATCATCATCAACGCGAGTGTAGATAACATTGAAGACTGGACCTCCGGTGAGAGCACTGCTGTCGCCATCCCGCAGGAACCCCGCCGCGCGCATCAGCGCGTCAACAGGCTCTTCCGTCTTGCCCTTTTCCACTTCAATAATGCACGAACGCATTGCGGAATTCTCCAAGAGTGACGCCATTCCCTTCAGCACGTGAACTTCATACCCATCGACATCAAGTTTCATCAGGGTAGGCGGCGGAACTCCGAGTATCGCGAGTGCTGCGTCGCCGCGGATTGCAACCGAGGGTTGAAAGGCCTTAAAGTCTTTGCCGCCCAGAACGTGTTCAGATGAACCCGCCCTTAGGTCACTGATCCCCAATTCATCAATGGCTGTTCTGTTTGATAATGCAACACATATCGGCACAATTTGCTTGGCGAGACCGTTCAGAGCTATGTTCTCCCAGAGATGAGAGAATGTCGGGATGTACGGTTCGAACGCAACAACCGATGCATCCGGAACTAATTTCGCTGCGAGCAGAGAATACGCTCCGACATTTGCTCCGACGTCCCACAGGGCATCACCGGTCCGCAACTCCCTTTTCAACCATACGACCATGTCCGGCTCACCGGTATAACTCAAAACGGCGCGGTTGTGATACTCGACCCAATTGTGGACGGAGAACTTGATCTCGTGACCTTCAACTTGCTGCCGCACGGTAACAGGCGGTCTCTCCAGCCGTCCCTTGAGCCATTGAGAACGAATGAAGCCGCTCATTGAACGTTTTCGGAACAGTGTCATATTTTTCTTTATCTGCAACTACTTTTACGAATTTGTTCTCGTTGGAACCGGCGATTCACAAGATTCTCCTCAACAGAATCATGAGGCCGTCGGCTCGACAAGCTGCGGAAGCTTCTTCATCAGCGCGGCAAAGTTATCAAACTGCGGAACCTCAGATGGAAGAGGCGACTTACAATTAATGCTTATGAAATGCACCCCTGACTGCACTGCTGCATCGTAGTCGGTCACCGCATCGCCGAAATAAAGAACAGCTCGAGGTTCGAGCGAATGCCGGCGCAGAAGGTCCTGGACGAGTTGGCCCTTCGTTCTCGGGGAGCCGGCGACGTCGGCAAAATATCCTTCTAATCCACGACGCTTGATAATGATCTTCATCTCATCCTCAGGCGTTCCGGAAACAACGAACAGTTTGAAACGTTTGCAGGTCCTTTCGAGGAACTCTTTCGCACCTGGAATCCATTCAGCGGCAAGCACTTCATCAAACACCAGATTTGAAAATGTATCACACTGTGTTTCGAGTTCTTGCCGGCTGATCTGTTTGTGCAGAAACGTCTGATAGTAATGCCGGATTTTTTCAAACCGCGAAACGCCCCCGTTGGCTCGATGATGCCGCACCACCTTCCGCTGAACCTCCTTGCCGTAAGGTTCGAACAGTTTCTCGAATGCCCACGTTTTGATCTCAACCGAGTCCAGAATTACCCCGTCAAAATCGAAAAAAAGAGCTCGGATAGTAGATACGGGAAACGAAACCGCCCGGCGGCTCATTTCAGCTTGAGTTGATTGCATATCCAATGAAAATTAGAAATCGATCTCACCGATCGCCGTGGCCGGCACACCATCGGCGTTCTGTATGAGAATCGGAAAAGCATAGACCTTTGAGATGTCGCGGGAGGCCTGTTGAAGATTCATATCCTCAATCAACAAGAGCTCCTGTTCTATCAAAAAGCTCCTGTGGGCAGCCCGCCCGAGTTCCCGGTTTGCAAAGCTCGAAACAGAAATCATATCCATTCCCACGGCCCGTAAGTTCGGGCATCTTTCCCTGCTTGCACCCGCGCATTCGGGGGCAAGCCCCGGATTCTGTTCCCAATACAGGGTCTCTTGGCGAAATCTTTGGAAGCCCGTTCTGATAAGCAGTAGATCCGTCTCCCGCGGGATAGAGTCCATGTTTTCCCGTAAATCTAATATCTCGTTGGCTGCCGCAGAACGATCCAAGAGCCACACGTGCCTAAACATCCAGAACGCAGGATCGTAGTCGCTCACCGACTTTCCCGAATCTGAAAAGTGTCTCGGAAAATCGATGTGGGTCGACGCATGGTTGGGGATCTTTACTGTCAGCGTATTGCAGGAATCCCCTCCCCTCATAAGTCGTTCAGGCTGAATTTCGATATTCCTTTTCCCTCCATACAAGGGAGTCGCTTCCGAAAGAACGTGAGAAAGATAAATGAATCGGCTACTCACGCGCAAAAGGCCTCATAATAATACCGTTTTGGGTTTCGAGATCTTTATGTAAGTCTTTGTAGATCTCAGTCATCATCTCGAGTATTCCCTCTCCCATGTCGACGTAACTCGTCGTCATCAACTTCTTTCCGATTCTGGGGCTAAAGGAATAGGGGGTAACGCGGTAATGGATTTTCGAGTCTCTTTCTACAAACCGGACTTCCAGGTCCCCTCTCAGAATTTCCTGAATCATGACCAGGATATCTTTCGACTTGATAGTCTGGTTTCCCGTTATGATGATATGCTCGTTTCGGAATTTTGCATCAAGGATTTCGACACAAAGTTTTGCAGCGTCTGCGACGTGAATGTATTCTCTTATCTCCTCACCCGTACCGTGATACGTGATCTTCTTCTTGCTCAGGGCTTCCAACAGGAGCCGATAAACCCCATTACGTTCATCTGCCCTTGGTCCGTAGAGTGAACCGAATCTCAAAATCGTATAAGGTAAGCCGTGTTCCTCATAGTAGTCTTGAATGAACAACTCGCACGCTTGCTTACTACTCCTATAAAACGACCCGGAGGCGCTGTAAACATAAAGGGAGCTGGAAAAGATGAACCTCTTGATATTACTCGATCGGGCAGCTTCCAGAATGATCGAATTGGCATACACATTATATTTTACAGTGTCAAGCGGTTTTTCAGCGGCCTCGCGAATGTCGGCAAGCCCGGCAAAATTGAAAACTACCTCATGACCTTGAACAGCATGTCGTACTCCTGATTCATCGAGTATGTCTCCAATAATTTGACGCTGGTCGACTCGACGATACGGAGATTCTCGAAGATCATAGAGAGTGACTTCGTGACCTGCCTCGGACAGAGTGTCAGCGACGTGACTCCCCAGAAAACCTGCACCGCCAAAGACAATAACTTTCATTGCGCAATCAATCCCATTTTTCTTAAGCCATCGATTAGGTTGTCCATCGATTGTTTCTCCATGAGGCTTCTCGATTCTCTTGCATACGAACCCATATGACATGTAAGAACGACATTTTCATTCTCGGCGAGAGGTCCTTTGTATGGTTCAGTTTGAAAAACATCAAGGCAAGCGCCACTGATTTTCTTTTCTTCCAAGGCCTTGATCAAAGCATTTTCATCCACAGCTCCGCCTCTTGATGTATTCACGATGATCGCACTTCGTTTTACAAGCTGAAGTTCGCGTTCACCGATCAGGGGTCTGCTTCCATTCTCGAATGGCGCATGCACTGAAATAATATCCGCACTGCCCAGCAGGTCAGGGAAATCGACTCTTCTGCAATTTTCAATTTCTCCCGTCACGTTGATGTCGTAATATATTATTTTGCATTTGAACGCCCGTAAAATCTCGGCAACTTTTTTCCCTATGCGTCCAAAACCGATAATTCCGACAATCTTCCCCTGCAACAAACTGCCCATGACCGGCGACCAATTCCCTTGTCTTATAAATCTATCTGCTAAACTGATCTTACGTATTCCACACAGAATCAGACCAACAGTAAGCTCTGCAACCGCATCGGTCGGGGCGTCAGGCGTATTATAGATCAAAATCCCTCTTTCGTTGCAGTAATCTATGTCAACATTATCCAAGCCTACACCACATCGTGAAATGACTCTCAGCGTTGGGATTTTTTCCAACACTTCTTTATCAAGCACTTCCGTACCGGCAATCAATCCGGCAACCTTAAGTCGATTAAGAGTTTCAACAGATTCGGCCTTTTGCAACCTTCTTCCATATCTATTTAGCTCAACCCTGCAATCATACCTTCTTAAGGATTCTATCGCTGCAGCGTCGTTTTGGCCGAAGGACGATGTTGATATAAATACATCGATCATACTATTCCATTTACCTATGAAACGTTTCCTTTTTTTGAATGTCATCTTGTTTCAAACATCGCTCCTTTTCTTGAATACAATTCCACAAGCGGATCGTTCCTCATCAGACCCACTACGCGTTCTAAGTCCTCCCTAGTGTCGACAGAATACGTTCGCACATCAGTTTTTACCATTCTGACCCTGTAGCCGTGCTCGAGAACTCGGTTCATGTCGACGGACTCGATTTCCTCCAAAGGTGTTGGATCAAGCTGCGAGAACTTCAGAAGGAAATCGCGGCGAAAAGGAATAATACAAACTTGCTTCAGCATTGGGACACTATGTACTCCCTTTTTCCTCGAGGGAATCGGTTCCCGGGAGAAATAAAGGGCATCGTTGTTGCGATCCACAACAACTTTCACCTCGTTCGGATCTTCGTGTTCTTCCTTTGTCTGAAGATCAGCCATAAGGTTAACGACATTCACAGACGCATCATTCAGCATCGGACCGAGCGCCGCATCGATCATGCTCGGATGCAACATGGGCTCATCCCCCTGGATCATGACCACAATTTCGATTTTCGAACGGTTCAGTTCCTCAATTTTTTCAAGGGCTTCCGCCGCGCGATCAGACGCACGCTGGTGATTCGGTGAAGTCATGACTGCGAACCCCCCTATGGAGCGGGTGTATTGCGCGATCTCTTCGTCGCACGTCGCCACGAAAACCTCATCGAGCACTTTCGACATCTTACTCCGAAACAAAACATGGCCGATCATCGGGATGCCAAGAATCTTTGCCAGAGGTTTATTCGGCAACCTCGTAGATGCGAGGCGGGCGGGAATAATGCCTATGAATCTCATGAGACAGTAATATGATGCTTCACTAGTTTTACCTGATCCCGGCACATCGTACCAAGGAAAATTGTATCGAGACTGAACGCCAGGAAGGTATATCCTTTGTGTATCTTCTCGAGGACCAACTTGTGATCCGGCTCGATGACGTGAAAACCGATCGGTTTATTGTGTTTCAAGCCGATTCGTTCGTACTTCAAGAGTGCTTGCTTCACCTTCTCGTCGTCGTATTTTCCGGGCTTTCCGAGCGAGCCGGAAAGATCGTATGGTCCGATGATCGTTCCGTCAATACCCTGAACGGAGAGAATATCCTCAAGATTGTTGATCGCATCGATGTGTTCAATCTGTGCGATGATCCTTGTTTTCTTGTTGACGGAACCTGCATACCGGTCGAAACCAAAACCGTATGCTTGAGCGCGCGCAAGCCCCACCCCCCGTTTCCCTATCGGTGGATACTTGACTGCCTGAACCGCGCGCACAGCGTCGTCACCAGAATTGACCATTGGAACAATCACGCCATCTGCCCCCGCGTCCAGCACTCGCTTGATAATGGTTGGATTGTTTTCCCCAACACGCACATAGGAAAACAAGCCTTTTGACTGTATTGATGCGATGAGAACTTCCGCCTCATAGTAGTCGATGACCGAATGTTCAAGATCCACGCACAACCAGTCGAATCCCGCATCAGCCATGATCTCAGCAATCGACAAATGTCCCAGCGTTATCCAGCTTCCGATCGTCACTTGCTTATTGGCCAACTTCGATTTCAGTCGGGATATTTGCTCCACCATACTCCTATACTCATCGTGCACTGCTTCAATCAGTTGCCTTCAATTCTTGTTTCTCATAACTCGTACTGTCTGCTGGAGTGAGCTGAATCAACCGACAATTTCTTCGACATCACCGCCAGGAACTTCAGTCAATACCGACCGACCTAAAGCCTCTAGTGTAACTGCAAATTTTCTCTTCCCCCTAATGTCTGCTAAAACCCCTTCAATCCCTTCGAACAGACCTCGCACTATCCTTACCCTCGTCCCGGCAACAAGTGACGGATGCACTTCAACGATATTCCCTTTCCCCAGTAGACGTTTGATATTTTCTATTTCCACATCACGCACAACGGCAACCTTGTTGTTAAACATCACACAGCGAACAACTCCACTGGTGTCCAGGGCATTAAGACGTTCTTTTTCCGTGGTATGCATGAAGACATACCCCGGGAACAGCGGTTCCTCGACGCTTTTTCTTCTGTCACTCCATTTTTTGACAACAGTTTTTGACGGGAGGTAGGATTCAATATGCTCATTCAGAAGTTGCTGATGCACTTGTTTTTCAAACCGCGACCTCGTATAGAGAACCAACCATCGTCGTATAATGAGCTCCATGAAAACGATTCTCCACGTGACCGTTAAGACCAAAGAGATAATGGATGTTGGAACATATTACAGATGAGGTCCGGATAATGCTCCGCCCTGTCAGTCACACAAATCAACTAACCGGGCGCCTGAAAACTCATTGGCGCTGAGTACCGCTTAGTGTTCTTACCTCGAGCCTGCTGAATTCCTTGCAGCCGATCGCTGGTTCTTGTCTAGCTGAAGAAAACGGAAAAAATTGCGGATGGGTTTCTTGTACCGATCCACGGCAACAACATAACCGGTCGCCAAAACCACAGAAAGAAAGAACGATACAAGAACAATTTTCCGCCGCTGCGGCTTTTCTCTATTTGCCGCGGCTCTTGCCGGATCCATCACATTGATGATCGGGATATTTTTGATCTCTTCAATCTTAACAATCTCGTATTGTTTCTTAAGCTCGGTGTAGATTGTCGTATTGATCTGAACATCACGAATCAAACGCTCTTGTTCTAAAAGCAACTGCGGTGAACCGCTGATCTGTCTATTCTTCTCACGAAAGTCCTTCAAAGCATTTTCCGCTTTCTCGAGATCGGACTTTACCTCCACGAGCCGACCTTCGATAAACCTGCGCTGTTCTCCCGCACTCGTGTTTTTCTTCGTCCGGATAAAGTTGTCCAATGCTGCAGTGACGTTGTTCACTACGTCCGCTGAGAGCTGTGGTTCTCCCGTTTCTATCGAAATTGTAACGACGTTTGTTTTGACGTCTATTGTGACCCCGATCTGCCCTCTTAAGGCACCTAATGCAGCTTCATATTTCCCTTCAGGCGTCTTTCCTTCAATTCCCCAACACTTTATCAAATCTACCTGTTCGACGAATGCCTTCGTCTGATACTCAGCATAGATAACATTTTTCAAGACCGCTTCGCTATTGATGATCGTTGGATAGAGTTTTGCCAGAGATACTTCACCAGTATTCACACCGGCCAACGAGGCCAAATCTGAAAGACCTCCGAACGCCGCCATTTTGCCCCTCTCCGTATCCGGTAAGAGAATTGTCGTAGATTTGTAAGATCCCGGCAGAATCAGACTGATCACCAGAGCGAGGAGAGTTACACCCCCAACCACGTAGCCAATCGACCTCTTTGATTGCCATATCACCGAGAATACTTCACTCCAATCGATGGGTTTTGATTCAACAACGGAGTCTTCCTTACGTCCGGGATAGTCCGGGGAAACTTGCGGCTCATGTGGCAGGTCGATTTTTTCAGATGCCTTCTGTTTCATAGAAAAATCATAGCTTCCTCTAATCCGCCAATTTGGTTAAACTCGGTTTGATATTTTTTCCCCTCATCTCGTTACCTGCCACACAACGAAGGCCACCGTCGCCGCGCTTGTAATAATGGCAAATGTGTCTTTAATAGTTGCGCCTAAATCAAATTTTCCCTCCGGGGCGGGGGGGGGTAGCCTTAACACGGTAATGGACGAGCCATCGGGAACGTCGGGGTCAGACCTTAGCCATCCAAAATTCACGCGACGACTTTCACCTGTTGATTTTGTGAGGATCGCAAAGTGAGCGCTATCCGTCAATCCTCCAGACCGATCGATATAATCCGATACGTCATCACCATCGATGAATGAAAATAACCCGGGATTGTTGACTTCACCCGCAACGCGCACGGTGTGCGGCGTAGGTGGAATGACTATCCTGTCGCCATCGAGCACCTCAACGTCATGAACTGGATCCCTGTCCTTGTATGCCCCTATGAAATCAAGATTCACCCGGTTCCCGACGCGACGGAATTCCGCCCCACCGAGGTAGCTCATTTTTGTCAGTCCTCCTGCCCGATCCAAGATTTCTGAAAGCCGCTCACCACGCCGTTTTATCGTGTAGACTCCGGGAAACTTTACCTCACCTTCTACCACCACATTTTTCTGGAGCGTGAATTGTGGATTTTGGCGGATGAATACCTGATCCCGGTGTTGTAGTCTGAACTCGCCATCCACCTGAGTGTTGCTTCCTGAAAGCCCGTCCGAGTGCCGGAGATACAGGAGGGAATCAAACTTCGTGGTAAGCTTTGGTTGCAAAACGACCGCAAGGGAATCGCCTCGGAGTCCCTCCGGTCGGAGACGAGATACTTCTGCCTGAAGGAGATATGCCTCTTCCGTGAACCCTCCCGCGAGCAGCACGAGATCTGTGAGCGTCATGTTTGAGCGAAGGGGAAACCTCCCCGGACTCTTCACATTGCCTCCGATTGTCACGTAGTTGTCCTTCACCTCGGTCACTTCGATACCGTAGATAACGACCTCATCGCGCGGCTGTAGCGGCACGTTGTACGTACTGTCTTCGAGCATCCGTCGGAGATCGAAGGGAATGATCCGCATGGTAACCATGTCGGCATTGAGCCGCACGAGATCTGCACGCTCCAAATATGTATGCTTTCTGAACTCGGGATCCAGCAATCCCCCTGCTTTGAACACGAGGTCGTAAAGCGTAAGGCTGTCTGAGAATGGAATCGTCTGCGGATTTTTTACATGGCCGGAAATGGAAACCGATTTATCGAACTCAAGCTCGTGGATGGAATAGAGCCGCAGCACATCCTTCGGGCGCAGCTCAATGTTCTGTCCGACTTCACCAGCGAGGGCTTTTTCCAAATTGACGGTAACGAACTCCCGCGTCAGGTCTGGTCGAATACGCTCAAGATCCACCTTTCCCATATACGTCTCAGGCCTGATGCCTTCTGCCGCCGCAACGAGATCCTTCAGCGTCCGAATATTGCCAAGTTCGTATCGACCAGCTCTCCACACCGACCCCTGAATGGATACATAATTTTTCTTCTCGCCCAAAATTGAATAGATCTGAATTTCGTCCGCATCATTTAAAGGGATTTCCTTCGGAGGAGACCTCATAACATCACTGAGATTTATGTCTATCACCATCCGATCTTGTTCCACGTCGCCTTTTCTCTCCTCAAAAGGTTTTATCCGATCGATCTGCGCCTTTTCTGTGTACACAGTGGTCAACAAACCACCGCAGTATTTTAATAATGCTGTCAGGTGTTCATCCTCTCTCAGCTCGTAGATCGCCGGTCGTCGTATCTCACCGTGGATTGCAACAGTTTTGCCTCGTGGCGGTATAAAAATGATATCATTGTTTTGAACACGGATATCATTCGTCTCTTCTGCTCCAGTCAGGTAATCATAAAGATCGACCCGCGTCACAATCTTGTTGCCACGGATCACCCGCACATCGCGCAAACTGCCGTTCGTTGTTGGTCCTCCAACGCTGTACAATGAATTGAACACCGTTGCGTAACTGCTCACCGTATATCCTCCGGGCTTATCAACCTCGCCCATGATGAAAATGCGCTTCGGTCGCAACCGAGACAGCGTTACATCGAGCCACACGGTGGGGGGTTGAGAATGAAGCCCTGAGTACGAACGGGACATCTGCTTCTTTAATTTCTCATAGGTCTGCTGTAAGGTAAGACCAGATACCAGTACCTGTCCAATGGTCGAAATAAATATTCTACCTTCTTTGTCTACAACTAACTCATTTTGAAATTCTACCTGTCCCCACGCTGTAATGCGTAAAACATCATCCGGACCGATGAGATATTCGGGGTCAACTGGACCGACAGCCGTCGGCTCGAAGGCGGCTGGTGTGGTAAGAAAGATATCATACCCAAAATACTTGAGACCACCCGCACCTATAAGTGATCCGGGATTTTTTATCGGCTTCGGTGCCTCTACGACGGGTGGTGATATTTGTATTTGCGGGGTGAGTTCTACAGGCACGGTTGTCATAGGAACTAGTCCAGGCGAAGCAGTGGCTTTTTGAAGGTATGTCGCCAAGTCTATACCCACCGCTTTTGCCTTTGCTTCGGCATCCTGACGAGTCATCCCTAACTCCTTAATCTTCGCTTCAATCTCTTCAGGAGTCATCTGTTGAAGTTGAGTTTCTGCCTGACGCTTTATTTGCTCCCTTTGCTGGCCGTAAACAAATAGCCACGGTAATGATAAGAAAAGTGCAATTGCGGGAACCCACTTAGGACAAACGAATTTTGCCATCTGGTTTAGCTAATCCTCACAGGAAGTATCTTGTATGCACAGCAATGTATTTTCAAATTGCACCTTCACGCCAATGCTCTGTTCACTAGCAGGCTGTTGAAAAACACGAAATTAAAGTTCTCAACGCAGAGATCGCCGAGGATCGCAGAGGCGAAATTCGAACCGTTTTTAACAGAAGAACGCTCCGCGTTTCTCTGCGCGCGGCGTTTATCCCGCCGGAGGCGGGACGCCTCTGCGTTTAAAAATCATATTTCAACAGCCTGCTAGGTTACTCACCACATCTTTGTCGTTACTGGATGAAAGCGGTTCAACATTAAAAGCACAAATTTGTTCTCCCGTTTGTATGCGGAGAAGACCTGAGCGATGGTCAGACGTCGAAGCGGAGTGCTATGCCGTAGTCGTGCGCCACCATCAAACGGTTTGAATCGGTACTCCTGCTCTCCCGGTACTCGTAGTGGAGATCGAGGAATATTTCGTTAACGATCTGGTACACGAACATCGCCTGAATGCGATGCGTCCGGACCACATTCCCAGATAGAAATTCCTTCTCAGCGGGATCGCCTGCACGATGGGGCTGCAGGAAGCCACCGCCAACGTTTTGAATCAATTTACCGGAAGAATCATACACGTTTTCTCCGTTGCGCTGCGCCTCGTACATGAGGGTTGCACTTACTCTGTGACTCAAGGCATGATCCACACGGAAGAACCAGCTATCGGCGTTTGGCCCAATATGGTGTCCCAGAATGCGTCCGAGACTTCCGTAATTGTTGTCACGGGAGCGAGCATGGGAGAAGGTAAATGGCTCTATTCGCGTGTACTCTAGAGCGATGCTCGTATTGAGGAGCGAGGCGGGATCAACGATCATCGCTCCGATCTGGTAAGCATACTTATTCTGGACATCGTTCGTTCCCCACTTTGGGAAGTTGATGTCGTCGAAGAATATTGTTCCCTGCAGTTCGAGATTTGGGAGAAAGCGCGTTTGACCATCAAGCGCCCAGAGAACATTATCGCGCTCCTCGCGCGACCGCTGAGCCGATTCGATGAGCGTTAAAGGATTGAGATAGGCAAGGTCGGGAGCCCGGTTACTGTAGATGACGACCTCCTGGAAGCCCAGGTCGAACAACGAGGGAAAGGAGATTCCGAGTCGGTGCCCGGCGAAATATTTGTCAGTAACGATCGGTTCATCGAACGTCGGGAGTGTATCGGACGGCAAAGCAAATCTGAGCGTGGTTCCTGTCCCCAAGAGCCAGGCGTGGACAAATGTATAAGAGAGCATCTTGTAGTGAGCGTCGAGACGGACGAAGTCGAAGACGCGAGGGTTATCAGACAGGATCAGCTTATCCCCATAACCGTTCCCCCACAATAGTCGTTCCCGGCCAACCTGAAGCGACACCAAACCGGCGTCGTACCGAACGTAGCCATCGACGAAATCGAAATTCTGCGCGTCGGTAGCTCCGAGTTCGAACGATTGGCTGATGATTCTGTCTCTCTGGAGAGTATTCCTGCTTCCCCAGAACTGTGCATTCGTACCCTGAATGTAGTAGCCAAATTTCTTGTCGAGCGTGCCACGCATCCTGCCACCGAACTGAACAAACTCAGCATGCCCGTTATCCGATTCGCCCCGCGCATCCATTGTGAGCAGGCCATCGACAAAGAGAGTAACGTTCGTGTCGACATAGGCGTAGAGAAACTTCTCTTTCTCAGCAAGCAACCCACCAAGGGCTGAATTTACAGAACTGCCGACGGTATCCAGAAGTGACTCCGCACCATCGAGGGAATGCGCTACGTCGTAATGGAACTCAATGTTGTAGTCTTCGAGAAGGCTTTCGTCCACGGTCGTCATTTCGTCTTTTTTCTCTCCGATCTCCAAAAGCCTATTCGCGATTTCTTGGCGGGAGAGAGGAAGAACTGCGTCGTGGTAGCGTGCTATAACCCTTTTGAGTTCCATCCGTTTCAGAAACGCGTAGACAGGGTTCCGAACTGGAACAGTTTCAGCCTGAGAGAAGGACATCGAAGAAATCGTCACGATCATTCCGGACAAGAGAAAGGACGCTCTGCACCAAGTCACCATCGCTATGCACATCGCCTACAGCCGAGCTCTTGTCGAAGCTCCATCCAGCGCGAAGATCGAATCTCGACGGGGAGAGTCCGAGAATTCATGCACTGACACGAAGTGAGGGGCCGTTCGTGGCGCGCGGTCAACATGCACCCTCCCTCCTCAGGACAGCTGGAATTGTCTTGAGCAATATCTTTACATCAAGCAAGAGGCATCGGTTTTCGACGTAGTACAGATCGAGCATCATCATCGTGGTGAACCCAAGAGAGCTACGACCGCACACCTGCCACAATCCCGTTATTCCCGGCTTGACGCTTGCTCGAGTTCGCATGGCTCTCCAGATTTCCGGATTTCCTTGCGTCTTTTCCAGATCTGAGACAGGCAACGGGCGAGGTCCTACCAAACTCATTTCAGCCTTCAGGACATTGAACAGCTGAGGAAGTTCGTCTATACTTAACTTTCGGATAATCTTGCCAACGCGAGTGACCCTTGGATCATTTCCGATTTTGAAAAGAGCGCCATCGGATTCATTGCTCCCTTGCAGGTGGTCTTTCATCTCATCCGCACCGCGGACCATACTACGAAACTTGTAGAAATCGAACGAAGGCCCTCCTTTGCACGATGAGCGTTTTTGCTTGAAGATAATCCCGGAACCGGATTCAAGGTAGATTGCAACCGCGGTAATAACAAAAATCGGTGAGAGGAGTACGATGAGCACCGCGCTCACAACGCGATCTAACATATGCTTCGCGACATCCGGCACCGAGTACGGCGCGGTGGAACGACGCAGCTTCTTATCGCGCGTTCCGTGAGCACGACGTACGAGCGTGAACTCGCCAAGGTCTGCTGAGGGGATGGCAGGTGCCATCACTCCATCTCTATTGTGAGTACTCAAGGGTCGACGCTCTTTTGCAATGAATTTGGGAGGAGTGATAACAACCGGACTGTCAACTATTTCCTTTTGCATAGACTCTTGATTTCCTTTCTGGTAGTTTTCTGCAATTACACGACTGCGATAATTCAGGGTGGGTATCTTGACCCTCGCCGATCTATCTGAGGAGTGTTCGGCATTCGCACAAAATTTGAACAACTCCATACCGAGAAGGATGAGTGTTCGTGAATCGATCAGACAATCTTCGTAAACCGTCTGCAAAAAGTCTCAGTTGCATTTCTTCGAAGCTTACAGCTGTGCTCATAACGGTGTTTCATAACGAATATGTTTAAGTGCCAGATAAAATTACATGTTCGGGAACAAAACAGGTATAGGAGAAATTGAGATTTTATTATCTGAATATCTCAGATGCCTGGAAGATGGTGGCGATGGAGCCGATACTAAACGTTATGGAATCAAGAACAAGGAGTGTAGTCCCGAGGTCTCGCTCACCCAATGAGCCGCGGAGAAGTTCATAGGACGTCGTCGTGTCTCTTCATGATACCGCGGATCGGGGCGCACCGCAGGGGCGGTTCAATCAACAAATGGACCTCTGTATTTCGGCCGAGGACACCACACGGCCAAAAACTGTACAAATCTCGGCACTCATTTGATGACGAGCATTTTCTTGACCTGGGTATAGTCACTCCTTATGCCATTCGTGCTCCCCACCTCAAGACGATAGAAATAGACGCCGCTGACAAGGTTATCTGAGGAAA
>Ga0080064_1001698_pt1 | contig 42462 bp, 56 predicted proteins | sample Subgrocontami54m_FD_69260 | JGI IMG/M metagenome (GOLD analysis project Ga0080064, IMG submission 69260) | Subsurface groundwater microbial communities from S. Glens Falls, New York, USA - GMW46 contaminated, 5.4 m (SPADES assembly) (version 2) ...
CCCCCGCTCCGGGCAATCCCAGGCCCGCTCCCAAACCGGCGCCAAAGATGCTCCCGAGAATCGCCGTCCCGCCGCCGCCGGCAGCAGCCGCCCCCCCCGCGCCGGGTTGTCCCATCATGATTCCCGCGAGGCCCTGGAAAAATTGGTGCTTAATGTAATCGGCGTATTCGGCCCAGACCGCTTTCATGAAGCTGGCCGCATCCTTGGTCTTTCCGGCGATGCGGTCGTACATAGCTTCGAGCTGATTCCCCTCCTGCTCGATCTGCCGCGCCCGCTCCTCGGCCAGCCTGCGATGTGTTTCTGCGGCCGCCATGTCCGCTTTATCCTTGCGGCCCAGCGCATCGTTATAGGCGACTTCCCGCGCGATCATTTCGTCGTTTTCGCGTTGCGTCTCTTCTAAAATGCGTTTCTGGTGTCTGTCGTGATATGCGATGTCCGCCTTGTCCTTGCGGCCCAGCGCGGCATTGTAGGCAGCTTCCCTGGCGATATATTCTTCGTTTTCGCGCTGCGTTTCCTCCGACAGGCCCGCGTAATACTTATCGGAGTGCTTCTTCGCCTCCTCCAGCTTCTTCTTGTTTGCCTCTATGATGGCATCCTGAATCGCTCCGGCGTACTTGTTGAGTATCTCCGTTTGGACAGGGCCGGCAGATTCCCCGTATTTGTCCCCGGCTGCTTTGAGAGCCTGGTCAAGCTGCGCTTCGAGCAACGGCACGCCGGAAAGACCGTGGAGCGCGTTTTCGCCTCGAAGTTTGGCGATTTCAGCGAGAAAAGCACTATGGACCTTGTCCATCTCACCTTCTACATACTTGCGCTTATCGGCGGGTCCACCCCAGAATGCATCCCAAAGTGAATCCCCCTCATCGCGGCGCTCGCTCCATACGCTCCACAACTCATACATCTTCACGCCCAGCTCCACGAGCTGCTGCGCAAATATGCCGATGACTGTGACATTGAATGCGGCGCTGAGCGCCCCTTGGACCATCGGAATCCGAGTAAGAAACTTCCCTATCTCACCGGGCAACTGGACGCCGAACATGTTGGCGAACCCCTGCGCGTGCTCCATGGCCAGGCCCTGCTCGCGGCTCATGGCTTTCAGATCTCCGGAAGCGGTGCGGAAGGCGAAGGTGGATTGCTGCACGCTCGCCGTGAGTTCTTTTTCCCGCGTCTGCAATTGCCCCAGCATCTGAGCATGTTGCTGCGCGTTGATGGTCCCTTCCTTGAGCGCCTGATTGAGCTGCGCTTGCGCCGCCCGGTTGGTCTCAATGGCCTGCCGGTTATTGACCACGGTTTTCTGAAGCTCGATCACGCGCTCGCGCAGCGCGTTCATGCCCTTGATGCCGGAGGTGGAAAGATCGTTGAGCGCGGCCTTCGACTCGATGAAGGCTTCGAGATCCGCCTCGCTCTCGATCCGGATTGTGGTGACTTTATCGGCCATGTTGTTTCCGAGCCGCGCACGCTAGTAAGCGGCCCTTCTTGTTCAACCCCGGCTCATTCCCGCGCCGGAACACGGGCCGCTTACTCCGTGCGCGGCTCGGTTAAATCGGTTACAAATCCTTCCCGCAGTCGCCGCAGAACTTGGCGTTGCGGAGATTCACGGAGCTGCACGCGAAGCAGCTCGTGTGCTCGGACCAGAACTTTTCCCGCGCCTGCCGGAGCAGCGCCAGGCCCTGGGCCTCGCCGGGCGTCAGGCCGGCCGCCGCAAGCTCGATGCCCTTCGAGAGCTGGTCGAGCCAGGCGAGATGCGCGATCCAGCGCTCGAAGGCGTAGGGGACGGGGAAAGACAGGGCCGCTCCATAACTGTCGCGGCTCGGATTGGAATCGCGATTGCGCTCGCGCTCGGGATTCACCGCTGTGGCAATTCGCAGGGCCTTCCTGCGCGCGGCGAGGCCCAACTCGGCCTGGGAGACGGCCCTCTCGATATAGACCGGCAGAAAGCCCGCCAGCGCGTTCAAGTCTCGGGAGGGTTCGACGGTTTGCATGGTCCGCTCCATTACTGTCGCGGCTCGGATTCCCCGGCCGCCGCATCCTCGATCATCACCGCCGGCGTGAACAGGGCGTTCACGGCCGCTTCTTTGTGCAGCGCGTCCATCCATTTCGCGATTTCCAGCGCATCCCCCGGCGCGCGGCCGTCAATGGCGTAGCCCTCGACGCGCACGATCAGCTCGTCGTAGAGCCCGCACAACTCGGCCAGGTGCGACGGAAAAATGGTTTTATCCGAGCGGCTCCCGCCAACGTGCAGCACCGTGTCGTTGATGCGGCGGAATTCCTTCAGATGATGCGTGCCCGGTTCGCGCAGGACATGGGCGAGATTCGAGTAGATCAGGCCGTCGCGCCGGACCTCCAGGTAAACCGTCTGCGACTTCTGGCCGAGTGGAAACGCTTCCTCGATCTCGGGCTTGACGATCCCGATCCGCTGAAACAAATCCGCCGCCAGCAGCTTATGGCTTACGGGAACGAGTTCCCGCCACAGGATTTGCTCCCAGGAGTCCGCGCCTTCCGGCAGCGTATAGCCCTCGACGCGGAGCGCAATTGCGTTCCACAGAGTTTCCGCCGCAGCCTCGCGGCAGTCGCTCCACACGGCGGCGCCGTTGATGCGTTCCATGGTCCGGGCGAAGGCAGCGCGGAATGCGAGCAGTTCCTTGTATTCCGGCCGCCGGACGAAATGGGTCACCCGGTATTTCCGCCCGCCCTGCTCCAGCGGCAGCACCATGCGGATCTCCGCCGGATTCAGTTCGAACGTGACCGCCGTTCCCTGTTCCCTGTTCCCTGTTCCCTCCATTTATTCCTCCCCCATCATTTCCACCGTGATTGCCGTCTCCGGCTCCCGCCGAGCCGGATGTTCCGCCATTGCCGCCAGGTGCAGATCGAACTGGGTGCCCGCATCTTTCCAGTACTCCGCTTTGAACTTCCGCCCGCAACAGCACTGCAGGAAGTTCAACATATTCTCGTACCCGATTCCCGCGGCGCCATGCGGCATTTTCAGACCCCAGCCGACTTACGTTCCCAAATACGCGGTCTGCGTTCCGATCACGATGATGCGAACCGGCTCGACCACAACGGCCGTGCTGTCTTTCATCACGCCGTCGTCGCCCACCGCGATGTCGAAAGCGACCCAATCTCCCTCAACCACGGGCTTCGCGGCGGTCAGGCGGACGGCGGGGAACAGGATCGTGCAACTGTGCTTCTCGGGCTGGCCGGCCAGCACCAGGTCGCCCTCGAAGTCGAAAATCACTTCGAGCTTCGACCGAGCGATCCAGCTTGAGAACAGATCCGCGTTGGCCTGGTCCACCAGCACCCGCGCTTCAAAGGTGGGACGGCGAGCGCCCTGCCACATGCGGCTTCGATAGATCGTCCCCGAGCCGGGGACATAGCTGTTGGCGAGATCCAGATTCTGATTGATCTTGATCGAGTAGCTGATGAGCCGCGCGGAGATATCCGCCGCGGCCGCCTGCGCGCCCAGCGAGAACGTGAGGCTCGACCAATCGAGAATTGATAGCGTGCTGAAGGCGGTCGAGGCCAGCGTGCCATCGGTGGTCTTGCCGCTTCCCACCAGCGAGATCTGAAGGCGCGGGATGCTCCCGGCATTTCCAGAGATGGTGAACTCGGAAACGGCCATCGATTCGAGGCGCCGTCGCAGCGCATCCACCCGGATAATATCCTCGTAGATCGTGGTCACGGGAACCTGCTTGGTGACCAGCGGGTCCATGAAGGTGAAGATGTGCTTGTAGCAGGTGGGATTGAGTGCCGCATTGGGCTGCGAGGTGACCACCTTGCCCATCCCGAAGCCGGCCGCCCAGCCCGCCATCAGCGACGACAGGTCGCAGGAGATGTTTTTGGTGAGGCTGCGGCGGACCTCGCGGTAAACGCCCGTGGCGTACTCATTGCCCTTCCCGACCTTGTCCATGTCCGAAACAACTTCGGGCTGAACGTCGGCAAAGTCGTAGCCAAATACGGGCAGGGCGATGGAGAGATCGATATCGGCAACGATGGTCCCATAGGCGGCGCCCTGTTTGGCGCTGAGCCTCAGCTCGCGAACTTCGTGAGTGCGGTGTGGTACGAACGGCATTTAACCCTCCAGTCAGTTATTCGGCGTCTTCCTGCGCTTCCTCGAACCGGCCCGTGGGGGCCAGGGTGAGCATCTCTTCGGCAGTCACCTCGAACGGTTCATCCGCCCGGTTGAATATGCGGTGATAGGCGGTCCCCTCGGTGATGGTGACCGAATCCCCGGCTTCGAGTTTTAGATTCACTTTCATGGTTTTCCTCCGCAAGGGCCGCTTGCTCTCGCGCGCGGCTCGGATTTGGTTTCTCACTGGCCCACGCCGCCCATCGGCGTTTCCTCGCATTGAACGGTGAGCTTGGCGTACCAGCACGTAACGCCGGTCGGATTCATCTTCGCTTCCGCGAATTGCTGCACCTGCACCGGCTCGCGCAGCCAGCCAGCGGCAGACGGAAGAGCGCGGTTTGAGTCCAGCGACGCCCGGATCGCTTCCACTAGATCCTGATGCGCTTTCTCGCTTTCGGCCCCGCTCTCGATGGCGCGAAAACCTTCGATCGAGACCAGGTGGCGGCTGCGCCACAATTGCGGCCCAATGTCGCGAGCCGCCGTCGCTTCGCGCCTGACGAACCAGCAATTCAGGATTCCATCCGCGACAAACAAGTCGATCTGGGTCTTTTCGTCGGGGACAAAACGCCGGTAAGCGTAAACCTTGCCGACGCCGGGGACGGCCGCGACCAGCGCAACAATGGCATCGATCATGGTGGTCAGAGCCATCAGGCGGCGAAACCTCCCGAGTTGATTTCCTGGATGGCCAGGTCCACCTGCTGATCGATCTTCAGCAGCGCGGTTTCTTTCCCCGCGTCGAAGGCGCGCTGCGCGAAGAAATGGCCGCGCGTTCCCTTGCGGTAAATCTTCCAGGCAATGGCGTGTGCAATCTTTTCCGCCTCGGATTCCGTAGACATCTTCTTCGCCAGCCGCCCCGCGTCTTTCTTGGAGAATCCGGCGGCATTCAGCGTCTTCACCACGGAGCGAGCCTCGAAGCGCTGCGACGCCGTTCCTCCCGCCAACCCCTTCTGAATTACCCAACGGATGATCGGCGCAATCGGCGGGAAGTGCGGCCGGGTTCCCGTCTCGACCGGATCGGCGTAAATGTCGGCGGGCGGCGAGATGACGACGGCGCCGTGCAGCTCGCCCGGCGTGAACATCAGATCGACGTGTTGCGCCAAAGTTCCGAAGGCAACCGCGCGCGGCTTGTCGCCGTAAGGGCTGAGAATGTTTTCGACTTCCAGCTTCTGGAAATATCCCAGCGCCAGTTCGACGCCGCTGGAGATCCCCGCATTGATCCGCCCCGGAGCGGCTTCCATGGCGGCAACCGCCGCGGCGGAATCGACTTTGTAATTGAGCGTCTTCAGCATGTGTTTCTGAGCCGCGCATGTAATAAGCGGCCCGTGTTCGAATGCCGCACGGGCCGCTTGCTGGCGCGCGCGGCTCGGATTCGCGGCTAATGCGTCATCCGCTCCCCGCCGTCTTCCATCGTTTCGCCCCAATGGGCGGTGCCCCCGGCGGCGGGCTGCGGCGTATCCTGATCCATTCCGAACGCCTGTTTGAAGGCCAGCTCCAGCGCCTTCGCGAGCGAAGCATATTCGCTATTCTTGCTGCGGTAATCCACCGACTCGGCGCCGAAGGAAGCATCCCCGAGCTGCGTGTAGAGCGCGGACAATCGCCGCGCCGCAAGCGAAGCGGCGAGATTCGCGACCGCATCAAAGTCCGAGGCGGGAACGTCCGATCCGTCCTCGGCGCGCGGAATGGTGTAAGTGACCCGCAACGTTTCCCCGGTCGCCGGCGTCGGCCCGGCGGAGGTCATGCGCAGCTCCGCGGCATCGTCGCCGTTGGGATAAATCGCCCACTCGTCGGATTCGAGAAAGACGGGATCGCGCTCCCCCTGCGGATATTCGACCTGCGTCACCACGGAGCGGGCCTTGTCCCATCCGGGAAAGTTCGTGGTGTTGAGCGTCCATTTGTACGTCGAGCTGTCACCGGCGAAATCCGAAATCACCGTGAGCGGCCGGGCCTGGGAATAGCGTCCGGTGATGGCCTCGCGGATGCTCCCCGTGATGGCAGAAGTCGCGAGCTTTCCGGCGCTGTCCTGGATGCGCTCGGCGACGGCCGCCTGGAAATCCGTCAGGCGCGGCCCGAGCGATAGAAGCAGCCCGATATTGACGGCGGCGGCGGAAGCCGTAGCTTCCTGCGCCGCGATCTCTCCCGCCGTGGCTTGCAATCCGTACGCCAGGAAGAGCGACGGATAAGCGGCGGTATTGGGCGAGTCGATGGCTTCGGTCAGAGCCGGATCGTTGCCGTAGCCCGAGAAGGTTGCCTGCGCCGCAATGGCTCCGAGGAAGATCACCATCGCGCCATCGGCAACGGTCGAGATTCCCGGCGCGCTCACCGTGGCGCTCGATGTGTTGGCCTGCGTCACGCCCTTGGCATCAATGGGAGCGAAAAGCGAAGCGCCTCCGCGGAACCCCGCAATTTGCGCCACGATATTCGCGCCGGCCGGGTGAGTCACAACGGGATCTGTGTCGCCGCCCTCGGCGCGCTTCCAGAAGCAGGTCCAGCGGAGTCCCATGCCGTTATTCTTTCCGGCCTCGATGGGCGTCCAGCCGGCGGGCATCCGCGAGTTGACGTTATCGCCGCTGGCGATCACGCACAGGTGAATGTCCTCCGCCAGCCATCCGGCCGGCAGCGCGGGCGTAACGTTTCCGTTGGCCGCCTTGGCCACCGTTCCAGCCGCATTGAGTGTGATCGACATGATTTTCTATCTTGCGGCGCAGAGCGCTTTACCTGGCTCCCTCCAAATAGCTGGGGCAGCTTTTTTTGGGACTTATATACTTAACTCCCTTGATTCAGCGCCACACAGGCGTCCAGCGCAATACAACCTGACTCGCCTTCCAAAAAAACAACTGCTGAATGGCCGCTGAGCACATACGCCTCGCTTCGCGTCTTTCTGACACGGTGATTCGGTTCTCCGATGACAGGATGATATTCGACTGTGCTTCCGACTGGGACGCAGAGGTTCCAATCCCCACATCTCCGCTCCAAGATTTCTGCGGATTGACGCCTACCACGCTCCGATCTGCCATTGTTACGCATCGTATCTGTGCTCATAGGATCATCCTCATCGGAAAAGCCATGACTTCGGCGGATGGCGGACGTTGTTCCTTTAGTTCCGCCTCAAATTGTTCCAAGTCCTGACCAGCCAAAGCAGCAATGCGCGGGATCAAAACCTGAATTTTGACTCCGCGCTCGGTTGTCCCTTCCCAAACTCGGCAATCTATCCCGCTTGCATTCACAATTTTAGTTGTGCTCTCAATTGTGATCTTCATAAACCTCTCATTCTGTTGGGGGAGTTAAGTATATAATTCCCCTTTTTTTCACCTGCCCGAGTCTTGGATGCGCGAAGCCACGGCCACCTGGAAATCTTCGAACACGGCGCCCTCGAGCGCGATGCTGAACGGGGCGCTCGCCGTTGCCGGAGATCCCGCCGAGTCGGTAACCGCGATTACAAAGTTGCTGGTTCCCGATCCGGTCGGCGTTCCATCGATCACTCCCGTCGAAGCGGAAAGCGACAGCCCTGCGGGCAGCGCGCCCAGCGTGACGGCCCAGGTATAGGGCGTCGTCCCGCCGCTCGCGGCCAGCGTGGCCGAATAGGCCGCCCCCGTGCGTCCGTCCGGAAGCGCCGAAGTTGTGATGGCAAGCGGCATTTATTCCCCGTGTTTCAGCTCATAGAGCAGATTGCTGGTGGCCAGCGTGTAGCCGGGAGCGATGCGGATCGATTCCTGAAACTCCCTCACCGCTTCCTCGTGGCGGCCGGCCTTGCTCGCCAGATACCCGAGTTGGTTATGCATTTTGTAATTGTCGCTGGTGGCCGCGACGGCGCGGGAGAAGAGCGTGCGGCTGTCGCGCCAGTATTGCGCTTGCGCACCCACCGCGACGAAAAGCGACAGCGCGGCGACGCCGCCGAAGGCCAGGCCCAGATCGGATTGCGAGAGCAGCCAGGCGGCCGGAACAATCAGGCCCAGCAGCGGCAGATAGGTGTAACGGTCCGCAACGGTTTCCTCGATGGCCTGGAAGGCCCCCACGAAAGGCCCCAGCATCATCAAAAACCATATCCAGCCGATCAGCAGCTCGCTCCTGCCGCGGCGAACCTGCAATGCCAGGAGGAGCGTGATTCCCCCGAGCAGGAGAAACGCGGCGAAGCCCATCTGCCAGGAGACCAGCCGCAGCGGATAGGCCGGGGAAAGATTCGCGGGCCAAATCGCCTTCCCGACAAAACTCGCATAGGATGCCGCCATATTGCCGGCTCGCTGTAAAAGCGGCAGGGCGATCACCGAGCCGTGCAGGCTCCGCGCCATGCCTTGCAGCAGCGCGCCTCCCGCGGCCATTGCGGCAAACGAGGAGAGATATTCCAAACGCCGATGCTGGAATGGAAAGACCCAGACCAGAAAGGCCATTGCAAAAGGCAGCGGCGCCACGGCGCTGGATTTCGACATCACGGCCAGCGCGAAGAGGAACAGGGCAAGAGGCCGCAGATCGCGCAGATAACACAAGATGGCGGCCAGGGCGAAGAAGGCGGCCAGCAGATCCGTGCGCCCGGAAACCCAGGCAACCGATTCCGCCCGCAACGGGTGCAGGGCGAAGATCGCGGCGGCGAGGAAGGCGGAAAACAAACGCAAAGCAGATCCCTCGCTGCCGCTCGGGGTGACATCCGGCGGTAGCGGTAGCGCAGAGTTCGCGCCTTTCGAACTCTGCGGCACGATCCGCAGTAGGATCAAAAAGACCAGCACGGCGTTCGCGGCATGAAGCGCCAAGTTTGCCAGGTGCTGCGCGCGCGGGTTGGTTCCAAAGGCCATCCAGGAGATCCACGTCGCGGGAAACCAGTTGCCGCCTTCCATGCTCGTCACTGCCCAGGCCGCGTTGCCGGGAGTGAGGCCCTGCTGCACGCGGGGATTGTCGTAAACGTTGTAGTTATCGTCCCAGGCGACGAACTGATGGTTCCAGACGCCCCAGAACGCGAGACAAACAGAAGCCAGAAGCAAGAAGCTAGAAGCCAGAATGGGGAACGCGCCAGCGCGGCACAGGCGTTTGTCATTCTTAACTTCCAGCTTTTCAGCTTCTAGCTTCTTTCCCATTGTCTTACCCTTGCCCGAGCAGGATGGTGAGCGAATCCCCGGCGGTTGTGGCGCCGGTCAGCGCCCTGCCGACAATGATGCTCGCGGCCTGGCTGCCGGATGTGATCGTCAGAACGCCCGTCGCGGTCGAGCCGGTGACGGCGGTGGTGCCGGCCGTGATGATTCCGGCCAGCGTGGTCGTCAGTGTTTTAACCCTGCCCTCGCCTCCCGAAACGGTGGGCGCGCCCACGCGATCGTTGACGGCGACGGAGGCGGATGCAATTACGGTGGCGACTCCGCTCACCTGCACGGCCGTGTTGGTATAGGGATTGCCCGCCACCGAGCAGGCCCTCTGCGCGATGCCGATGATCCCCGTGGTTGTTGAGGTGGATGCGGCCAGAACTCCCCCGGTGGAATCGAGCTGTAGGAGATTGCCCGCCACGACAGTCCCGACGCAGGTTCGCGCGGGAATGTAAGTGCCGGTGGTAAGGATGATCCCCGGCTCGCGCCGGAGTCCGCCGGTCTGCGCCTGAGAATAATAGGCGGCGGCGGCGCCCAGCGATACGACGAGGACGAGCGTGGTCAGAAACTGGCTCCAGTTGAATTGTTTCATTGTCGTTTTGCCTTTCGTGAACCGCGCACTTGCGTTTGCGGCTCTGATTTGTTTTGCGTTCTCCCGGCCGGGCGTTACTACCCGGCCGGGAACTTGCTGTTGGGGTTTCTCGTTTACGCGACAGTCGCGCGGTGCGCGCCGCGGTGATCGATCACCACGGATTCATACTCGTGCCGGATCTTGTACTGGATCCGGTCGCTGATGAATGCCTTGCCGACGACCGGGTTATCCGCGAGGAACAACTCGGGCTGCTCGCGGCCTTGAAAGAATCCGAGTTCGATACAAGGGACCAGGATCTGATCCGCGAAGACGTAGAAGTCGGTCGCATCGGTGAGCAGCGGCGAGGTGATGATCCGCTCGCTGTTCGCGCCGAAGCGGTGCCAGGACGGATTCTTGGCGGCCTCGACCGGCTGGTATTCGTTCAGATCGTGCGCGGTTGCCTGCAACGCGCGGGGGACAACCAGGATCGAGGCTTCGATACCCAGGACCTTCCCGGAATCCTTTTCGGTCTGGGCATACATCAACTTGGCAATCACCTCGATCTCGGCCGCGCTGAGCGCCGTGGTGGTCAGGTTGGCGCCATGCGAGGAGGCGTGGAACCAGGTGACGGCGTCATAGGTGGTGGCGGCGTTCGCGGTCAGCAGGTTGAATACGCGCTGGGCGACAGTGCGGTGCGCGGCCCGGCCGAGCTTGGCGACGATTTCGCGGACGATCCCGAGATCGTCGTTGATGATGGTCTTGCGGGTGACCGTCACCAGCCCGCCGAACTGCACCACGGCATAGTTGGCCTTCTCGTCGGTGGGCGAGGCGATCTCCGGCCAATCGGTCAGCTCCGGATCGTTCAGGGGCAGGTCGCCGAAATATCCGACGCGAATCCGCTCCTGCGTTTTGAAGTCGCTGACGCTTTTCCGATTCCCGGCAGGCACCAGCAGATCGAGGCCGTAGTTCGGCTCGGCGTAGCCCTGCAAGAGCAGCCGGTTCATGGTGGCCGCCAGGGCGTAGGGGAATCCTGTGGAGATATATTCGGCGTCGGTTTCCCTGGAAAATTCCTCGGAGACCTCCCCGCGAATATCCACGTCGCCGGTGAAGGCGACATAGGCTTCGCGAATGCCTCCGAATGAAGGGACTTTCCGGTCGATCTCCGCCCCGCGCTCGGCGCGAATCATTCCGCGATCGCGAACCTCGTTCCACAAATGCGTGACGCCGAACAAACGGTCGAGCGCGGTCTGGAGTTTGTCGCGTCCCGAGAGGCCCATCTCGATAACGGGCGAGCCGGAGATGCGGCCGGGACTGGGAACAATGGCGGCGGCGGCGGTGCGCAGCGCCGTGATTTCCGCGTCGATCTCGACCTCGGTGCTTTCCCTTCCCTCGCAGCGGCGTCGTACCTCCGCTTGCAGCGGCATGGGCAGCTTCGAGGCGGCGATCTTGCGGTTCAGCAGCAGGCGGGATTCGGCGATGCGCTGGGCTTTCTGGGCGGCTTCCAGCCTTGCCATAAGCGCGGTGACTTCGGCGGCCGTGGCGTAAACCACTTTGCCATCGCCGGGCTTCGGAGGCGCGGTCAATTCAGCGGTCAGCGTGCTGGCTTTTTCCAGCAGGTTTTCGAAGTTGGCGTCGGAGGCATTGCATTCCGCTTCAATCGAAGTGATCTGCGTCTTCGCGGACTCGCCCAGACCAGCGAGGGCGCGGAGCGATGCCAGAATATTCAATATGCTTTGCTTCACTTTGTTTTTCCTTTCTGAATCGCTCCGCTTGTCGGAGCCTAGAATATCCCGGCCAGGGGCCGGGGAGACTTTTAGAAATTGTTGGCGGGCGCTATCGAGCGCCCCTTGCAGTTCCTCTTCGGCCGCAATGGAAAGCAGCCGTCCTCCAGCCGCGCCGTCCATCACGATATCGGCGGAGCGAGGCGTGTTGGCAATGGGCGCCAGCGCGGCGAGAACTTCCGTGCCGTCCCGCTTTTGTTTCTCATATCCAACCATCGCCTTGATGGAGACTTCCGGCATCCGCCCGAGTTCCCTGGACGCCAGCAAGTCATCCCGCACGTCGGTCCGATTTTTTTTCAGGTGCAGATCGCCGAGCAGTATCGGGCCTTCGGCGCGAACATTCTTCCAAACGCCGATATAGGCGGTCCTCTTGTCGGCGCCCTCGGGCTGATGGCCCGAATATGCCGGGCTGCCTTCGAAATGCGAAGCCGCGGCAGCGATGAATTCCGCGGCGATAAAGACAGGCAGTTTCTGGCCGGGAATTTGTATCTTGGACATCCCCGCTTTCACCAGTTCGGCGGGCCACACCCAGCCGTCCTCGGCCGGCTGCCCGAGCGACGCCTGAACCAACACCCATTCAATCGCCTCGAACGAAGCCTGAACCATCCCCATCGCTTTCTGCGCGGCGGCGTGCGCGATCGCCCTGCATTCGGCTTCGCTCTTTCCGGCGGCGTGCGCGGCCATCCAGGCTTCCCGGAATGCCATCTGGCCTTTCGAGTCGTATTTGTCCTGGTCCCCCTGCGGCAGATCCTTGTTCGTTTTGTAGGGCATCGGAACCTCTTAGGCGGATGATTTCAGGCCGCTATCTCATTTCGCTTCGGGCTTTCCCTTGGACTTTCCCTCAGGCTTGGCGGCTTCGCGGTCGTCGGCGACGACGCGGCGCTGCCCATCCACCGTGATAACTCTGACCTGGCCGTTTCCGGCGGACGCGGTAGCGCTCTCGATCAGGCTGCCGGCCGGAAAGTCGCCCAGCTTTTGCGGCTCGGGAATCGTCTGCCACGACGCCTCGGTTTTCATCTTCCCGTTTTCCTGTTCGACTTCTTTCGATCCCATGCAGATTCTCATTTCACCCCTCCGTTCGTTCGGTTAAGGCCGCCCTTCGACTTTGCTCAGGACGGCTCGGATTGATTTAGGCCGCTTGCTGGAAGTGGCCGTGGCGCGGAACCAGGTTCCGCTCGGGAATTGCGATGTCCGGCACCAGCCGGCAGTGGCAGTTGATCGACTCCTTTGCCTTGATCGCATCGCTCGCGTTGAGCATCGCCGGGTCGCGCGGGAAGCGCATTTGCGCGCCCGTTTCCTCGCTCGTGAAATACTCGTTCACGGGGATGGCCGGGCCGTCCAGAGTGATGTGCCAGACGCGCGGCGCGCCAATTCCCAGGTGCTTCCATTTTTTCTTCACTTCGCCGGGCGGGAAGCGCGAATCCGTCTGCTGCAAGCGGGCGAACGTCGCGGCGGATTGGGCTGTCGCCAGCTCGTTCATCACGATTCCCTCCGCGCGATCGGCGGCGCCGCCGAGCAATTTATCCACGTTCGCAATCGCGTCAGTGATGGGACGGCCGCCCAGCATGGTTCGGCGCAGCTCGGCGCTGATCTTCGAGCGCAGCTCGCGTGAGATCCCGGTGATCAAATCCGCCGAGTAGCCCTGGGCGATGACCAGGTTTTCGCGCGGCAGGCCGACGAGCGTTGCACCGCTGCCGATGGAGGCGAGCGGCTTATCGACCAGCGCTTCGCCAGCGTGAAATTCCGTCTGCTGCTTTTGATTCACTTCCCGCCCCGCGATCAGGGCGAATTCCTTCAGCGCGCGATCGATTTCGGCCAGCAGGTTTTGCAGTTGCCAGGAAGTGAACGAGCCGGAGCGCGCGGCGGCGATCCGCGCGACGATATCCCGGCGCACCGAGTCGAGCAGGTCGCCGACGCTCCGGGCCGTCTAGGCGGAGGGGTTCTGCGACTGCTTTATCAAGTCGTCAATCAGCGCGGCGAATTGGTCGGATCGGCTCATGGTTGCGCAACCCCTCCCTTGCGGTCGGGGATTTGATTAGGCGGCGGCACATAGGAATCGCGGGGGGGGGGGTTCAGGCGGTAGAAGTCCAGCGCTCTTTCGTCAGCCTCTTTTTTTGCGCGCGCCAGAATCTGTGCAACATTCGGCTCGATGCCCAACTTTTTGAGCGCTGGAGTGATCGCTTGCACGATGGTCTCATTATCGAGCACGCTTCCTTGCTGCCCGGCCAGCAGCGCATACAACACCGACCCGATGGTAAGCGCGGCGCGGTTGACTGCGGCTGGATTGGTTTCGTTTGCCGCGGCCTCCAGCATGGAAGCGGCGTCGACGTCAACGCCTATCTGTGTCAGGCTTGTCGCCAGAACCATCGCAACCGTTGACAAATCAACAACGCCCGCCTCTTGAAATTTCCCCATCGATTCCGCGAGGGATGCCACGGCCGTGGCCGCTTTGGCGGCGTCGCGCGGGCTCAGCTCCGGCATGGTCACGGTGAAGGTCCGGTCGATTTCCTCCGGCAGCGTTCCGGCGGTGATCGCGGCGTCGATCACGTAGTCCAGCAGCGACGTGAGCATGTACTTCAGCAGGCGCTGCCGGCTGGTGAGCATCTTGAGCGTCGGCTCGCCTTGCTCCAGCGCCGTGGCGCGATTGGTCGTGCCACCATCGGCAAACCAGTGCTCGGGAAATCCGGCGCCGCCCAGGCTGAGGTTCTTCACCAGGCGCGCTCCCTCGCTCTTGTCCGCTCCCTGGATGTCGGGCGCAACCGATTGCCACACTTCTTTTTCGTTGTGGGCGCGGATCGAATTGGGGCGCGGCGCGGTGCTGTTGTTTTTCAGCCACTCGCTAACCTGCTCGCCCGTCATGCCGGTGAGCGTCACGTCCCAAATGAACCGCGAAAGCGAATCCATCTGTGTCATCAGAGCGAAGAGCATTTTGTCGTAGCCGTCGATCCAGTCGGAGAGCGCGAACAAGTCCGAGATCCCGCGCGAGGCCGCGCGCGCCTTGTTGATGGAGAAATAAAAGCACTCGCCGGCGAGACGCCCGAAATTGGGGGAGTAGGGATCGTCGTCGCGGCGGACGACTTGCAAACGCCGCCCTTCCTTTTCTCCCGCGCGGCTTTTCAGGATGACGGTGATGGGCATGGCCACGGCGATGCCGGGAAGCCCTTCGAGCGTGCCGTATTCCACGGCGTCGATCCAGGCGGGATCGACATAGCCCAGCGTCACGGCGCCCGAAATTGGATTGGGATAGCAGACCCAAAGCTGCTCTCCGAAAATGGAGAATTCGCGGACATAGTTTTCCAGGTTCAGGTCCAGTGAGTTGTCCGGGAAATTGCGGAAGTCGTCGATTACCTTTTGCACCTCGGGATCTTTGGCCTTGAACGTGACGCCTTCTCCGACGCAGAAATCCTTGGTCAATTCCACGATGCGGTGAGCCAGCGGATTCGCGACGTAAAGATAATAGGACGTCGCCTGCATCCGCCATTGTTTGTGCGGCATCAAGTCGCGCTCGCCGAGCCGTTGCGAGAGCGGCCGGAATCCGTCGCTTCCGGTCCCGCCGTAGAAGAGATTCGGCGCGGCGGCCTCGACGACGGCAACCGAAACCGGCGGCGCCGGGATCGCCCATCGTGCTTCGCTGAGATCGAGGATGGTGAGGTTGCTCATTCGTTCATTCAATCGGGCCGCGCGCTTCCAAGACAGGGCCGCTTGCTGTCGCGCGCGGCTCGGATTTCAAAAACCAGCAGTCAGAAGCCGGGCTGCAACAGCGGCCAGGAGGTCGGGCCGGCAGGGTTTGCAGATGCGTCTGCGGGAAGACGTTCCGGCTCCTGGCTTCTGGCTCTTCCGTTTCATTTCGCTCCCTTCCAACACGGGCCGCTTGCTGTCGCGCGCGGCTCGGATTTTCGGCTCATCCGAACATTCCTTGCCCTAAAGGTTCGCGCGCGTCGTCCCAAACGCTCACGGGACGGATGTCGTCGCCGAAGGGATTGGCGCGATCCTGGAACATTCCGCCAGCCGGATCCGCCTGCTCCACATTCCATCCGCCCGCCGCGGCAACGCCGGAGTCGGCGGCGAGATCGGCGAGGGCCTTCGCCCAGAATTCATCGGAGTGGCCCGCTTCCGTGCGCGCGGCATCGAATCGCAGCATTCCGCTGGCGGTGATTTCCCGCTTGATCGCGGTGAACGCGTTCTCGATTGAGGGAACGTTCCTAGGGATTTTGTCGAGTTTTTCTTCCATCCGGCGGCGGACTTGCAGGGCCATCGTTTGCTTGATCTCGTTGTTGAACGTAATCAGCTCGACCTTGTACCCGAACTTTTCATACAGCATGTCGCCCAGGCCGATGCCGGGGCCGGTGTAATCCAGGCAGCAGCGCTTCACGCGCGGGTGCGAAAGAATCGGCTCGATGGCCCGGAACTGATCCGTGGTGCTCATGTTCCGCATGGTGACCAGGCCGCGCTGGATTGCAACGTCGGCAACGCGCTCATCGATCCAGACGGCCGTCAGATCGCGCTTGCGCCCGAAGTCGATCCCGATATAAAGCGAGCCTTCGAAAGAGGCATCCGGGTTCCAGTCGGCTGTGGCCTGGGGCGAACGCGCCGCGGCAATCAGCTCCAGCGGAATCAGCATCTCGGAAGCGCTCAGGAACTGGCAAAGAAATTCCTGGTTCCAGGTTTCATCGTCCCCGGCGAGTTCGCGGACCTCGGCAATCGCGCCGGAAATGTTTTCATGGCCAGGGGTAATTTCGTTGCCCTCCTCATCCACAACGGGAGGAATCCAAAAAGGCGGAACCTTAATGCCGCAAAGTTGCGGCGCGGCTATCGGAAGGTCGGTCCAATGGGCGGACCAGATGCCCTGTTTTTCATCGGGCGCAAAACCCCCGATCAGATTGGCGGTGCGCGCCAGCTTGAAGAAATTCCCGAGTTGATAATGCGGCGTGCTCACCACGATCAGCCGATGCCCGCGCATGACGGAGGCTGCCGCGCCTTTCCACAGCTCTTGCGAGTCGCGATGGAATGCGTGTTCGTCCAGGAACACGTTTCCGCCGAACCCGCGCGCGGCGTCGGGATGGGCGGTCATGCCGGTGACTTCCGAGCCGTTGGGAAGTTCGATGACGAATTTAGAAATCTTGATCTCATCCAGGCGAAGGCCCGAGTCCTCGACGCGCTCGATAATCTGCATGGCCTTGAAGTGATTCGCAATCTCCCGGACGGCTTCCTTGGCGGTATCCTGGGTGCGGGAAATAATCAGCCAGCGCGTGCGGCGTTTGATGCAATCGCGCGCAATCTCCAATGTAGTTGCGAAGGTGACTCCGATACGCCGCGCCTTGACGTAGATTTTGAACCGGGAATCGTCCTTCACCCAGGCTTGCTGGAACGGGGCGAGCGCGACTTTAGTTTTGAGTGAGTCCCCCGCTTTAGTTTTGGGTGAGTCCATAGATTTCATCTATTTGCTTTGCTGCCTCTTCCGGATTCAATGCCACGCGCTTCTTTGCCTCCGCGGCCTTCTCTTCAATCGCTCTCAGCTTGGCATCCTGCGCCTCGAATCTCTTCTCGTTCAATTCCTGCGCGCGCTCTTTCAGCGTCAACTCCCAGCGCTTCAGCTCTTGTTCGCTGCGTTTCAGGTCCAGGGCCTGGCGCTGCCGCTCCTCGCGGCTCACGGCGATGGGATTGGCCGATTGCAGCGCGAGCCGGTTTTCGAACATGGCCTGCTGAAACATGGCCAGGCCGATTTCCTCGGCCTTCACGTCGCCCTCTTTGATCGCCGTGATCGTGGCCTGCGCTTCGCCGCGCGACTGGCGCACCTCCTCGCCGATCCGCATCATCCGGGCTTCGCGAATCCGTTCCTGCGCCTGATGCGAGGAATTGAATCTTGCGACAGAAGAATCCGAGATCTCTTCGCCAGTCACGAGCAGCAACTCGGACACAATGGCGGAATAGACCCAGCCCTTGGCGAGCCGGTCGATCACCAGCGTCTTGCCCTCGTCGGAGAGCTTGTCCACCGCGAAATGAGTTCGTCTTTGGAGATGAATTGGCACTCAGAATCGCACCCCCGGATCGGAGATCCTGCGATCGTGCAGTTGCAGGCCCTTATTGGTGAGCGCCGCGGCGATGATGAGATCCTGCGATTCGTTCTCGTCGTAGCCATGCACGCAGCGGATATATCCGCCCTCTTCGAGATATGTCAGATAGGTGAACAGGTCGCGCTGGCCGATGGGATAATTGCCGTCGCGCAGCGCCAGTTGGATTACGCGGAACGGAATCGGGTGGGGATAGTCCTGCTTCAGGATGCGGATGATTTCTCCGCGCCGCGTGTCGTGCCTGAGCAATTCGAGATCGAGGTTATTGGACATCGTTCCCTCGCCGGCCTTGCATCCCCTGTTTGATTTCTTCGAGGACCCCGCGCACTTCGTCGAGCTTGTCCGAGTTCACCTGCATCCGCAGCACCAGGTCCTGTGTCGAATTGGAATCGCGCTCGACGGTCGAAGCCAGCCGTTGCAACGAATTCCCGATCAGCTCCTGGCTAGAGAAGAACCGGGGCAAATGCTGATTCGCCATCCACGCGAATCCCGCGAGAATAAGCAGCGTAGGACCCCAGTTCAACATCTGCGGAATCACGCCCGGATAGTTTTGCAGCACAGCCATCAACAGCGCGCCCGCGCCCAGCCCTGCCGCTGTTCCCGCCGCTGCCATTCCGACGTTCACCGGCTTTTCGGACGCGATCCCTCCCTCGCGGTCGGGGCTCTGATGGGGCATGGCGCTTGTGCTCATTGTTTCTCCGGCAGCACGGCTTTGATTGCGGCGGTGACTTTATCGAGCTTGTGGCCGATGCCGAGCGCGGCCATGCCCGCGACCGCGATCAGCCAGCCCTGGAATACCGCGTTCCAGTCGTTGGCGGTAAAGCCCTGGACGGCCATGCCGGCGCCGGTCAGTATCCCCGCGATCCCCGCGAGCTTCGTTTTCCATCCCGACATCATGGCCTCCCGCTGAAACGATTTGAGCTTCGCCCTGACAATGGCCCGCGCGATGAAGTTCATAATTTCCTGGCAACCTGCGCGATCTTGTGCGCCGCCTTCCGCAGCCCGTGCTCGATCATCTTCCGGTGGTCGATAACGCCCCAGGCGAGCGTGACGAAAACAACCAATGTGGAGCAGGGCAAATTCATTGCGGCGCTTCCTATTCCCTGTTCCCTGTCACCTGTCCCCTGGCTTTGGCCAGCGCCTGCTCGGGCGTCGTCGTGATGCGGACCTGCGCCCAATCGATCGGCAGTGCCGGATCGGCGGTGAAGGCATGGGCCTGTACCGCCGCCATTACCGCGGCAATGGCCAGCCGCAATCCTTCCTCGATCAAGGCGATATCCCGGTTCGACAAAGACATTTCAGATTCCGATCTGTTCCGCCGTGGGGTTTTCGAGCGACGGCTGCGCCGGCTCCCGCTGGAACGTTTTCACCATATCGTTGATTTCGCGAATGAGTTTCGGAAGCTCCTCGATCGCCGCTTGGGCCTGCGCGAGTTGCTGCTTGGTTTTCCCCAATCCGTAAACGTTGAATGCTTCGACGGCCGCATTGTGCGCGGCGATGAACGTGTGGCCCGCTGCGGCGAAACGGTTCCATTGATCCTCGGTGATTAGCTCGTGAACGGCCGCTTCCGCCATGCGCTGTTGGAGCAGTTCATATTCGGCCTGCGACACGGCCAGCGTTTTGTAGGCGGCGTGCTCAAAATCGGTGCAGCCCAGCAGCGCACCGCAAAGAACGCCGAGAACGCAGAGGAAAAGAATGTTTTTTAGAATGGTAACGGGGAAGGGACTCGAACCCCCGACCTCCAGGTTATGAGCCTGGCGAGCTGGCCGCTGCTCCACCCCGTAAGAAGTGTTTTTCATATTAGTTCCCTCTGCGTTCTCCGCGTTCTCCGCGGTTAAACGGTTGCCGGGCCGCCGCAGAATTCGAAATGGCCCATGTCTTTTTGCTTCCAGCGTCCGCCCCAGCGCAGGCCCATCGATTCGCCGATTTCGCCGATGGTTTGCCAGGCTGGATCGGCCGCGTCCCATTGCAATTTATTCGCGCCGTGAAGCTGGAAAGTCGCGAACGGGCAGATGTCGATCGCCAGGCCGTCCAGGTGCTTCGAATGCTGCGTCCAGGAAACGCCCTTGGCGAGATTCGCGGCGTGTTCCTCGGGCGTCCGGAGCGTGTCGATGATGGCAACGGGAAGCCCGGCCTCGGCGCATTTGGCAATCAGCATCATGGCCAGGGGCTTGAATCGCGCGTTGAGATCGTCGAGTTTCCGGCTCATGCTTTCAATGCCCCCCGAAATCGCGCAGCCAGTTCGCTCCGATGTTGCGCGTGTGCATCTCGACTTTTCCGCTTTCGAATTCGCCGCCCGTGCAATCGCCGGCGGGGCGCGGCTCGAAGATTTTTATTTCCACGCCGCCGATCTTTCCGCCCACGCCGATCTGCTTCGGGCGCGGGCCGGTCGGGACGGCGTGCTCGATCTGCTCGGCGGTTCCGCGGCCGACGATGATTTTCCCGCGCCGGATTTGTCCCGAGCTTTTCCGATAGGCGCGCATCAGTTGGCCTCCGGCGTTAGAATGGGAGGATTTCTCATTTCACTTCCAAAGGAGCCGCCGATGACAGCCACAACCGAAGAAAAACAGATTGCTGGAACAATCCTGGCCGCATTTATCCGGGCCAGCGGGGATCGCGCGCAGATCATGTTTGGCGAAACCGCCAAGCCGGGCGCGTCGCTGGAAGATCTTTGGGCTCGGATTCTCAAAACGGTTTCCTCCTAGGCCCCGCCGAATAGGCTTGAGTCTCCCCTGAGTTCCAGGCAGGCCCTCAGAATCCTGCCCTGCTCCGCCCGATCGCAATCGGCGAGCACGCGCATTACCTCGCTCACCTTGTCGCAGGACTTAATCCAGGCCGGCTGGGTTGCCTCGGCTTGAGTCTGTTCGTTGGCTTCCATTGCGTTCCCTCCGTGCGGCGATCAGGCTTTTTCGAGCTGCGCCTGGTCCATGAAAAACTTTTTCAGGTCCTCGTTACTGCAAAGCTCGGAGAGTTTTACGAGGCTCTTGCCGGGCGGCCGGTTCACTCCGCGCTCCCAATGCGAGATCGCACCGAGGCTCTTGCCAATCTTCGTGGCGAGGTCCTGCTGGGATAAGATTTGCAGGCGGCGAAGGGTTTTCAGTGCCGCCGGATTGTTCTCGGGTGCCATATACGCCGGGCTTCCTGTCAACTCACGCGCAACGTTGTGAGCAAATGTGAACTCGGTCCTGTTCAATATTGCTCACCATCCGCGATTAGCATAAGGGGTGTTTTGGCGGAGGGACGTTATGAGTAATAACGCGGCGTTATGAGTAATAGCAGCGCGGAGAGGCCGTGTTTATTGGGGTGTGCTATGTGGTAACTCTTTAATGATTTTTCGCGATTTCCCCTTGACACGGTTTCCGGGATTCGCTTTAGAGGCTTTTCTTTAGGGGAATTAACTGAGGCCGAGAGGGCTTGACTTCTATTTACGTTTGAGAGCTTCCGCCACTTCGCGTTCGCGGCGCTCCCTCTTGCGGGACGAGAAATAGTGGGCGACTGCGAGCGCAATCAGCAGAAGGGGAAAAAAGAAAATTATCGGGAGATTCAAAAGAGAGTCGAGCATTTTGTCCCCTCACTCAGTCCGGTCCTTTGCCTTCGCCGCCGTCTGATTCTGCCATTGCATGTTGGATGGCGAGTCCGCGCCGCCGCGTTTCAGGGGAACAATGTGATCTACGATGTAGCCCGAGCAGGCCCCGGTTTTCTTGCCTGTTGAAGGGCATGGGCGGGAACGCTGGAACTTTTGCCGCGCGGTCTTGCGGCGCACCGAATGGTTAGGGTTCGGCAATGCACGGCGATGGCTTTGAACGGCTGTCCCGCGTTTCGTTTTGTAAGATCGGACGGCGACTGGTTTTTTGGCGCGCGATGGAGCGCGGCCTTTCGAATGGCCCGGCAGTCCAACAGAGAATAAGAGGATGAGGAGGGCAATGGCGATTTTGGGCATGTTCACGGTTCCCCCTTATTTGCCGAAGTGTATTCCCGCCCCGCGGACTTGTCAATCGTTTTTTTGCCCGCTTTCCCGAACAATTTCTTCTCCCGATCAGATTGGGCATAGGTGCCGGCTAGGCGCGTCAGCCGATCGGCAATTTGTTCCACAATGGTCTCCGGAGCGCGCTCCAGGATGATTTGCAGCGCCTCGTGCAACTCCATGGCGGTCTGAGAATCGGTGGACGGACCCCTTGCGGTTCGCTGGGGCTCCACCGTTGAGTTAAACCCGGCGGGCGTCGCGGCTTGCGCGAAGAAGTGTTTTAACTCCGGCGCGTTAGTCAGCCCCGCAAGACGCAAGAGCGTATCGGGCGGTGGCTCATGAATTCCGATCTCCCAGCGGCGAATTGTGGTTTCCGTCTTTTGCAGTTCCCGCGCCAGGCTAACCTGGGTGTATCCCCGCTCTTTCCGGAGTGCCTTGATTGCCTCCTTCACGCCAATGAAACAAACTTTCATTTTTCTCTTGACAACAGTACGGAGCGTACGGTACGATCCGTACTGTTATGAGTAATAGCGTTATGACCAATAACACTACCACGATTCCCGCGGGCCGGAAAGAACGCCTGGCCTGGTACAAGAGGCTGCTCAAGGAATATCCCGGAATCACCTGCGCCGTGGCCCGCCGGATGGTGGGAAATGACCGGCGTAAATACATGAGCAAGGCGGGGCAGGTGAGCCAGGTGCTGCGCGGCCTGCGGCCCTCGGCGCCGATTCTCGCATGGACGGTGTTGGAGTTGAAACGGCGGGCGGTGAAGAAAAAGAGGGCGGCATGAGCGAACAATCCGCAACAGCGGAATGCTGCGAACCTTGCCTGGAGCGATGGCAGCGCCGGTCTCCGGTGTTCCGGGTGGTCGAAGGGACGGCAATGTGCGCCAACTGCTTTCATGGGGCGGGAAATGGCCCCAATCCAAATATTCGCGCACGGAAGTTCTGGAGCGATCCGGCAAATCGTGAACGGCAGCGGGTGAGGATGCGGAAGATTGGGTTGGAGCGGGATCGCGTGGCCGCGAAGAAAAAGAGGGAGGAGGGAACAATGCCGGATTTACCGCAGAGAGCGCAGAACGAATCCGAGCCGCGCGCGACAGCAAGCGGTCAGGAAGCAAGGGCCGCTTACTCCGTGCGCGGCTCGGAAACGCTCCGGATGACATTCGTTATTTTGTTTTTCTCCGCGGTCTCCGCGATCTCGGCGGTGAATCCGGCGTTCGCGGCGGAAACGAAGGATGCGAGGCTGGCGGCGGGAAAGAAGGTTTTTGTCGAGCCGGCGGAACATGCCGTGGACGTGGCGATGGGCGGCGAACTCAAAAAGTGGGGACGGTGGAAGATCGTCGCCGAGGCGGGGGAGGCGGACATCCTGATCCGGTTGCGGGTTTCGGGGAATGCGGCCTGGGGCGTGGGGCACGTTCAGGCGTTTGTTCTGGACGCGAAGACGCGCGAGACGCTGTGGGTCTCGAAGGCGCAGCGCGGGATGCGGACGGTGTTTCATGGCTACGCCTCGCCGTACTCGCGGGCCGTGAGCGGGATCGCGGGGCAGATGCGGAAGGAGTTGGGACAATGAAGAATCATTCCGAGCCGCGCGCGACAGCAAGCGGTCCGTCTGGCCCGTGCGCCCACATGTTCGAAGCCAACACGGGGCCGCTTACTCGCGTGCGCGGCTCGGCAACGGCGCTTGCGGCTCTGATGGTTCTGGCTCCGGTGGCGGTGGCGGCTTCGTGGGGGCCGTGGGTTTTGTTTTGCGTGGCGGCGAGAATCGAGGAGGGGCTATGAAGGATAACAAGGAAGAATTCGAGGCTAAGTGTGGAGTTCATGGCAAACCGTTTTTGCGGAAGCCTCTCGGCTGGAGGAAGCGGGAGCTGGACGGCAGCGAGTTGGATAATGCATTCGATCAAGCGGCGTGGCCGATCTTCGGCTGCGCGGACTGTTGGAGAAAAGCGAGGGGGCTATGAGCGGACGACGGTCGAAGCGGGACACGGTGATTGTGGAGCGGCGGCTGGTGCGCGAGGACCGGCGCAACGATTACGAGGCGAGGCGGGAATGTGATTTGGATATCGATCTGTGGCTGGAGGTGAAGCACGGGTTGACTCGCGGGCAGTTTCAGGGGCTTTCCAGTGAGGTGCAGATGGATCTGCGCGGGGAATACAAAACGGATTCCGAGTGGCACTGGGCGCGGCGGTCCGCGAAGGATAAGGCAGCGGGAAATTTCCCTCCGGAGGCGGCATGATGGAACCAACGGTTATCGATACCGAGCTTCGGGCCGCGCGGGAACATCTTGTCAATGCGATGAAAGTCTCACGCACGGAGGCTTTCAAGCTGCATCTATATAGGATCGTCCAGTCGATCGAGCTGCTGCTGGATAATCCGGAGGAGGCGTGATGGATTACAGGGAAGCGTTCGATGTTCTCGAAAATCTATTGCACCATTTGGAACGCATCGCAGGGGGGGAATATCTTCCCCAGTCCGTTTCCGGGCTGGCTAAAAAGCACGCGCAGGCGCTGAGAGTGGCCCTCCGGTTGGAACAAGGTTCGGGAGACGAGGAAGCATGGGGGCTGTCGCGGATCGGTACTATTCCGCCGAAGCCCGGACCGGAGGCGGCGTGATGGGGGGATTGGAATTGCTTTGTGGGTTTGCGTTTTTCTTCAGCGCGTGCGCGCTGATTTGTGAGTGGTGAGGACGCGCTGGCAAGAGGGGCCGCTTATTAACATGCGCCATTCGACAAGCTCATGGCCCTGAGCGGAGTCGAAGGGCGGCTCGGAATGATCCTTCTATATGTCCAACCTGGCACTCGTAGATAAGCAGCAGGCCGCGCCGGAAACGGATTGGGCGGCGATCGAGAAGAGCACCGCTTCTTTCCAGGAGATGGGGGCGGTGCTGAAGATGGAATATGATGCGGTCCGCCAGCGGGCGGCGCGCGGGCACTGGATGACGCATTCGTATCCCTCGCGGAAGCAGGCGGGGAAGTTCGAGACGCGGGTGCTGCTGTCGCAATTGAAGCAGACCGAGCCGAACCTGTTTCGGCGGCTGATGCGGGCGCGGCGGGCGAGCGAGCGGGCCGAGCAAGGGAAGGCGAAGCATCATGGCGGCGAGTTCCTGCGCGACGGGCGCGACGGCGAAGCGCTCGACGGGCGTGCGACGCTCACGTTCCAGGAGATCGAATTGATCCAGGGGATTTATCTCAGCCCGAAATATGGCAGACCCGACGCGGCGGGGGTTTTCGATCATCTGAAGACCGATTGCATTCGCTGCCACGGCGGCGAGATGGGCACCGTCGATAACCGCTTTGCGGGGCGCTATAAGCAATGGACGTGCGGGAAGTGCGGGTTCCATGTTTCCTACTGGACGGTTTACCGGAAGCTGAAGGGCATCATGGCCGGCGCGGTGACGCTGGCGCGCGGGGGCGTGAATGCGTTCGTCAACGAGTTCGGATATTACATGAAGCGGGACTGGAGCGGGTTCCGTCCGAACGAAGAGGTTTTCGGGGACAACCATCCTTGCGACCTTTTTGTGTGGGACCCGCGCGAGCCGTATCTGCGCGGAGGGGCGGCGCGATTGTTCCGGCCGCAGATGTCGGCGTGGCAGGACATTGGGACGGGCGGCGTGGCGGTGCGGATCGGCGAGCGGACCAACGCGGACACGCTGGCGCTTTCCATGCGCGCGTACATTCTGCGATGGGGGAAGCCCGAGGGCATCGTTACGGACAACGGCTCGGATTACCTCTCGAAACAGTTTGTGCAGTTCTGCCAGGACCTCCACATTGCGATCCGCCGGCCGGAAGGCGATGAGTGCAACATCCTGCCGCCGAGCGGGCGTGCGCTTCCTTCCGAGCGCGGCGGCGAGTCCCACGCCAAGTCCAAGCCGATCGAGCGCTTTTTCGGGACGTTTGCGCGCGACTTCGACAAGCAGCAGCCGGGCTGGTGCGGATCGAAGCCGGAAGAGAAGCCCGATAATATGTTCCTGCTCGAAAAGCAGCACGACGCGTTTCTGGCCAATGAACCGGGCGTGAATTCGCCTTTCCTCACCATCGATCAATACATGGAAAAGGCCGTGAACTGGATCGAGCAATCGTTCCACAAAGTGCCGGGGCGGAGGCTCGATCGCGCGCCGAACGACGTGCTGGCTTCCTACGGCGGCGAGATCCGCCGCGTTCCCGAGCGCGACATGGACATTCTCTTGATGCCTCCGGTCGAGCGGACCATCGGGCGGCGCGGCGTGGTGATCGATCATCGCGATTATTGGGCCACGGGAACCTTCGACCAGGCGCAGCCGGGGATGGTGGGACTCGAAGGGCGGAAGTGCCAGGTGCGATTCGATCCGGGCGACCGGCGCGAGGGAGACATTGCGAAGGTCTACGTTTTTGTGGCGCACAAGGACCTGCCGCTTTCGACGGCGATCCCGGCGGGCAAGGACCTGATCCTGACGGCGTATCATGCGCCGCTCCTGGGACGCGGGGCAACACGCGAGGATGCGGCGGAAGAACATCGGCGGGCGAAGGGGCAGCGGCGATTCTACCGCGAATATTTGAAGGCGGCGGCGGACGCGGCGACGGGGCTGAGCACGATGGATCAGGTGCTGGCGGAGAAGGCGGTGCGCGAGGGCGTGCCGGAGCTGGCGGCAGTGGCGAACGGCGTTGCGACGATCACGGCGGGCGGGCAGTTGCGGACGCAGATTGATTCACCGCAGAGAACGCAGAGAGCGCAGAGGCAGGGAACGCAATTTGCGAAGGATATTGCGCGGCGGTTTTTGGAGAGCGAGGAGGAATGATGCCGGGGGACAGGGAACAGGGGATAGGGAACAGGGGACAGGTAACAGGGAATAGAGAACAGGCGCGGAGGGAGTTGCGGGTTTATATGTCGCGGTCGGGGCTGGGGCTGCGGGCGATTGCGGATCGCACGGGATTTGCGCATCGGTCGCTGATCCAGTTTGTTTCTGCGGCGCGCTACGGCGTGGGCGAGGGAGCGGTGACCGCCGCGGCGCTCACCGATTGGATGCACGGCAATCCGCTGCCGGAGCCGGAGCTTCCGGGGCGGCTTTACGCGACGGCGGCGACGCGCGAGATGGACGAGCTGCTGGGGGACATTCGCGACGGCGGATGGGGAATTCTCTACGGGCCGAGCGGATCGCAGAAAACGTTCTTCCTGGAGTACCGCGCGGCCGAGTCGCCCCAGGACATTATTTACATTCGCGCCTCGGCGGCGGGAATGCGGCCGGGAACGCTGCTGCGCCGGATCTCGGCGTGGATTGGGGCGCCTTACGCGCAGTCGATCGACGCCATGCGGCAGAACATTTTGTTCGAGGCGCGGCGGCGGCGCTCGCCGCTGGCGCTGGTGATCGACGAGTCCGATCATCTTTATAGCTGGGTGGAGACGCTTGAAACGTTGCGCGAGATCGGCGACCTGGCGCGGCGCAAGATCGGAATCCTGATTGCGGGCAACGAGAAGGTCGAGCAGATTTTCGAGAATCGGCGGAGCTGCTACCTGGAAAAGTGGCGGGCGCGGATTCAGCAGTCGAGCTGCCGCGTGCAGGGCGCCACGATGGATGAGGCCGCCGAGATTTTCACCGCCGAGGTCGGGCGGGCCAAAGCGGGAGACATTCGCGACGCGCTGGCCGGCTGCCGTGTCGCCGATCCGCGCGCGGCCGAACCGTATGTGAACATGCACCGGCTGTTTAATACGATTCGCGAGATCAAGCGGGCGCGGGCGAAGGCCGGAAGCAACGTGGCCGCAATGCGGCAGGAACCGCTCGGGCGGGTGGTTTAGAGTTTGTCAGAGCCCCGTCCTGCGCTCCAAAGTCCGTAGCTACGGACGGCGGGGCGACCGCGAGGAAGGGGGTAATTCTAAACGAAAGGGGAATCGTCGAGCTTGGAATCGCGAGATCCGCTGCCAACCAGTTGGCCGTTACGAAGGCAGCGGCCTCGCGCGAGACGCCGGACCAACTCCCGTAGCCGCCAGATTGACGCTTCCGTTGCCTTGCGCACATCAGGGCAATCAGCGGGCGGCCTGAAACGGGTCTCCTATCCGGCGCCTCGCGGGAGGGAAGAAGTTTTCCCGCAGAGAACGCGGAGTCACGCAGAGGTTTTGGCCTTTCCATTTGATTCGTTTTCTCAGCGTTCTCTGCGCACTCCGCGGTGAGGAGGTTCGATGTTTGAAATTTTGTTTTGCACTCATAAAAGCCAGACCACGCCGAGGCGGGATGACGAAGGGGAATATCGGCGGTGTTTGGAATGCGGGGCGCGGATTCCGTGGGCGATGCCGGAGGATGGGGTTGTGATCCGGCCGCCGATTTTGACGCAGCTCGGGAAGAGGCAACTGGCGGAGGCGTGGAGGCGGCTTTTCGAGGGCGATCCGCTGCTGCCGGTGTCGGAAAGGATGCGATGAAACAGCCGGAGCAATGTTGCGTTTGTCACGGGGGATTTGGAGAGCATTCCGTCGCGACGCGCTGGCCGGGCGGGCCGTCGTATTGCGAGATGGATTGGGAGAAGGTGGGGAAGTTTCGCGCCGTGGAGGACATGCGGGAGGGAATGCTGGGGAGGGCGTCATGAGCCAGGGGATTTCTTACTGCGCTCCGCCGTTGACCTGCCTCTGTTGCGGCCGGGAGGAATCGCGGACCGGATGCGTGCGCGGCTTTGTTTGTGGCTGCAATCCGTTCGAATGGTGCCATCGCTGCGACAAATGCAAGGAGCACTGCAAGTGCCCGGAGGGAGTGGCGACGCTGGCAGTTGTCCTCGCCGAGGGCAGGGCGCGAACAAAGGCTGGCCTTCGGCAGAGTGGAAGGGGTCGTTGATCTGATTCATACCCAGGGCTGGCGCCCTGGGCTATTTTCTTTCGCCCCTGACGGGGCTGAACGAGGAGGACGAATGTCGCTTGTCAAAGCTAAGAAAGTTTTGCGGCGCTTGGTGCGGAATCATCGTTCGATGATTCGGGAAGGGCGTTGCAGCTCGGATTGCGTGCCGGAGATGGAGGAAGAGATCGAGGCCATTAAGACTGTTATCGGGTGGCTGGGAGATTCGAAATGAAGATTCCGGGGACGCGGGAGGCGGCGGATCTGCTGTTGCGGCGGGTTTGCGAGATTGAGGTTTTGCGCGGGGGGATCAAGGAGCGGCTGGACCGGATTGTTACGGCGGCGCGCGGGGCGGCGGTTTTGAAGCGCGCGGCGATCGAGAAGGAAGATTTGTCCTTACGCTCGGCGCTGAAGACCTGGTTCGCTTCCATCCGCGGGACGCTGGGCGAGCGGAAGATTGTTTCGCTTACGTTCGGGTCGATTGGGCCGATGGGGAAATCCGGCGTGAAGTTTATCGGCGGCTCGACCGAGACCGATGTGATCGAGGCGCTGGCGCGGGCGGACAAGAAGTTGTTTGAGAAGTTCGTCCGGACGTCGGCGGAGTTCAACCGGGCGGCGGTGCTGGAGGCTACGCCGGAGGAGCTGCTGGTGCTCCGCGCAATCGGCGTGGAGCTGGGCGAGCCGGCCGTGACCGTGGCGCCGAAGCTGGAGGCGCTGAAACACGTTTGACCACAGAGGATGCGGAGGGCGCAGAGATGAGCGAAGACGGAGTGCCGCCGGAATATCACGAGGGGGATTTGGAGCGGGAATGTCCGGACCTGGTGAAGGAGATTGCGATGGCAACGGCGCGGGGGAAGTTGCAGGCGCAGATTCAGATGGCCGGCTCGCATCCCGCGCAGGCGGAGTGCCTGAATTATAAGGATTATGTTCCTCTGCCGGGAAAGCCGATGCCGTGCATTTCCTGCGGGGCGGAGAGCGCGACGGTTTATAGCGGGAGGTTTTTCCAGATCATGCTTTGCGATGACTGTACGGCGGAGCTGAGCGGGCAGGCCAGGGCGGCGATTGCTCGGTGCGCGTGGGCGGGGGCTTACTTTGGGGCGGAGTGCGTCGACCAGGGGAAGGCGGCGATCGCTACGTTGGAATCGAAGCTGGAGGTCAGCCGGAATGCGAATCTGGCGGTGAGCCAGGATCACAACCGGGCGGTGATGCGGGCGTTTGCGGCCGAGGATTTGGCGGCGCGGCGCGGGCGGTATTTGTGGCGGTTGCTGGGCGTGGCGGTGGTTTTTGGATTGTGGGTGATTTTACGATGAACACGGAAGAGGGAATAGGGAACAGGGAACAGGGAATAGCAAACACGCCGGAGGTGGCGGCTGCTTTTTCTGTTCCCTGTCCCCTGTTCCCTGTTCCCTCCGTTGCGGCAGCCGTTTCGATGACGGGCGACGAAGCGGCCGTTTGGGACCTGGTTCGGAACCGGCTTGGGAAAGAGGCGGTGATCGATATCGACTCGCTCTCATTGCTCACGCGGCTGAACGCGCGGCGGGTGAAGGCGGCGGTCGAGGGATTGATCGATGCGCACGGGAAGAAGATCGGGTCGTATCGCGGGAATCCGCACGGGTACTCGATGATCGAAAACGCCGCGGAGCTGTTGCAAACCTGCCGGGCGCTGGAGAACCAGGCGCTGAAAATGTGGCGGCGCTCGGCGCGGTTGCAGGGACGCAATCATAAGGAGTATTTGCGGGAGCTGCTGGGGCAGATGGTGCTGGAGCTGGATTCCGAGCCGCGTCCTGCGCTCCAGAGTACGGAGCTCCGGACGCCGGGGCGCGCGACAGCAAGCGGTCCCGTGGCGGAGGCGGATGGATTTACCGCGGAGGGCGCGGAGGTGAACAATGCGGCCGGATGATCTGCCGTCGATTGAAGTGCTCGGCGGCTCGAAACCGCATGGGACGCGGCTCCGATATATGGCGGGTTGCAAGTGCATGCTTTGCCGCGCGGCGAATTCCCGCTACGAAACAGAACGGGCCGCAGCCAGAAAGAACGGCGACTGGAACGGGCTTGTTTCGGCGGTAAAGGCGAGGCGTCATTTGTTGAAGCTCTCCCGCGCCGGCGTTGGGCGCCGATCGGTTGCCGATTCCACAGACTGTTCCATCACAGTTATCCAAGAGATCAAGAAGGGCCGCAAGTCGAAGATTCGCGCGAGAACGGAAAGGAAGATTCTCGCAGTTCCGGCGAAGGTCGTCACGGAGGCCGGACTGGTCGATGCGGAGGAGACCTGGATTCGGATCAATCGCCTCCTTGGAGAAGGTTTCACGAAGTCCGAACTGGCCCACAGGCTCGGATATAAAATGGGAGCGCTACAAATCGCGACCGTCTTCATCACTGCACGCAACGAGCGGCGCGTCCAGCGCTTTCACGATCAGATTATGGCGGGGCATAGGAGGCCGAAGGCGGGAACGAGAAAACGATTCGGGGGGAGATTGCGCGGGGGGTGGCGGGGAAGTTTGTGGAGGCGATTCGGGGGCGCTGCGCGCGGGTGGAGATTGCCGGGTCGCTGCGGAGGGGGAAAGCGATGGTGCATGACATTGATATTGTCTGCCTGCCATCGGATCGCGCGGGCTTGGAGCACCGGCTGTGGGAGTTGATGGAGCAAGAGTCGCTCCGCGAAGTGCGCAACGGGCCGCTGATAAAGACGTTTCTGGCGGTGGCGTCGGGGATTTCGATTGACCTTTATATCGCGGAAGAGGCGACCTGGGCGACGTTGCTCTTAATCCGGACGGGGTCGAAGGAGCACAATATCAAGCTCTGCCGGCGGGCGCGGGAGCTGGGGATGAAGCTGCATGCGTCGGGGAAGGGGATTGAGACGGAGCTGTGCCAGCCTCTGCGGATCGACAGCGAGGAACAGGTGTTTGCGACTTTGGGGTTGCCGTTTGTGGCGCCGGAGGGGCGGGGATGAAGCAATTCACCGCAGAGGGCGCGGAGCGCGCGGAGAAGAAGGCATGAAGCTCCCTGGATTCGCTTACGTTTGGTCCTGGAACAAGGTGCTGGGAGAGCGTAAGGGGCAACGCTGCAAGCTGCTGGTCGTCGGGGCTTTGAATAGCGCGCTGATCGAGTTCGAAGACGGCTATTTGGTGCGCACGGATCGGCGTGGGTTGAGGAGGGCGAGGCGATAAAAGCTATTACACTCACACAGCCGTCGGCGACGTTGGTTGCGATCGGGGCGAAGCGAATCGAGACGCGGAGTTGGAAAACGAATTACCGAGGGCCATTGGCGATTCATGCAGCCAAAGGTCTGACGGAAGAGGACATGTATATCTGTGGCGATTCCCCTTTCAAGGAAGTGCTGAGCGCCGCTGGGATCAAGGGAGTCGCCGATCTGCCGCGCGGCAGGGTTCTAGCCATAGCAAGTCTAACTGATTGTATTCCATCGGAGCACATAGCCAGCTGGCCCAACGTTTTTAGCCTGTCTCCTTACGAGCAGGATTTCGGAAACTATGGCCCGGGCCGCTGGGGATTTCTGCTTCGTGAAATTGAAGTCCTGCGGCAGCCTATACCGGCTACCGGACATCTGGGCCTTTGGGAGTGGGTCGATCCGAGGACAGGAAGATGAAGGATTATCCGAAGCTGGACCGGATGTTTTTGGAGTTCAAGGGGGTATGGCCTCGCGAGGCGCGGTTTAACGATTTGCTGGTGAGGAAGGCGCTGGGCGCGCTCGATCCGGGGGGGGAGACGTTTCGCGAGATGATCGAGGCGGTGCGCTGGCAGGCGGGGTCGGTGTATTGGGAGAGGCCGGAGAGAATTCCGGAGGCTCATTGGTGGATCAAGGACCGCAAGTGGCAGGAAGAGCGGGGGAGGTATCCGCAGAGGAAGAATGGACAATCCATTTCAAAAGGCGATAGAAAACCTTCCGGGGAAGCCGGAGGATTTTCCGACGATGCTCGCCGAAGCGAAGAGGCGCGGCGCAAGCTCGGTCTCTGACGGGTATCGCTATGGGTGCCCTTCCTGCGGCGAGTCCTTTGACCGGGCCGGAATGCGGACGCACATGGAATGGCACCGCACGCCGCAGGCGCTGCGCGAAGCCGCTATGAAGCAAATGGTTTCCTGTGGCGTGATGCGCGAGCACCAGGAGATGCGACTCGGGAACTTTCCGGCTTATCTGCCGCTGGTGAGAGCGGCGCTGGATGCCGGGAAGAGCCTCCTGATTCAAGGGCCGGCGGGGACCGGAAAAACGTCGCTCATGGCCGCAATCCTGTTCGAGCAATTGATGGCCGGGAGGAGCTGCCGGTTCGTTTTGTCCGGGGAGATATTCCGCGAGATTCGCGGCTGCTATGAGGACAAAGCGGAGGCGAGTGAACGGGCCGTTATCGGGCAGTTCACGGAATGGGATCTGTTGGCGATTGACGACATGGGACGCGAAGGGAAACCGTCTGCGGCGGTGTGCAGCGTGCTCCACGAGATTCTGTCGAAGCGGATCGGCTCGGGCGCCATGTCGGCCGCGACCACGAACCTGACGCTGGTGGAGATCGGCGAGCGCTACGACGGCGCGATCCGGTCGCGCCTGGCTGGGTGGGTGCCGATTGTGATGGAGGGGAAGGATTGGAGGGAAAGGCTGTGAGCGTGGACCCGGCAATCCTCGAAAAGATTCGTGCGTTATACCGTTTGGCCAGCGATCCGTGCAATGAGCATGAAGCGGCGCTGGCGGCGGACCGTGTACGCGAGATGCTGGCCCAGTACAATCTCTCGCTCGGCGAAGTGCTCAACGAGAAATCGGAGGGCACCGAGCGCGCGGGTAAGTATCGCGGGCGGATCGAGAGGCACACCTTCTTTCTAGCCGATGCCTGTAAATTCCTGTTCGACGTGGAGTGGTTTGTCGGCTATGGCGGCCGCATCGCGACCAGATGGGGATGGCGTCCCGGCTCCGGAATTGTGTTCTGCGGCATCCCGCAGAACGTGGAAGCGGCGATCGCGACGGTGGACTATTTCGAGTATGCGATATCCGCGCTGCTGATTCGCCAAACGAGCATCCACGCGCGAAAGCGAAAGAATTGCTTTCGCCTCGGAGCAGCGCAGCGGATTGCCGTAGAGGCTAACAAGCTGAAGGCCGCCGTGGCGCAAGAAGGCCCGACTATGGAGCTGGTCCGCCTGGGAAACGCGCTTGCAAAACGGCAGAAGGAGTCTCACAACCTGCATTCGCAAAAGCTCCGCGCACCGCGTATGAATCAGGCATTCATGGCTGGTTATCTTGCCGGCGGGGAAGTCAATCTTCGCGGAGGGGTGCAGAAGGCGGTGGAACCATGACCGATCCACAGCGCCGCCGGATGATGCAGTTGTGGAACGCGAAATATCCTTCGTCGGGGGAGGATTCGCGGGACGTGCGGCTGGTGTTTCTGGCGCAGGTGGTGGGGCATCCGGTACGGACTTCCACCAATCTGACGAACGCGGAGGCGGCGGCGGCGATCCGGGCGCTGGAGGGAGCCAAGGGAAAAGTGTTGGCGTTTCCGAATCGGACCGGCGTCACGAAGAAGCAGGTTTGGAAGCTGCGTCAGATCGAGGCGTACCTGGGGTGGGCGGACGAGCCTCGGCGGCTGGAGGGGTATCTACGGGAGAAATGCTCGGGGGCGCTGTGTCCCGAGGAGCTGGGGTTTCGGCAGGCGATTGGGGCCATCGACGGGCTGCTGCGGCTGAAGGCGCGGGAGAATATCAAGCGCGCCAAGGGCGAGGGCTATAAGGTCGGGCGGGCGGAGCTGGCGGCGGAGGTTCGTCGCATCCAGGAAGAGCTGCGGGCGTGGCGGCCGGGTGTCGGCGCGGCGGCGCGGGGATAGGGGAGAAGGGTTTTTCGGAAAAATGTGTTCCCATGTTGCGGTGCAATGAAAGTTCAATAAGTGCTTTGCTATCATACACATACAGTGTGTTTGCATGGTGGGGACACTTTTTGATCGCGTTATGCAAAGAGGGGATTCCCTCTCGTTTCTAATAACCCTTTTAGTTTGTATGGGAGTTTACCGATTTAGCAGGCGTTTCCGCGTCGGGGAACATGGGGACAAACGGCCGCATTTTAGCCATCGTTATGCAAATACCGGAACGGCCGCACCATACGCCTATAACATCATAACTAGCACCGGCTCTTAGTGTTACCCGCCAACTCCCGCGCACTCTCGCCGCCTCCCACATAACACACACGATCTGCAAACCAATTCTGGAAGTGTCTTGAACAAAGCTCAATCTGGTGTATACTCCCCTTCTGGCTGGAAACTACCGTAGATACACCGATTGATCTCGTTACATCGTCCCGGGGTTAAGGACAAGGCGATACCCAAGGGCATCCAAGCCCGAGGTATGTTGTCCAAATTCATTGCGGAGGAGAGCAGATGTCTCATGCCAAGAAACAACGCCTGGGCTCGCATCGAAATACCAGGCTGGTGATCCTGTTCGGAACCGTCATAGCGGTGGCGGGATTCGTACTCTTTAGTGGAAACCGAAACGACCGGGAGCCGATTGTCGGACCACACTCCGGGGGAGATGCCCGATTGCTTTCCATCGAGCCGATACCCGATGACGGTGAGCTTTGTCCGTTGGAGCCCGCTAGCGCCACCGGCAATCTGTTTGCCGAGATGAGCGCGGCGCAAGGAGGGACGGGCGCAGCGCCGGCCCGCGGCGCAGCCGATCCGCGCCCCAGCGATGCCGCCAGATTGCAAGCATCCAAGCGTGCGCCGGATCGCTTGATGAGGGACCCCAGCTCCGCGTTTTCGGGCGTCGCGGTCGATCTGAAGAATAACGAAGTGGTGCTGACCGATGAAAACAACTTTTCCATCTTAGCCTACGACCGGCTCGAGAACACGCCTCCCAGGGCCAAGATGAGCGAACCCAAGCGAATGATCCAGGGGATGGATGCCTATCTCGAGTTCAACTGCAGCGTTTACGTCGATCCGTCGAACGGCGACATCTATAGCGTCAACAACGACACGCTGAATTGGCTGACGGTCTTCAACCGCGACGTGAAAGGGAACATGCCTCCGACGCGCAAGCTGCGCGCTCCTCACACGGTCTTCGGTATCGCCGTGGATGAAGAAAAACAGGAAATGTTTCTGGCGGAGCAGGACGACCACGCTGTCGTCGTGTTCAAGAAGAGCGCCAAAGACGAAGACTCTCCCGTTCGCGTGCTTCAGGGGCCGCATACGCAGATGGCCGACCCGCATGGCATCGCCATCGATCCCAAGACCCGGTTGCTCTACATCACCAACTGGGGCACGGCCAATCGGCGTCCGCTAATGGGCGATCCCTCCGTGAAGCCTTCGAAGTTCGGAGGCGTGGAGCGAGCGCTCTGGCCCGTGACACGAAACTATGCGATCCCATCTTCCGGTGTGATTCTGCCTCCCTCCATCACCGTGTATCCCAAGGATGCGAGCGGCGATACCGCGCCGTTGCGGGTGATCCAGGGACCCAAAGCGCAGTTGAATTGGCCCACTGCCATCACAGTCGATCCCGATCACGCGGAACTGTTCGTGGCGAACGATACAGCCGATACCGTCACCGTTTATAAGGCGGACGCCAGCGGCGATGTCGCGCCCATCCGCGTCATCAAAGGCCCCAACACCATGGTGAAGAATCCCACGGGCATCACATACGACGCGAAAAACCAGGAGCTGTGGGTGGCGAACTTCGGCAGCCACGCGGCAACCGTTTTCAAGCGCGATGCTTCTGGAGACGCCAAACCGCTTCGCGTCATCCGGAGCGCGCCAGCGGATCAGCCGGCGCCGATGCTGGGGAATCCGCATACCATTGCTTACGACACCAAACGGGAAGAAATTCTCGTCTCCAACTGAGTGGCTCATCCGCAGGTTGCGGCTTTCGCCAGGCTGGCGGAAGGCAGTGCAAGAGCGACTCGTTCGATTGCCGGACAGAACACCTTGATCACGCGCACGATCCACGACATGGCCTACGATCCGGTCCGCGACGAGATCGTAATTGGGCAGTTCTTCGCCTTCGCGATCCTGACCTACAAGGGAGACGCCACGGGAGACGTGGCACCGGTCCGGAAAATCTTTGGTCCGCATACTCAGTTGAAGAACGTGGCACGGATGGGACTAGACCCGGTTCATGGCGAAATTTTCGTTCCGCAGGGAAATTCTGTCCTGGTATTTCCGCGCGATGCCGACGGCGACGTGGCGCCGATCCGCGTCATCAAAGGTCCCGATACCATGCTGGGCGCCTCCGCGCTGACAGTCGACCCGGTCCACAACCTCCTGATCGTCAGTGGCTCAAGACCGAGAGGACCGGGCGAAGCAAGAGGAGACGGCGGTGAGGGTGAAGGAGAGGGAGAAGGCGCCAACGGCCGCGGCGAGATCCTCATCTTCAACCGAACCGATAACGGAAATGTGAAGCCGCGAGCCGTTATTAGCGGCCCGGGAGTTGACGGCGCAACTTTGATGACTACTTACCCGCCCAAGGGCCTGATTTTGGCGGCTGTCAAGAAGGGCGGACGCTCTTCGGACCAAGGCTATGTGGGGGTTTGGAGCATCAATGACAACGGTGTCGTACCGCCCCGCTGGACCATCGGAGGCCCCAAGGGTTTGTTGCGAGACACGCGGGGAGTCGCCGTGGATCCGAAACACAAGACCGTAATCGTCTCCGACAAGTACGTGAACGGAGTGGCCACCTACTCTTTTCCGGAAATTTTCTAGTTCTTAATTTCCGCGCAGCAGTGGAGTTGGAACGTTTCGAGATCGAGCACGCTTTCGTATGTCGCCTGGCCTCGACCGGTGCAGGTAGAGGCCAGGCGTTCGTTGGCGCATAGGTGGTGAAAATGCCGTAACCGCTTCACCATTGTTCCCTTTGGCCTCAGCTTTCTTATCAGGCAAGGTTCTGTCCGGCATCTTTACCGGGACCAACCGGTCGCGGCAGAATTCACCGAGTACTTCTTCCACCTTTTCATCACAGCGAAGAACATTCCGCTAAACTTGCGCGCAACGCTCCGCGGACACGCAACACGTCGCGCGCAAATGGTGTAAAACATCCGAGCCGCGGAAGTAATGGAGCGTCCACCCAGCAATGATTGGCCACCCAGCGTTTCGTGGGCGCTCCTTCACAGTCGCGGCTCGGATTCGGAAACCTTCGAGGCTATACCAATTGTGAAAATGGAATAATACGGGTTAGAGCATACGATTCACGCTAAGTCTTGTGAAGGCCAAGGACTGGAGCGGAGCGGGCTGCAGGAAATGCCGGGGAAATTTCCTTCCGGGGGAGCGGACTCATAGTTTGAGTATAGCCGTTGAGGCTGCCACCCGAGAGTTGGGACTTTAGTTCCACGGGGGACGAACGGTGGCACTGAACGGAGAGCGAGAACCGCAGATGCGATGTCGGCAGGAATTACAACGAGGTATTGCGCCACGATACTGCTTCCGCGGGCATCCAGCGACGCGAGGATAGATAAAAAAAGGCGGCCCCGAGGGGCCGCCGAATAGGTTAGTTACCCGCCGGGCACCCCCGGCCCGCCTTTCGGCGAGCCAGAAGAACCCGAAAGGGCTACAAGTTAATTCCCTCTGCTCTCGATCGGTGGCGTGGTAGCGCTCGGAATGCGTGGATTCGACACCGAGATAGCGGCGTATCCCTGAGCGAATCCGTTCCCACCGGCTATCGGGTTGACGATGAACTCAACCCCGTGAGCCAGATTGAAGCTGCAGACCGCAAACACGTACCCAGTAAACGTCTTCTTTAGGCCCGATGAAACCACGAATGTGGCGGTTTGCCCTGGTTTCACACCCGTCTGCAAACTCTGCGAGAATGGCGCAGAGCCATCGGAGGGGAAGAAGTACAGGGTTACGTCACCAGTCTGGCCGGTCGTACCAATCACCGCCGGATCGGCAGTGGTGTTGGAAACCGTCAGACCCGTGTCGTACTGGCCGTCACCCGTGTTAACAACCCATGGGAATATCAGATAGCTGGCGCACAGAGCTACGTTGATTACAACGCTCCCCTTCGGGGCAGCGAACTGCGGGACGGCAGTGTTCGCCGTCGGTGGGCCAACGGGACCGGGACCGACAACACCCGTAATAGCTCCCGTACCGACCGAGCCAGTTCCTGTCACAGCGATGTTGATAACCACGGTGTCGATTGCAGCAAGACTGGACGCGGTCGTCACCTCGTAAACAATGACTACGGTCCCACCCGATGGAGCAATCAAGTCGTACTGGTTTACAACCGGAGCCGCCAAAATCGCTCCGCCGGAGCCATCCAACGCGGGGCCCGTGCCAACCAAGGTGAGCACCGAAGTACCGTTACTGGAGCCCGTAGAAGCGAAGGAAGCGCCAGCAATTGGCGCACTGTTAGGTTGTGCGACGCCTGCGCCGTTGGTAGAAACTCCGGCCACAACCGCTCCAGCCGGCGAAGGACCTAGACCGGATATCTGTTCCGGAGCATAAATAGAGATGCCGGCGGGTATGCCTGTCAGCAGAACACGCATGCGCATACCTTGACCACCTGCCAGACCACCTACCGGAGGTGCGAATGCGAATCCGCCGTCAGAGGCAGCAATGGTTGAAAACGATCCGAGAAAACCATTTGCGAGGGTTAACTTCAAAGAGTTTGATTGACCCAGAGAGAGATCCGGATTGGCGGGGAGGGTCGAAGGCGACCCAAGCGGGGTTGGGACCGCTGGACCGCAAGCGGGAACCGCTAACGCGGTGGTGCCGAAACCGCTGGCGGAGGTCAAAGTATTGTTGGTGAAAGCGACCAACACATTGTCGCTCTTGCCGATAAACCCGACGCCGCCACGGGCGACGGCAGCCTGCAGCGCACCGCCTATACCGAGTCCCGAACTAGCGGCACTAACGCGGATGCCAGTGATCGTGATGGTGCAGACTGCACCACTACCAGCAGCACAGGCTGCGGGTGTGAAGTTAAACAGGATGGTATTACCGCTGATGGTAGCAGATGCTCCGGCAATGGCCGCACCTCCCTGGTTAACGGACGGGCAAGGAAAGGTGCTCTTAAGATCATAGGCAGCGGGAGAGCCGCCCAATGTGCACTGGCCGCCGGCGCCGGCGGTAATCCTCGTTGCGGAGGGGCTCACGGTTATCGCAATATTACTTGCGCCGGCGATAAGGCCGCCGCCGGTGGCGGCCCCGCAGGGGATGGTAATGACCCCGACCAACTCGACTGTTCCCTCGGCGCGGATATTCGGCGCGGTGCCGACGGGGCTTGCGGAGCATTGGGCGGCAGCGGTACTCGCTCCAATCAATGTCAGAGCCACCGTTGCCATCAATCCCAAAAGAATTTTCTTCAAGTGGTTCATCTATGTCTCCTTCGTGATTTGTAGAACAGGCATTTCTGCCTGTTGCTGGTTCAAGAGTTCGTCCAGACCCGAAGGCCTGTCCTCACATGGCTGATGTTGAAGCACCACCTTCGGGTAGGCGCCTATTCTTCTTCTAAATCTCTTTATTCCGTGGCCGAACTGGGCTGGAAACGGCGGTTGGTTTACCGCTCTGCTGCCGAACCGCTCCATCCCCTCTTTCGCTCTGCGACCACCTCCTCGAACGGAACCGCACAAATTCATTCATGGGAAAGCGAAATACCAATACACTGAGGCATAAAGGCATTTCATATCACTTTGTGGTTGCCGAATGCAAGAGAATTCTGCGCCGTTGCAGGTAATCACCTTTGTTCGCGCAACCTCCCAGTGTCAAACAAGTGCCTAGTTGCTCTTTTACTCGATGCGGATTCGCCAAGGTCGGTGAAGGTTAACACCCCGAAATTATCAAGTCAATCATTTTCTCGATTTGTTCGGAGCCAGCCCCTCCCGTTTTCAGAGTGGTTCAAATAGCTGCACAGACGATTGGGTTCAAAACAGGATTTCATGTTAATCAATTCCGAAATGGAATGCAAGCACTATTTTCGATTTTCCAAACTTTTTTTTCGAACGGCCCGTAGAGAGTGTATCAGGAAAGTAACGAAGGAAGCAAGGAAGCGATTCCGGGAAGCAGGATTGCCTCCCCCGGATACCAGCGCCCTTGCCAATCGTTAGGAGCCGTTCCCGTGCGCGCGCTCAGGGAGCTGCCGGCGGCCCGGCGTTTCCCGGTTTCTTCCGTTCCTTCTCTTTATCCTCCTCGTTCTGCATGATGGCCCGCAGGCCCTTGAGTTTGTTGCGCAACTCGGCGGTGGCGATCCTTGCCTCCGAGGTGTTGTGGATGACGGTGGGGGTTAGGAGGATGATCAATTCCGTCTTCGAATTTGAGATGGACGTGTTGCCGAAGAGCGCCCCTAAGTAGGGGATGTCTCCCAGCAGTGGAATGCGATTTTTTTCCATTGTCCGGCTCTCCTGGATAATGCCGCCCAGGGCGATGGTTTCTCCGTCTTCGACCGAAACCTGCGTTGAAACGGAGCGCTTTTGAATGCTGGGCGATTGGATTCCCCCCCCCGACGGCAGCGGCGCGCTGACCTCTTGTTCAATTTGCATATTAACCAAGCCGGAAGAGTTGATGCGCGGCGTGATGGAGAGAATCACACCGGTGTCGACGTTCTGGATGGTGTTGGTGAACAGGCTGCTGCCGGCGGCCTGCGCGCCGGCCACGATGGCCTGCGAAGTCAGGACGGGGATCTGCGTGCCGACATTGATATGAGCCGAATTATTGTTGCTGGCCAGGATCGAAGGAGCCGAGATTACGCGCGCCTGGCTATGCGATTCCGCTGCGTTCAGAAACACCATCAGCTCCCGCGTCCGGCCAATCAGGGTGCCGAGCGAAAGACTGATGGCGGCCGCTCCCGCCGCATCGGAAAAACTGCCCAGCGGTTTGCGTTCCGCATTGCTGCGTTTTTGCAGGAAGGCGCTCACGCCGCTCGAGAGCGCGCCCGTAAGATCCACCTCATAGACCTTGGCATCGATCATCACCTGCCGCTGAACCACGTCCAGGTCCTTTAGGGTCTGCTTGATCTCTTCGTACTCCTGCGCGGTCGCTTGGATGACCAGATTATTGTTGACGGTGTCCGGGACGATCCGAATATGGGAGGCACCGGGTGATCCGGGCGAGGTCTGCGCCGCCATCGATCCAACCGCCGGCATCGTCGCCAAAGGAAGAGGGGATGGGGCGGCCCCCGCCGCTCCTGCGGCTCCGCCCGCCTGATTTCCAGCGCCCGGCTGATATGGGATGCCCAACAGCAGGGTTGTCAGCACACCGGCCAGGTTTTCTGCCTTGGCGTTTTCGACTGGATAGATGAAGTTCCGAATGCCGGACTCCTGAAACGGCTGGTCCAACTTATCCAGCCATTTTTCGACTTCCGGATAGGCGCCCGGATTGGCGGTGACGGTCAGAATGGAGTTGATGCGTTCGATGGGAACAAAGCGAATGGCGGGAGCGGTGGAGGAGAGTCCGTAAGCGGAAAAAATCTCCTTCAGCTCCGCGGCAATCTTCTCCGCCTGGCTGTTCTTGATCAGGTAGAGTCTGGCGCGCTGGTTGGTGAAGATCTCGGTGTCGAACATGCCCACCAGCTCCAGCACACGGCGCATGCTCCGGCTGCTGTCGGTGACGAGCAGGATATTACCTGCGTCGTGGCTCATGAGGTGCCCGCCTTCGGAGAGAAACGGCGTCAGTATCTTCGCCATATCGGGAGAGGAAACATACTTGAGCGGAATGATATTCAAAACCATGCGGTCGTCCTGGGGAAGATTGGCCGCCTCGGAGTTGAAGGTAGGATCGAGCGGCATCCGCTGCACACCCGCCAGCGGAACGATCCGGAAGAAATTTCCGGTCTGCACGGCGGTGGCGCCGTTGATCCGCAGGATCATCTGCAACAGCGGAAACAAATCTCCGCGCCGCACCTCGCCCAGGGTATTGATGTTGACCGTTCCCTTCACCTGCGGATCGACCACGTAATTCATCTTGAGTTCCGACGCGATGATCCCGACGACTTGGAGCATGTCGGCGTTTTCCAGATGCAGTGCGATAGGGACAGTGGCCGTATCGGGGCCTTGCAAGGCCGGAGGCACAGCGGCGGGAGGAACCGCGGCCGGAACGTTCGGGGTCGCCGGGACCGGTGGCGGGGCGGCTTGCTGCGGAGTGGCCGCCGCGGAGGGTTGCGGCTTTTGGGCTTCCTGGGAGCCGCCGGCCGGTGCTTG
>Ga0080064_1001699_pt1 | contig 42442 bp, 38 predicted proteins | sample Subgrocontami54m_FD_69260 | JGI IMG/M metagenome (GOLD analysis project Ga0080064, IMG submission 69260) | Subsurface groundwater microbial communities from S. Glens Falls, New York, USA - GMW46 contaminated, 5.4 m (SPADES assembly) (version 2) ...
GACCGCACTATTCTTCGCCAACTTTCCGGGCACGATCGTTGGAGTCACCGGCACGAAGGGCAAGAGCACCACGGCGTCGCTGCTGCATGCCATTTTGAAAAAGTCGTTCCGGGAGGCGCGGCTCGCCGGAAACATCGGCGTTCCACCGCTGGAACTACTGGGGGAAGAAAACAGAGCCGCGACCGATAGGGAGCGGTCATCTCAGCGAGCCGCGGGACCCACGGAACAGGAACCAGGGAATACACAGATCGTGGTTTGCGAGCTTTCCAGTCATCAGCTCGAAGGGTTGCGGCAAAGCCCTCACGTGGCGGTGCTTCTCAACATCGTGCCGGAGCATCTCGACTACTACGAGAGTTTCGAGCAATACGTCGGGGCGAAGGAAAACATCACGCGGTTCCAGAGCGAGCGGGATTTTCTTATCTACGACTCCGACCACGAGTTGCCCGGCGCAATCGCGGGGCGGTCGAAGGCGCGGCGCATTGCCTGTTCGCTCGATAGTCGGCGGACGCCGGGCTGTTTCGTATTTGGCGATGAGATTGTTTATCGCGACGAATCGGGCGAGGATGAGAGAATCGTCGCGGTGCGAGACGTCCCGCTCGTAGGGCGATTCAATCTAATGAACGTTGCGGCGGCTGTGGCGGCGGCTCGAGTGCTGGGGGTTCCGCCTGCGCTCGTCGCCGAAGCGGTGCGCGAGTTCCAGCCGCTCGATCTGCGCCTGGAGTGCGTGGGGACCTTCGGCGGCGTCACGTACTACAACGATCCGCTGGCGACGATCCCGGAGGCGGCCATTGCAGCCATCGATGCGCTCGACGCGCTGGGTGACCGAGTTGAAACGATACTGCTCGGAGGGGCGGATCGCGGCCTCGATTTTTCGTCGCTCGCCAGGCGACTGGCTCACAGCGGAGTAAAAAACGTCATTCTGTTTCCGCCCACGGGCGAGCGCATCTGGAAGGCGATTTGCGACGAACGCGGCGAGGCGTCCACGCTGCCGCGTCATTTCTTTGTGGACTCGATGGAACAGGCCGTCGAGCTTGCCAAGCGACATACCACGAACGGAAAAATCTGCCTGCATTCACCGGCGTCGCCGAGTTTTGGGTTGTTTCGGGATTATCGCGAGCGGGGGGAAGCGTTCGCGCGGCTGGTGCGGGAAGGGTAGTGGGTTTTTCGACGGAACGAAGCCGGAACGTGCCCACGGCACAGAAAGCGTGCCGTGGCTACCTCGATTTAAATCTTATCCAAAATGCGCGGGGTGCCGAGGATGGGGAAGAGCGGGACGGCATCGTCGTAAGCCTCCTCGGGGGGCGCCGCCGACATGTAAATCTCCGCGCCGGGCGTGACTTTATAGGCCATGGCAATTTCGTCGCAGGCTTGAAATTTGGGGCAGCGGACGCAGTCTTTCCAGGCCTTGAGCGGCAAGGCGCCGCGGTCCACGGTTTCGAATCCCATCTTCTCGAAGAAGCCGGGGACATAGGTGAACGCGAAGACCATGTCCACGCCGATCTGGCGGGCCTCGCGCAGGATCTCTTCGGTGAGGCGGCGTCCCAGACCGCTGCGGGACCGGGATGGGGCGACGGCGAGCGAGCGCAACTCGGCCATGTGCTGCGTATAAAAGTGGAGTGCCGCGCAGCCGACGAGCGGACCGCTGGCGGCGGCCGGGTCGTTGGATGCGTCGTGGGCTACGTCGATGGCGACCAGGAAATCCCGGAGGCTTTCGCAGATTTCGAGCTCGGTGCGAGGGAGCATAACGGCCTTTGAGGCGTAGTCGTTGATGACGGCCAGCATGGCCGGAATATCGGAGAGCTGGGCTTGGCGGATCAAAACCGTATCGTCGGTATCGCCCGGAGTCACCATCTCTTCCTCGACGGGATGTCCTGGAAAGTTGCGCATTTTTTTTCTAGCCACCTCCTAATTAGATGCGAGTAATGAGTCATTAGTAACAAATGACGAGCAATTGCTGTTTTTGTCACTCGTCACTTGTCACTCGTCACTGTACTTGTCACGAACGTGCCTGAAACTTTCAATCGTTCCGCGGCGGCACCGTCTTCACATGCCAAAATGCCGGTCGCGAGCGAATCGGAGCGGTGGCCGTTGGCGATGTGAACGTGCCGAATGCCTTGCGCCAGCGCTTCCTGGACGGCGTTGAGCTTGGCCAGCATTCCGCCCATCACCGCTCCCGACTGGATCAAAGCGGGGATTTCGGCGGCGTCGAGCCGGTCGAGCGTCTCGCCCTTGGCGTTCCGCACTCCGTCAACATCGGTCAGGAAGATCAGAGCATCGGCGCCGAGCGAGGCAGCGCAGGCCACGGCCGCCTGGTCGGCGTTGACGTTGTAAATCTGGCCATCGTCGCCGACGGCAATGCACGCCATGACGGGCAGCATCCCTCCGGCGAGCAGGACGTCCCAGACGCGAGGATTCGCCCGTGTAATCTTTCCCACCAAGCCCCAGTCCTCGCCGTTCTTTCCGACGAGCTTTTCCGCGACCAGGCATCCGGCGTCGATTCCCGAGATGCCCACGGCCGGGACTCCCAGTTGATGGAAGGCCGCCAGCAACTGGTGATTCACCGTCCCGGCAAATACCTTGACGACGCCGTCAATCGCCTCGGGCGTGGTGACGCGCAGGCCGTCGCGAAATTGACTCGTAATTCCGGCCTTCTCCAGATACGCGCTGAGTTGCTTGCCGCCGCCGTGCACCAGCAGAATCCGGCGGCCCTGGCGGAACTCGCGCGCCACGCGCTCGGCGATGGCGAGGCGCTGAGAGGCATCCTCCAGGAGCGTTCCGCCGATTTTGACGACGATGGTCATGGTTTCTCTATCCGAGCCGCGACCGAGAGGGAGCGGTTCTTCCCTGGATACGTAAAGCGCCGCAATGCACCGCTCCCTTTCGGTCGCGGCTCGGTTCACTTCTCGACCTACAGCAAGCCGGCGGTTTCGTCGAAGCCGAACATGACGTTCATGTTCTGGACGGCCTGGCCGGCGGCGCCTTTCACCAGATTATCGATGCAACTGATCACCACCAGCCGCTTGCCGTCGTTGCCGAGCGAGCAGTGAATGTCGCAGAAGTTGGTGCGGTTGACGAGCCGCAGCTCCGGCTGGCTGCCCTTCGGGTAAAGACGGATGAAGCGCGAATCCCCATAGGCCGAGCGATAAAGTTCCATCAGTTCTTCGTGCGTCGTTTTTCGCTTCAGGCGGAGATAGTGCGTCGCGAGAATTCCGCGCTCGATGGGCAGGAGGTGCGCCGTAAACGAAAACTCGCTTTCCTCCAGGCCCAAATTGTTCAGGACCTCCGGCACGTGGCGGTGATTCAGGATGGCGTAGGCGGAAAAATTCTCCGTCACCTGAACGAAGTGAGTCTTGGGCGAGGGTTTTTTCCCGGCTCCACTCACCCCGGACTTGGCATCGCAAACAATGCCCGCCGCGCGGTCGATCAAATTTATTCCCGACTCGTTGCGCAAAAGCGGCCACAACGCGCAGATGGCCGCGGTGGGATAGCAGCCGGGATTTGCGACCAGGCACGCGGTCCGGATCGAATCGCGATAAAGCTCGGGAAGGCCGTAGACAGCCTGTTTCAGCAGCTCGGGACGGGTGTGCTGTTCTCCGTACCAGCGTGGGTATTGGTCCGCCGGAAGCCGGAAGGCTCCGCTCAGGTCGATGACGCGCGCGCCCTGGGCCAGTATTTCGGGCGCGACTTCGAGCGAAACCTCGGGCGGAGTGGCCGTGAAGACCACCTCGATGCCGTTTTTCGAGAGGACGCCGTGTTCCCAGGGGAGCAGGGGAGGGGGCTCGTTTTCGCCGCGACCGCAGGGCGCCGGGCGGCCCTGATGGGCGGTGTCGTCCGCCTTGCGATGGGCCAGCAGAAGCGGGGAGGCATGCGGGTGGCGTTCGAGCAGGCCCAGCAGCTCGGCGCCGCTATAACCGCTGTAGCCGAGAACCCCGGCGCGAAGCTTCCGAGGGCCGGAAGGCGATATTGCATAATTATGCATCCTACTGAATATTTATACTTTACGGGGGACGGGCGGGTCAATAGAAAAATTTCCGTTGGTACCGGATTACAGACGGCGGCCGAGAGGATGCAAGGCGCGCTTGCAATTGCGGCTGCATTCCGCCTATCCTATCGAAGGAATTGTGCGTCCATCGCAGAGCATCCGTTGCAGCCGTAGGGAGCGAGTGGCGGACCCCGCAATTTCAAATGGAGAAAGGCTCTTCGGAGTAACTCCCTATGGCGTTTGGGATGGGTTTTGACAAAGCCAAGGTAATGAGCGCGGCGGAGAAATACGTCGGGCAGGGGAAGATTCCCGCCGCCATTGAGGAATACCGCAAGGTCCTGTCGCACGACAAGAAAGATCTGACCATCCTGAACACGGTGGCGGACCTCTGTGTCCGGGTCGGCAAGAACGAGGAAGCCCTCAAGCACTTCTTTCAATTGGCCGAACTCTGCCTCGAATCGGGCCTGACGCTCCGCGCCATTGCCACTTATAAGCGGATTACCAAAGTCAATCCGGATTCGGTCGAAGCCCTGCTGAAACTGGGCGAGCTCTACTCCATGCAGGGATTGTTGCGGGACGCGCGGGGGCACTATCTGCAGGTGGTGGAGTATTACACTGCGCACGGAGAGAGGGAAAAGGCGCGGGACGTCTTCGAAAAAATCCTGATGCTGGACATGGAGAACCCTCTGCTCCAGTCTCGCATGGCGGAGCTCTATGCCGGCACGGGAAAGAAGGCGGAAGCGATCTCGACCTACCTCGGGGCGGCGAACCGGTACCTGGAGCGGAAGCAGCCCGACGAAGCGATTGCGGCGATCCAAGCCCTGCTGGCCCAGGATAACGAGAACGTAGAAGCGCGCACGCTGCTGGGACGCGCTCAACTGGACCAGGGCTTCGCCGACCAGGCGGCGAAAACGCTCCAGGCGATTCCCGGGATGGAAAACAACAGCGAAACTCTGCGGCTGCTGATTCAGGTCTACGAACAGCTGGGCGAATCCGCCAAGGCTCGCAAGGCGGCGGAGCAGCTCTTCGAAGCGCACCACGATTTTTCCGCCCTGGCCGGGATCGCCGAGCAATCCCGCTCCCAGGGGCAGTTGGACGAGGCCTTCGAACTTTATCGGACCTATTCGGAGAAGCTCCTGGCGCAACGGCCCCCCGACGCCTTGATCCGCGGGATGCGGCAGATGCTGGCCTCGACACCGTCTCATGTCGGCGCCCTGGAACTGCTCCTCCGGGCTTATCGCGCGGCCGGAAATTTGAATGAGGTCCGGGAAACTTCGGAGTTGCTGGCGCATGCCTACCGGACGCAGGGCGAATTCGAAAAGGCCCGGGAAGTCTACCGGGACCTGGTTTCGCAGGAGCCGGAGAACCCGGACCACGCGCACTTGCTGCGGCAGGTGGAAGTGCAGATGGGCATCGAGCACGCGGAGCCGGAAGCCGCTCCCGAGCCGGCGGCTGCGATGCTCGGGGATCTGTCCGAGGCGGCGAAAGAGGAGCCCCCTCCGGCGCCGGTGCTGCCCGAGCGCGAACAGCAGTTGGTGAAGAACTGCATCACGGAAGCCGAGCTTTATATCACTTACTACCAGTTTGAGCGGGCCATCGAGGCGGTGGAGGGCGGCTTGGCGGAGCTTCCCGGCAACACCACGCTGCTGGAGCAATTGCTGGCGCTCTTTGAAAAGTCAAATCAATATGGCAAAGCGGCCGACACCTGCGAGGCTCTCACGGAAGCCTACGTGAAACAGGGCGATGGGGAGCGGGCCGCGCGTTACGGCGAAATGCTTGTGAACTTCCGGCAAAAGGCGGAGGGGACTGGCCAGAAGGAGCAGGGGAGCGCCGCTTCGACGGAAGAGACTTTGGAATGGGAATCCGCGCTGCAAGCGACCGCGACCCCGCAGACGGAATCGCCGGAGGACGCGTCGGCCATGGCGCCACCGCCCGTCGAGGAGGAGCCGCAGGTCCGCGAAGTGGACCTCTCGATGGAATGGGCTTCGGTCTCCGGGACTGAGGAGGCGGGCGCGCCCGCGGGCGCCGATGCCAGCCTGGGGGAAGAGATTGAGTTTTATATACAGGCGGGCTTGACCGCCGACGCCACCGCCACACTGCAACGGCTCGAGACAGGGTCGCCGGAGAATCCCGCGATTCCGGGCTTCCGCGAGAGGCTTGGTTTAGGCGCGAAGGCGGCCGGGACGGTGGAAGAAATCGAGACCGGTTTCGCGGCCGAGAGCGGCGTTTCCGAAGCGGCTGCGGCCGAGGAAGTGAGTGTTTTCGACCTGGATTCCTCCGCGGAATCTGAGACGGCAGCACCAGCTTTCGCCGTGGAACCAGAGGCAGCGGAACCGGCTTTCGCCTTGGAACCGTTGGAAGCCGCGCCTTCGGTGCTCGATTCTCCGATGCCCGCGGGTGAGCAAACGCAGGCGCCGGAAAGCTTGCCGGAGCCGGTTTGGGACGCATCGGCGGTTCCGGAATTCGACTCCGCACCGGCGGCTGCCTCGGCCGAGACGGTGCCGCTAGCCACGTTCGAGGAGGAGCTGCCAACGATGGAGCCGGCGGCACCCTCGGGCGATTTTGAGTTGTCGCTGGACGAGGAGGAGGCGGCACCTCCGCACGCGCCGCCACCACCCCCACCACCGCCAGCCGCTCCGCCCGCCGATCCTTTTGCGTCGCTGGCCGGGGACCTGGCCGGGGAATTGGCTGGGGATTTCGAAGAGGGGCTGACGGCTCCTAGCAAGGAGCCAGCCTCCGCCACTCCGCCGGCCACTCCATCGGCCGCCAAGCCCGCCGCCGCGGCGAAAGCCTCCAGTGCATTTGACGACATCTTCGCGGATTTCAAAGCGGAGATGGAGGAGGTGACCTCTGCGGAGGACCCCGAAACCCATTACAATATGGGAGTGGCGTTCAAGGAGATGGCGCTTTACGACGAGGCTATCGGAGAGTTTCAAAAGGCTCACCAGATTGCGGCGAAGGCCGGCGACTTTTCGCACGTGGTGCAGTATTGCTCGCTTCTGGCGACCTGCTTCCTGGAGAAGGGACTGCCGCAAATTGCGGTGAAATGGTATCAGACGGCGCTGGATTCGCCGGGGCTGGACCCGGAAAGCGTTCTGGCGTTTCTGTACGAATTGGGCTCGGCGCAGGAATCGGCGGGCGACGCTGCGGCGGCGCTGAAGAGTTTCCTCGATGTCTATGCCCGCAACATCGACTATCGCGATGTCTCTACCCGAATCCGTTCTCTCCAGCAATCCCAGTGATCCCGCTTCCGAATCCCGCGGCGGGGAGCGGGGCGGGAGAGGCGTGTGGCCGGTGCTCTATATTCTCGTCTGCGTCGAGATCGGAACCTTCCTGCTGGTGCTGCCCTGGTCGCCCGTGTGGGACCGGACGCTCCTGCTGCGCTATTATCCTTCCTTGCGGCCACTCTATTTGAGCGCATATCTGCGGGGAGCGATCAGCGGTCTCGGCCTGGTGAACCTGTGGCTGGGAGTCTCGCAGGCCTGGCTTTTCCGGCGTCCCGCGTCGCGCCGCACGGGCGGGGAGTGAGGGGAATACCGTTCCCGTTGGGCCGAAGGGAACTATTCAGAGAAAAGAGGGAGGGATGAATCCCCGAAGGGAAACGACCGTCAACCCCTGGCGGGGTTGATCCTGCGTTGGTTCCGCTCTCCGTAGGTTGAAACCTACGGCTATTCACGGGAATCCCCTTCGGGGATGCATCGCTGATTTCAAGTTGGCAATCTGTTATTACATTACGGCGCGCGCGCAACTGGGGAACGCGTGGGGCGCGGAGGATGGCGCGGAGAATCTCGAGGGGGTTCTTCAACTCAAGGTGCGGGATGCCATCGCGGCCGGCGTCGATTACATTCAGGTGCGCGAAAAAGATCTGACGGCGAAGCGGCTGGCGGCGCTGGTGGAGAATTTGGGGAGAATGGTGGAGGATTCGCATGTGCGGTTGATGGTGAACGAGCGGCTGGACATCGCGGTCTCGTGCGGCGCCGATGGCGTGCATCTGCCCTCCGGCTCCTTGCCGCTCCCGGCGCTGCGGGCACTCCAGGAGGGGCCGCTGGCCGGGCCGATTCCAGTCCCTCATTACATCCTGTGGGGCGTCTCCTGCCATGACGAGCGAGACGTGGCGCGGGCGGCGGAGGATGGCGCGACCTACGTATTGCTGGGGCCGGTTTTTGAAACGCCCTCGAAGCCGGGAGCGAAACCGCTGGGACTGCGCGCCCTTAAAAAAGTTTGCCGGCGTTATGAGATTCCGGTGTTTGCGCTGGGGGGGGTCAACGCGGAAAACGCCGAGGATTGCATTCGAGCCGGAGCGGCCGGAGTGGCCGGAATCCGGATGTTTCAGCAGGCGGCCGATCTCGGCCAGCTCTGCCGTGATTTGCATTCGCTGGAAAATCGCAGGAGACCGGCTTCCTGGTGGCAAAAGCATTTCTCCTGTTAGGGTAGCTTGCTACGTGGCAATGAAAAGCAGGTCCTTCGCTCGCCCCGGCGTCCGACCCGTCGGCCAGAGCCTCTGGGCGGCGCGCCGAAGCCCCAAGACTCTGGGGCGCAGGTCGCTCAGGATGACAGCGATTGGGGTAGTGCTTTTCTCGCCGTGAGCTCTTGATTACATCATCGGGAGAAATGCGCAAAAGATTTGAAATGGGAGCATTCATGAAAAATTTTGTGGTAGTGGGTTCGATTCTGCTGGCCTCGGTTTCCGTGGGCTGCTCGAAAAAGGCGCAGCAGGCCCCGCACGATGCCAGTGTCGCCGCGCGGGTGAACGGGAAAAATATTCTGCGCAGCGACGTCGAAAAGTATTACAACTTCAAGACGCGAGAGGCGCCGCAGAAGCCTTCCGGCGAGGCGGCTGCGATGGCCAAAATCGAGGTGGTGCGCGAGCTGATCGAGCGCGAAATCATGGCGCAGAAAGCCGCGCAGTTGAAGCTGCAAGTGAAGGATGCGGATATCGACGCCCAGATGAAACAGTTGCAGGGCGACTCGACTCCGGATGCGTTCCACAAAGATCTGGAACGCCGCGGATTCAGCGAGCAGGATATGCGGAACGAGATCCGGCAGTCGCTCACCATGGAAAAGCTGGTTAATGACCAGATCGCATCCAAGATCCAGGTCACCGACGCGGAGGTCAGCCGCTTCTACGACGAGAACAAGGCGACGTTCAATATTCCGGAGTTGCAGTACCACATCGCGCAGATCGTGGTGACCTCCGATCCCAGCACGCCGGTGGCGAACTCCAGAAACGACAAGGCCCTGAATGCGGAGCAGGCTGCGACCAAAATGCAGCGGCTGCTGGGACTGCTGCGCTCGGGAGAGGACTTCCAGCAGGTGGCCCAGCAGTTTTCCGAAGACCCGCAGACGGCGCGCGACGGAGGTTCGCTCGGTTTCCTGACGGCCTCAACGCTCGACCGCATGGGACCGCAAATGAAACAGACCATCCTGAAAATGAAGGCCGGCGAGATGACCCCCGTCCTCCAATTGCAGGGCGCATACCTGATCCTGAAACTATTGGGCAAACGCGAGCCGGGGCAGAAAACGCTGAAGGACCCGGAAGTCAACGAAGGCATCCGCGCGGAGATCAAAGGCCGCAAGCAGCAACTGCTCAGCTCGGCCTTCTCCGAGGAGATGCGCAACGAGGCGAGCGTCGAAAACTACCTGGCGCAGGAGATTCTGGCGGGATTCAAGAAGTAGCCGTTTGTTGGAAAACTCTTTCTTGGCTGTCATTCTGAGCGACCTGCGCCCCAGAGTCCTGGGGCTTCGGCGCGCCGCCCAGAGGCTCTGGCCGACGGGTCGGACGCCGGGGCGAGCGAAGAATCTGGTGTTTCTATTTATTCGACCGTCAGCAGAACTTCGCCGGCGTTGACAGGCTGGCCGGCGCGGACCAGGATTTTTTGAACCTCACCGGACTTGGGACACTTGATCTCGTTCTGCATCTTCATGGCCTCCACCACAACCAACCCTTGCCCGCGCTCGACGGCATCGCCCTCCGAGACGAGCAGGCGAACCACTTTTCCCGGCATCAGCGATGTGACGTTTTGCTTGCCTTCGAGCGTTTGTTTCAACCGGACGCCGCGCGCGAGCTTTCGCGGATCGCGCACCGAGACGGCATACTCTGCGCCGTCGAGCGAGACCGTTCGCTCCTCGTCATCCCCATTATTATTACAATTCTTCTGGGCCACGCGCGCTTGGAAACTTTTTCCGCCGATCAACAGTGAGTAAACGCCCGGCGAGAGCTCGACAACATCGGCTTCGAAGAGAGAGCCGTCAAGCGAGTACGAGACGCGCTCGCCGTGAATTACTTCCAGCGTGTGGTCCTGGCCGTCGATAGTGAGCGTGAGGGTCATGGAGTGGCGGAGGCGGCTCACGCTGCGATTTTGCGCAATATCATTTTGTGCAATATCTTGGGATACAATTCCGCTACTTGGAGGAGCGTCTTTGCTGCGCCGCTTGTTTCGCGGCAACGCTATCAAAATACAATTTCAGGAGGCGAGCTTTTTCTTTGCCTCTTGGAAGGCGAGTTCCTCCAGTTCGACTCTTTCGCGGACAACCCGTTCGACCCATTTGTCTACACCAGTCTCCCGATGCAACTTAGCCAGAAAAGCTGCGCGCGCGGCTAGTTCGCCAGGAAGTGAGAGAGGGGCTGGTTTGGACCGCATGACGCGAATGGGCGGCTCCCAGGCTGAATCGTTTTCCGACTGCGAAATCACAAATTGGTCGATTGCTTCCTGGTCGAGGCGCGGTGTTTTCTTGTTCCTTTTTTGTAAGCTCATAGGGGCCATCCGGTGATGATGCGGACTACGTTGTTTGGCTTCAGTTGAAAAATGATCTTCAGTCTTCTCCCGCCGAGTGTACTGCCAATCAATTGGTAACGGTCACGATATTTCTTGTTTCTGCGAATTTCGAAATCCGAGAAGAAGCACTCGACGGCTTCGTTGAAAGTGATTCGATGCTCGAATAGTTTGTTGCGTTCGAAATCATATTCGAAGTTTGACGGCGTGAATCGATGCCAGTTCACCACGCCCTATTGTACTTCGTTTTGTGTGGGCGCAATCGAGTCGCGTCAATACGAGAGCTTAGGATACCATTTCTCTCCGCGGCCTTCCGGGGTCAGATCGAAGAGGTTCCACAACGGCCAGTATGGGTCGACGTGGCGCGGGTCCTGTCCCGGGTCGGGCGGCGCAAACATGAGCTCGGTTTGGTAGAAGTGATGAATCCTGCCGGCGCGTCGGACGAAGACGTTGAGGGACGGCATCTGGTCTCCCTTCCCCGTTTCACCGTGGTAGTCGCGGTTGTAGGTGTTCTGCGCGGACGAGAGAAGGCGGAGGTTGCGCCAGCCGCGCTCCTTCGCGAACTGACGGACTCGCGCGATGGGCGACTTCGCCACGACCGCGAGATTCGCCCGTTGCACGACGTGCGGCGCTTCGCCGTCGAGCGCATCGAGGAAGCAAGTGCACATGACGCACGGCTGCGCCATTTGCGGGCCGTACATAAAGTTGTAGAGGATGAGGGTGTCCTGGCCTTCGGCGAAGAGTTGCGACAGGCGAACCGGCCTCGCCGTCGCGGCGTCGGCGGACATTTCCTCGAAAATATAGTCCTCCGGCGGCTCTCCGCCCAGGGGCAGCTTGCGGCGCTCGGCGGCAACGGACTCGGTGTGGCCGCGCAGCTCGATCTCGGACTCGAGCAGCTTGTCGCGGGCGGCGCGGTACGCTTCAGTCTCTCCGGGGAATCGAACGGAATGTTTCGATGGACTCATGGTTGCCTCCTGAGACGATGCGGCGACGGCGCGAGGTGCAGCTTCACCGTGAGCCGCTGGATTTTTGCCGGATGGATACCAGCGCTGGTTTGCAATGGTCCCGTCCTCCTGATCATAAAACGAAACCGGCACGGGTGGAAATAGCGCCGATTAACGGCCCTCCGGCGGATAGGGGCGCAGGAGAGCGCGGCGTCCTTCCTGCTTCCAACGGCTCGGCGGAGATTCACCGGAATCGGGAGCGTTGCCGTTGGAGCTTGCCGGACCAAGCGACGCGCGCGAGGAACCGGAATAGGCGAGCGCCGCGGCCAGGGCCGCCGCTTTTAGGCGGTCCGCATTCTCCGGGTCACCCATTTTGGAAGCCTCCGCTGCGCGGCTCTGGCTTGTGGATGGCAAGCGATCGATCAATCCGGTGTCAAGCCTTCCTTCCAGAAAATCGGGGAATTGGAGGATCTTGCGGAAGAGGCCGAGATTGGTTTTGATGCCCGCGACCACGTACTCGCCGAGCGCGCGTCGCATACGGTCAATCGCTTCCTCGCGCGTCGCGCCCGATATCGCGAGCTTTGAGATCAGAGGGTCGTAGTCGGTAGGAACCGTCCATCCGGCGTAGACGCCCGAGTCGTCTCGGACGCCGGGGCCGGAGGGAACTTCGAGGCTCTCAATACGGCCGGGCGATGGGAAGAAGTTGTTATCCGGGTCCTCAGCGTAGATACGACATTCAAGCGCTGCGCCGCGAAATACGATGTCGTCTTGCGCGAAGGAAAGTTTTTCTCCCGCCGCTACTCGGATTTGCTGCTTCACAAGATCGATGCCCGTGACCAATTCGGTGACGGGATGCTCCACTTGCAAGCGCGTGTTCATCTCCAGGAAATAAAAATTGCGATTCTGGTCGGCGAGGAATTCGATGGTGCCGGCGTTGTAATATCCGGCGGCGCGCGCGGCTTTGACGGCGGCCTCGCCCATGCGGCGGCGCATTTCGGGCGTGACTAGCGGCGAGGGCGACTCCTCCATCACCTTCTGATGGCGGCGCTGGATGCTGCACTCGCGCTCGCCCAGGTGCACGATGTTGCCGTGGCGGTCGCCGAGGATTTGGATTTCGATGTGGCGCGGGTTCTCCACATATTTTTCTATGTAGACCTCGGAGTCGTTGAAGGCATTTTCCGCCTCGGAGCGCGCGTCGCGGAAGGCCGAGGGGAGTTCGGCAGGCGACGCGACCATCCTCATGCCTTTGCCGCCGCCCCCCGCCGCAGCCTTGATCATCACGGGGTATCCGAATTGCTCCGCGAGGCGCAGCGCTTCTTCGGCGTTTTTTACGCCGGAGGTTGTACCGGGAACCACGGGGACACCGGCCCTGGTCATCAACTGGCGGGCATTGGTCTTCGATCCCATTGCCTCCATCGACGCGGCGCTTGGGCCGATGAAAACGATTCCTGCGTCCTCACAGGCTTGCGCCAGCGCGGGATTTTCCGCGAGAAACCCGTAGCCGGGATGGATTGCCTCCGCGCCGGACTTCTTCGCGGCGTCGATGATTTTGTCGATGCGAAGATAGCTCTCCGTCGCGGGCGCGGGGCCGATGGGATATGCTTCGTCGGCCTTCAGGACGTGCAGCGCCGCGCGGTCTGCGTCGGAAAAAACGGCAACCGTGCGAATGCCCATCTCGCGACAGGCGCGAATGATGCGGACGGCGATTTCTCCGCGGTTGGCGATTAGGAGTTTGTGGAACATCACGAATTTTATTGTAGCCGGTAGGAGCGGCAAAATGGCAGTTCAAATTTGTGGTGGGTTTGTGCAGGACGCCCAACGCGCCGAACGCATGAAGTATGGCCGCATGTGAACACCGTTGTTCGGCTAACGGACCGAGCAATAACTGCGAAACGGCGTCAAAATTAAGTTGCAGGTAGCGAGGCCGTTGTCGCCGTTTCGTCAGGTGCGTACGCATGTTAGAAGGCGCCCTATGGGCCACCAACACGCCTCCGTGCAATTTGGAGTTTTTTCTTCTCGCTCGGCGATAATCGCGACGCGAAAGGCTCCAAAAGTCCAATGACCTTATTGAAGTCTCCAGCCCGGAACGCTTCTGCAGCATGTGCGGCGGCACTTGAGTGCTCGGACTTCGCATTTGCCTCCCTTTCGGCTTGGCTGCGAGCCTCTCTGGCGGCCTCGATCCGCAGAATCACGTGAGGACCGGCAGCGAGAATCGTCGAGAGATGTAGCCCGAGAAGATGTGCCGCACGCGAAACCGCCAGATTGAGGCCTGCCTGCGTGTTGACTCCACTCGCATCGACGTGTCCATCTGGAATGTCGAAAGCGTCGAGCCACTCCCAAAGAGCGTACGACGACACTTCAGAATGCCCCTTCAGGCGCCGCCGGACGATGGTGCCGACATAGAGTTCACGATCCCCGTAAGAGAGTTCGACCTCAAAGTCCGCAGCTCTGAACCAGACTCGAGCGAGCCACATTTCCGACGCCGATTCTCGAACGGCGCCGAAGCGAGAGCAGAGGAAGTCGCAGTTGCTGGCGACTACAGCGAGGAACGTCTCGTTCAGTCCCATGTTCTTTCCGGAACGTGCCCACGGATTAAAGACATGCCGTGGCTTGTAACTTGATTTCAGCCGAATCCATTCTACCCATCCCCTTTGCAACAGAAAGGCATTATAGCGCCGGAAGAGGAAAAGGGGCCGTTGGTTCGTTCCCGAACGTGCCCACTGGGAGCCATGTTAAGACGGTTCCCGCCCGTGGTAAAATAAGCCATGGCGACCAAGACCTTGCTTACCATTGAGGAATACGCGGCGCTCGACGAACCCGAGGGTCTGCGCTACGAATTGAGCGAGGGGGAACTGATCGTGACGCCATCGCCAAACTACATACATAACAAAATACGGGACCGCCTCAATTCTCGATTGCAGGCTTACCTGGACACTCGGAAACTCGGTGACGTGGTCAGCGAAATGGATTTTAAGCTGGCCGACAACGTGGTTCGGCGGCCCGATGTCGCTTTCATCCGCGCCGGGCGGCTCCACGGAGTGGACCTGGAACAAGTCCCGCTGCCATTTGGTCCGGACTTGGCGGTCGAGATCGTCTCCAGGAACGACCGCGCCGACGACTTGATGTTGAAGGTGTCGCAATACCTGCAAGCCGGCGCACAAGCAGTGTGGCTTTTGTACCCCAAAACGGGGCTTGCCTATCGCTACGTTCCCGGGAAGCTGGAACCGGAAGTCCGCACGGCAGTCGATGGCGGACGGTTTGAAGAACCCCAATTACTACCGGGATTCTCCCTCCCGCTCGCCGAGATTCTGGGCTAACTTCCGCCGCAAAAGTCGCTGGGGCTATCACTCCACAAAGCCTCCGAGTCCTTATAATACAAAAAAGATTTGTTATTGCCGTGTGCTGCCGCCGAATTACCCCTGTTCCTCAGAGGTTGGGAAGAACCTCAGCGTATACTTTCTGTGATGCCTGATGTGCTGATCTGCGGAGGCGGGATTGCCGGGTCGTCGCTTGCGATTTTGCTGGGACGGCAAGGCTTGAGTGTCGAACTTTTCGAGCGCGGGAAATTTCCGAAAGAAAAACCGTGTGGGGAGGGTTTGATGCCGGGCGGAGTGGCTGTTCTCCAGCGTTTGGGATTGGCTGAGGCTGCCGGTGGCGCGCCATTTTATGGGGTTCGCTACCACTTCGGAAATCATACGGCGGAAGGGAAGTTCCCCTCCATTCCGGGGCTGTCGGCCAGCGGGTGCGGCCAGCGACGCAAGCATCTCGACGCGGTCCTGTTCAACGCGGCGGCTGAGACGCCCGGTGTTACGGCGCACACTGGTGTCAATGTCGACGGGCCGCATTGGGAGGGCGGAAGAGTGGTGGGCCTCTCCGTGGCCGGAGAAGTTCGCCGCGCCAAGCTGGTGGTGGCAGCGGATGGAGTGCACTCTCGCATTCGTCGTCTTCTCGGCTTGGAGATGCCGGTGAGCCGGAAGCGGCTGGGCGCGCGGGCACACTTTTGCCTGGCTCCAGACAGGGAACAACCGCCCTGGGTGGATGTTTTTGTGCGGCCGGGGCATGAACTCTACGTGACGCCTCTGCCAAATCATGAGGTGCTTGTAGCAGCGCTGGCAGACGCTAGCAGTTTGGGAGATACGATGGAGGGGACATTCCATTGTTGGTGGAAGTCCGAGCTGGAGCTGTGCTCACGATTGGATGGCGCGGAACAGGTGACCCCACTTCTCTGCACTTCTCCGCTGGCGGGCCGGGCGCGCGCGGGCGTTTCGCGGGGCGTGGTCCTGCTGGGCGATGCTGCCGGGTTCCTGGACCCGATCACCGGCGGAGGGATGACCCAGGCACTCATGACGGCTGAACTCCTGGCAAAGTTCGTGAGACGCGGACTGGAGCGGACCGATGATTGGCTTTGGGCATTCGAAAGTGAACGCCAGGCGCTGCTCCGCGATTACCGGATACTGACTCAAATGGTTCTTTGGTTGGCGGACCATCCTCATCTGACGGAACACGTTCTTTCCGCGTTCCGGGTCTCACCTGCTCTCCTTTCTCACCTGATAGGCGTGTCCGGGGGCATGAAACCGCTCGTTGGTTTTTCGCGAAGGGGGCTGGGCGGAAAGTTTTCGCCATGTGAGTGAGGCGGAAAACTGTTTGCGGGATTCCTACGGAAGTCATATTAGGAAAACGTCGATTTATTTTTTTGTTCTGGTGAGTTCCATCTGTGGTGAATCTATCAACTAGAAATTTTGGTCGGGAACTTCTGGACGCAGGAGAAATGCCCTCCGAGGATGTGCGGCAGAGTCTGTTGGACCTTCGGCGCGTCAACCGGCTCTTTGGAGGAAGGAGGATCCTGCTGGATGCCGTAACCAGGGAGGTCCGGCGCCACGCTTTGAATCGGTTCAGCATTCTGGATATTGCCAGCGGTTCGTGCGATCTTCCCCTGGCGGTTCTGGAGGAAGCGCAAAGGCGGGGATGGAGCGCGACGGCGTTTGCTCTGGAATACTGGCATAGACACCTGGCGATGTTTCGGAGCGAATTCGAGTGCTATCCGAACCTGCATCCCGTCTGCGCCGATGCCTTCCGCGCTCCGTTTGCGGATGGTTCCTTCGATTTTGTAACGTGCTCTCTGTTTTTGCATCACTTGACGGAGGAGCGAGCTGTCGAACTTCTCCGCAATATGCGCCGGTGGGCACGCTACGCCGTGATTGTCAGCGACCTGGAACGGCGCATCGTCCCGTACTACTTCTTCAAACTTTTTAGCCGTTTGTTCACCGCCAGTTCGTTAAGCCGCATCGATGGATTGATTTCCTTGAGACAGTCTTTTCGCAAGGAGGAACTGGAGCGAACAGCGGAAAAAGCGGGCTTCGCGAACTGTACGGTCGAACAGCGTTGGCCGTTCCGGCTTTTGCTGACCGCCAGCGTCGGCAACTATAGCGTTTTCAAGCTTGGTGTATAGTTCGCGGAGAGAAAACAGAAGTGCAGATCCCTCACTTCGTTCGGGATGACAGCGTATGTAAGCTATATAGCTACGATGAAAATGATTGAATCAGCTCGAAAAATGCGATAACGCGTTGTCAATTTATTCGAGCCGGAAAGGCAGCACGCCCATTGCCATTGCACATGCAGCCGCGAAGGTGTCATCCGCGTGCGCGAGGGGGGCTTGCGTGGTGACCGCTAGAGAGAACTCCGCCAGGCGCACCAGCACATGCGTTTGTTCCCAGCCGTTCCCTTCGTGCTCGTAGGCGAGGCGGATCCATTCGTGCGCGCCCGTTTGACCCACCGAACGCACCGTCTGACCAGCGGCGACAAGAGAGTGCACGGACGCAAGGCGGGATGGTGGAAACGGACCCTGCACGTAGATGAGCGAGCCTTGCGGCCCGATCAGGTCGTACCCGGCGGGGCTGGCCGGATCCTGCGTAGAAACGATCTCGAATGTCTGAGGCCAGGGGGAACTGTAGACGGCCGTCTCGAGCCGCCAAGGATTCTGGAAAGCGCTCTTCGAAACGTCGGCGATGTGTGGAACGGAATCCGGGACCGTCAGCGCGAAATCGAAGACGGCTTCTCCAACTTCGGACGCGACACGCAGCCGGCGCCCTTCCGCGTCGAGACGGACAATGCGGAAAGGCGCGTAGGGAGTAACGGTCGCGCCGAAACCAGTGAGCCTCAAGTAGACGTGGTTAGTCATAGGTGCAGGACGCGCTGCCTAACGGAATCCGCGTTTAGGCGCTAGACTCGCGCGGAGAGATCGTACCACGTTTCCGGGCACGTTTCCGGCAACGTGGCACCGTGTGGCTCGTCGCTGCAACGCGAAGTTAGGCCGCAGCTAGCAGACGAACATGGAATTGTTTTTGAGGGCCTTGAGGACGCGAACGAAGGAGGCCAATTCGATCCCGGCCCCAAGCTCGTCGTAATTGATCATGCCCTCGGGGACACCCTTGAACGATGGGATGCGGTCCAGAAGCGTGCGCGCTGTCTGGTCATCCGATTCTGTAAGGACGTTACGGTTCAGAAGTTGCTGGAGGCGTTGGTATGGTTGCGTGACTATTCCGAAACGGTAGCGAAGCTCGTCGGCGATGGTAGCTCCGGTGTAATCCGGCTCACCCCAGAAGTCCATCTGATGGAATATGGCATCGGTGAAGTCGGCGTCCCGAAGATCGGCCTTTTCGAGGGAGGTTCGGTCGAGAGTCGCACCGCGAAAATCGGCGCGATGAAGCACTGCGGAACGCAGGGCGACGTCCTTGAGTTTCGCGTCTTTGAAACGCGCTCCTGCGAGGCGGCCGAGCATGAATGTCACGTCGCGAAGATCAGCCGACTCGAAGCTGGCCCCGGCCAGGTTCAGGGTGGCTGGACCAAAGTAACAATCTCGAAGCACGGACCCGGAAAAGTCGCAGTTTGCGAACGATCGTTTCTGCGTGCCTTTGCACTCGAAGCGAACCTCTCGGAACAAGCAGCGACGAAATGAGACTCGCTCGGCGCTACAGTTCGTGAATCGCGATGTGCCAAATCGAGTCTCTTCGAACAGGAAGATCGACAGGTCCAGATCCGTGTGCTCGAACCGGACCGCCTCGCCGCGCACATCGATCTTTCCGTCTACGATGAGGCCGTGACGTTGTCCAGCGTGGAGGAACTCGTCCCGCGTTTTCGAGAGAAGCAGACGGGCAACATTCTTCGATCGAGTATTCATACCGATGTGCGGCCTTACTTTTGTCTCGGCTGACCTGGATGAAACCGGCCCTGGCCGTGGTGAGATATTGTGCAACTGCCTAACGCGCCGCATCCCCGGCGGTGCGCCTAGCGCCATCCGCTGTAATTCTTTTTTCGACGACGTGCGCTTCCGGCTCAATCGTCAAATACTAGAGTGCCCTCCAGAAGACCATCCCGATAGTCACAGTGCCAGAGTCGCTCTTCCGAAGGGCCATTAAAGAAGATCATCGCGCTGCGCGGCTGCTTTGGCCACCACAGGGCGAACTCGTTAGGTTTCAGTGACCGGATCTCCGAGGCCATTTCTGGGTTTGCGCCGGCCGCGTCATTGAGGAATCGGTGTAACTGCGTGATGAATTCACTCAACTGTTCGCGGAAGGCCACGGCTTGGTCGAGAAGGGCGGGGTCCGGCTCGTACTCGCCGCCCACGGAGAGCCTCATGTCATAGCCATCCAGCGGGATGTCGATGCCCCATGACCCGCTCACATCGTCGTAGCTCAAAGCGCCGAGGAGCGGGTTCGTGACCTCACGTACCGGTTGTCTCTTTGGCCCCTTTGGCCCGAAGAAGCGTTGTAGAAAGCCATTCATGTGGTTCCTCGAATAGCAGTTTTACTCCTCTTAGTGTAGCTTGCTCCGAGGCAATGACAAGCAGGTCCTTCTCCCGCCAAGCGGCATCAGGATGACAGCATTAGGGGTAGGGCCTTTCTCACCGCGATCACTTGATTACATCGTCAGGAGAAATGCTCCAGCCTCTCGGGAAATATCCGTGCGGCGCGCCTCGGTTGGGCGGGGACGCAACGATGCGGCGTCAGCATCAGCGCGTTGTTAGCGGACACGCTCAGCGGAGATCCAGTTGAACGTTAGGATTCGCTTTCAACGCGGGCAGCTCGATGCTGGCAAAGACACTGTCGGGGATCAGCTCAGAAGCGATCACAGTGACCTTCCCTTGGACCTGGGCTACGAAGCTACGAACTGCCTCATGCCAGACTATCCGAGCTTGCTCAGCGGTTAATGGTGCGCCCGGATGAAAGAGCCGAGCCTGTTCCAGTTGCTGGCCGCCAGGGGTGGACTCCAATGAGCCGGCGATCGCGCCGAGCTCCACGAAGGACGTTGCAACTGGGCGCCATTCGACGCGACGGTTCCACGACGCGGATCGCAACCGTTCCAGGATCTCCGACCGCCGGTCCCGAGCCCACCGCGGAGCTGCTTTGATCCAAGAGACATCGTCAGGAACATAGACCACGTCTGGACCCTGGACCATCGGCTCGATCTGAAGTGCCACGACCTCAGCGCCCTCCCGATATGCGACGTAACGCCAGCCCATCTCGACGGCAAATTTGTCCGCCTCGGATTTGCCGCGGCTCCGACCGAAGAAACGCATCGCCACCTCCCCAAAAGAATCTATGGCTCACTCTACTACTATATAATGCCGAAATTCTTCTGCGCAGGAGAAGATTGTTTACCGCAAGCATCATTTTGGAGATCGAGGAGTCCTACAGCGGGATATTCCCGTGCTTCTTGGGCGGCATTGTCGAGCGCTTGTTCTCCAGCATGCGCAGGGCCGTGATGAGCTTGCGGCGGGTTTGGCGGGGCTGGATTACTTCGTCGATGTAGCCGCGCTCGGCGGCGATGTAGGGGTTGGCGAAACGCTCCTTGAACTCCTCGACCTTGGCGCCGCGAAGCGTGGGGCCGTCGCCGGAGGATAGCTCGCGGCGGTAGATGATGTTGACGGCGCCCTCGGGTCCCATGACGGCGATCTCGGCGGTGGGGAAGGCGTAGTTGATGTCGGTGCGGATGTGCTTGGAGGCCATGACGCAATAGGCGCCGCCGTAAGCCTTGCGAGTGATGACGGTGAGCTTGGGGACCGTGGCTTCGGCGAAAGCGTAGAGGAGCTTGGCGCCGTGTTTGATGATGCCGCCGTACTCCTGCTGCGTGCCGGGGAGGAAGCCGGGGACGTCCTCGAAGGTGATGAGCGGGATGTTGAAGCAATCGCAAAAGCGTACGAAGCGCGCACCTTTTAGCGAAGCGTTGATGTCGAGCGTTCCGGCAAGGACAGCAGGCTGGTTGGCGACGATCCCCACGGGCTGGCCGCCGAGGCGCGCGAAGCCGACAAGGAGGTTCAGCGCGAAGTGGTTCTGGACTTCGAAGAAGTAGCCGTCGTCCACGACGTGTCGGATCACGTCGTGCATGTCGTAGGGAACGTCGGATTCGGCGGGGACTATGCTGTCAAGCGCCGGCTCCTCGCGATCGATGGGGTCCGAGCAGGGCTTGCGCGGCGGGTCGTCCATGCAGTTCGAGGGGAGGAAGGAGAGCAGCTCGCGGATTAGCGCCAGGCACTCCGTGTCGTCGTGCGCGACGAAGTGGGCGACGCCGCTGGTCGAGCTGTGGGTCACGGGGCCGCCCAGCTCTTCCTTGGTGACCTCCTCGTGCGTCACGGTGCGGATGACGTCGGGGCCGGTGACGAACATGTAGCTGCTGCCTTCGACCATGACGATGAAATCGGTGATGGCGGGCGAGTAGACCGCGCCGCCCGCGCACGGTCCCATGATGGCGGAGATCTGCGGAATGGCGCCGCTCGAAAGCGTGTTGCGGAGAAAGATGTCGGCGTAGCCGGCGAGCGACACAACGCCTTCCTGGATGCGCGCGCCGCCCGAGTCGTTCAGTCCGATGACGGGTGCTCCCACCTGGATGGCTTGGTCCATTACCTTGCAGATTTTCGCGGCGTTGGCCTCGGCGAGCGAGCCGCCGAAGACCGTGAAGTCCTGCGCGAAGACGAAGACGGTGCGGCCATCGATCCGCCCGTAGCCGGAGACCACGCCGTCACCGGGAATCTTCTGCGATTCCATGTTGAAGTCGGTGGAGCGGTGCGTGACAAGGCGGTCCATCTCCTCGAAGGTTCCCTCGTCGAGAAGCAGCTCGACGCGTTCGCGCGCCGAAAGCTTTCCCTCCTTGTGCTGCCGCACCTTTCGCTCCGCGCCGCCGCCGGCCTCGGCGGCCTCATTGCGGCGGCGAAGCTCGGCCAATTTCTTCTCGATGGAATGGGACATGATGACCAATTCTTCAAATTGAATTTTCCGGCACAACGTTTGACAGCGCAGCTCGTTTCCTGGCCGCTAGTTTTCGGGAAACCCGGTCGTCATGATGAGCATATTTGGCGGTCGAAACGTCTGATTCTGTCGACAGGTAAATTGAGGATAACATCGTCCGTCAAATCGAAATTCGTAGACGATTATTACCTCATTCTTTGGAGTTGGTTCAAATTTCCACTTCTGGACATTCGCGACGCACGCTGGAATAAGCTCTCTTGCACCGGAAAGAGCTGCGGAGGATACGACGTTACCTTCACCGTCCAATTTTGCCCGAATAACCACAACTCCCTCGATCCGCGACATCCGGGCGATCATAGGATACATGGGAAGTTCTTCGACGTGCGTAGGTTTAATCGTGTCATCTAATATTTCCTGCTCACCTGGAATCTCCTCTTTTCCAAGTCCGAGACATGAGACTCCGAGAAGTAGTACAAAAAAGAACCCAATGCGTTTCATCAGAATCTCCCTTCCGGCCTAAAGCGCATCACCAGATCTGCCGATGGTTTACAGCGAACTATCCTCGGCAAGAAGATATTATTCCACACGTCGCTAGGAAATATCAGGGTGGTGTCGTTGTGATCCCGAGTTGACGTTCCGGTGCAGGCCGTTCCACCGCTCGCAGACCACGATGGAATTGGATGGAAAATGCTGGTCGTATTTCACGGTGACGGCCTCGCCGGGCAGGTAGTTTCCCGGCGTGAGGATTTCGCGGAGACTGGAAACGTCCTGCGCCGCCGAGTATTCGACGCCCGAAATGGAATAGCGGTAAAAGACGAGCAAGGGATTGGCGGGATCGGCGCAACTAAGCGTTTCCGTCAGAACGCCGTCGGTCATCCGGCCGGCGGTATTCACCGAGAGGCGCCGCTCGCGCTCCCGTTCCGACTCCGGCTTTTTCTTGCCTCGCAACAACAGCCAGATGCCGGCGCCGGCCGCTGCCGTGGCGGCCAACACCCCGTATAGCAGGGGAGATTGCAGGTACATTTGCAGAGTCGAGTGCATCATTGCTCTCGGTAGAAACCCCGCCACAGCCAGAGTCGGCCGGAACTCCCTCCGTGCGAAATAGGGCTTCTTCTCTAGCTTACAATTCCCATAATTTCTTGGCAACCGCAAACCGCCGTCACTCGGCTGTAACGGCTGTGTCCTCCGATGGAACGCTCTCGTTGCCGTTCTTATCTACCGCACGCACCCGGTAAATGTAGCGGGCGCCGACCGTGACCGGCTCATCGCGGAAGGTCGGGATCGGCAACAATTGCGCGTTCCGCTTGGCGAAGGATTCTCCGGAACCGCGGTAAACATTGTATCCGGCCAGGTCCGCCTCGGAGTTCGGGCTCCACGCCAGCTCCATCGCTCCCGGCACCGCGATGGCGCGGACGTTGGCCGGAGCCGCCGGCGGGAACACGTCCGAGGCGGCCACTTCGAGCGAGGCCGAAGGGGGCGTCACGGCAGTCGAATCTCCCGCGCGGACGAATGCAACGGCCGAGTACGTATAGCGATGCCCAAACTCAAAGGAAGTGTCTTTGAAAGTGGGTTCCTCGCTTGAGCCGATCTGCTCGGCGGGCTGGGGCGTTTGGACGTCCGCGCGGTAAATCTGGTAGCCGGTCGCTTCGGGAGCGGGGCCGCCAAACACGGAGACTGACGACGGCTTCCAGCGCAGCTCAATGGCTTTTTCCGTAACGGCAGCTTCCAGGTTCGCCGGCGGTCCCGGCAGCGCGGCAATTTCAACGGAAGAAATGTTGGAGGGACCCGCATCTTTTCCTCTGCGGTTGATGGCCTTGATCGCAAAAAATGCTTTTTGGCCGAGTTGGGCGGATTTCAATTCGACTTCGTATGAGGCGGTAGGAGGCGCGGAATCCGCCGGCTCCGCTATGACGATGGTTGCAAGGAGCTGCGCTTGGGAGGCGAACTCCGGCGGGGTCGAGGCAGGCGAAAAAAATGCTCCGTAGACCTCCACGTGGTAAATCTCGCGCACGCGAGTTCCCTCCGTGGTAAGGCGCGGAGCGGACCAAGTGAGACGCAAACGGTTGCCGGTCTGAGTGGCAGCCAAGTCCTGGACTGCCGCTGGAATTTCCAGCAGCGGCGGCAGCGGCTCACCCACCACCCCGCATCCGGTGAGCAGGAGCGAAAAAATCAGCGCCGCGACCGCGAGGGAGCGGTTGCGAAGCCCAGTGAGTGTCGATCTTCCGGGCGTTAAATAAAGAACGAACCCACGGCACAAAAAGCGTGCCGTGGCTACCGGAGGGTTACGGGATTCGACGAGTTCGAGGGGAGGCAACGGCGTGGATCTCCGCTAAAGGATATAACGGCTGAGATCCTGGTCCTTGACGATGTCGGCGACTTGCTTTCGAACGTAGTCCGGGTCGATCTTCACCGTTTTCTTCTTGAGGTCCGGGCCTTCGAAGGAGATCTCTTCCAGAAGGCGTTCCATGATGGTGTGCAGGCGGCGGGCGCCGATGTTTTCGGTCTGCTCGTTGACGGTTGCGGCGAATTTGGCGATTTCCAGAACCGCCTCCTCCGTGAAGCTGAGCTTGATTCCTTCGGTCTCGAGCAGCGCGGTGTATTGCTTGAGCAATGCGCTTTTGGGTTCCGTCAGGATTCTCACGAAGTCGTCCACCGTCAGCGAGCTTAGCTCCACGCGGATGGGGAACCGGCCTTGCAGCTCCGGGATCAGGTCGGAAGGCTTCGAGACGTGGAACGCGCCGGCGGCGATGAAAAGAATATGGTCGGTCCGGACCATCCCGTAGCGCGTGTTCACGGTGGTGCCTTCGACGATCGGGAGGATATCGCGCTGCACGCCTTCGCGGCTGACGTCGGGGCCGTGGCCGGTTTCGCGGCCGGCAATCTTGTCGATCTCGTCGAGGAAGATGATCCCGGACTGCTCCACGCGCTCGACCGCCGTGCGGGTGACCAGGTCCATGTCCACCAGCTTTTGCTCTTCCTCCTGGATCAGGTAGTCCCAGGCCTCGGTGACGCTCATGTTCCGCTTCTTGGTTTTCTGGCCGAAGAAGCCGGGCAGCATGTCCTTGATGTTGATGTCCATCTCCTCGATGCCGGAGCTGGAGATGATTTCGAAGGCCGGAAAGTTGCGCTCGCGGACTTCGACCTCGACCATGCGCTCGTCGAGTTTGCCGTCGCGAAGCTGCTGGCGGAACTTTTCGCGGGTGCGCGTGTAGGTATCGCCATCGGACGTGATCACCTCCGTGGTCGCTGCCGCGTCGCCCGAAGGCGGAGGAGTATTGGTCGGGGGCAGCAGAAGGTCGAGCAAACGCTCTTCGGCGTTCGACTCGGCTTTATCTGCGATCTCTTCGAGCTTTTCCTCGCGCACCATGTCAATGGCGATCTCGACCAGGTCCCGGATCATCGACTCCACGTCGCGGCCGACGTAGCCGACCTCGGTGAACTTCGAGGCTTCCACCTTGAGAAACGGAGAGTTGGCCAGCCGCGCCAGACGCCGCGCGATCTCGGTCTTTCCCACGCCGGTCGGGCCGATCATGATGATGTTCTTCGGCATGATCTCTTCGGCCAGCTCCGGTGCGAGCTTCTGGCGGCGGATTCGGTTGCGGATGGCGATGGCCACAGCCTTTTTCGCCGCGGCCTGTCCGACCACGTGCTTGTCCAGCTCGCTCACGATCTCGCGGGGCGACAACTGGTCGAGCGCTATGGTCTCATCGACGGCGCCGGGAAGGTATATCACCATGCTGCGTCCTGAAGGATCGGATTTATTTTTTGCGACATGACGTTTTGCGACATGACGTTTTGAGACATGACGTTTTGAGACATAACTGGGCTTTCCAGGTTCCATTCGCCGCCGGTCTTCCCGGCTGCGCTTCACAACTCTTCCATCGTAACCTGATCGTTAGTATAAATGCAGAGCTTGCCCGCAATGGCCATGGCTTCCGTGGCGATCTTGCTGGCGGAGAAATCGGTGTGGCGCATCAAAGCCTGGGCGGCGGCAAGCGCCAGCGGACCGCCCGAGCCGATGGCGGCGATCCCGTCGTCGGGTTCGATCAAGTCGCCATTTCCGCTGATCAAGAACGTGGTCTTGGGATCTGCCACCACCAGCAAGGCTTCCAGATGCCGCAGGACGCGGTCGGTGCGCCAGTCCTTGGCGAGCTCGACCGCAGCCCGGTTCAGGTTCCCGTTGTGCTGTTCGAGCTTGCTTTCAAAGCGCTGAAAGAGCGAGAAGGCGTCGGCCGTCGAGCCGGCAAACCCGGCCAGGATCTGGTTGTTATATATTCGCCGGATCTTCTTGGCGGTGTGCTTGACGATGCTTTCCGCCATGGTCACTTGCCCGTCGCCCGCCATGGCAACTTTGCCGTCTCTTCTTACGCACAAGACCGTTGTAGATCGGATGGACATGGTTTTTCGGGTGGCTCGCTCCAAACTTCAAATTATAACAGAAGTTAAGGGGGAGCAGGGGCTGGGAAGGCTCGCACCTTTTAATTACCGAAGGATATTCCCAGAGCCAGGGCGGTCTTGATCAGCTCGCCTTGGGGGGACACGGTCTTCAGGGCGCCGACCGCCTCTTCGAGAGGTGTCGACTGAATGGTGTCGCCGCGCAAACAAACCATTCGCCCGAATTCCCCCCTGGCGACCAGATCGACCGCCGCCACCCCCAGGCGGCAGCTCAGGACGCGGTCGAAGGGAGAAGGCGAACCGCCACGCTGGATGTGTCCCAGGACGGTGACGCGAGCCTCGCGGCGGGTGTGATGGGCGATCAATTCGCCCAGGGTGTTGGCCACGGCGCCGGCGCGGGGCGATTGACGGCGCTCCTGAGCCTCCTTGGACAGTTTGACTATCGGTTCCCCGTCCATGGTGTGGCAGCCTTCGGCCACTACGACAATACTAAAATGACGGCCCGCCCCGGAGCGTTCGAGGATTTTGTCGCAGACCTTGTGGAGAGAGAACGGAACCTCGGGAATCAGGATGACGTGGGCGCCGCCGGCAATGCCCGAATGGAGGGCGATCCATCCCGCGTCCCGCCCCATCACCTCCACCAGCATCACCCGATGGTGGCTTTCCGCCGTCGTGTGTAGCTTGTCGATGGCCTCGGTGGCTGTGCGAAGAGCAGTATCGAAACCGAAGGTGATCTCCGTGGAGGAAAGATCGTTGTCGATGGTCTTGGGCACTCCCACCAGCAGGACGCCGCGCCGCGCCAGCTCCAGGGCGATCTTCTGGGTACCGTCTCCGCCGACCACGACAAGAGCGTCAATACCCGATTTGCGGAGGTTCTCGAGCAGCACCGGGGAAAAGTCTTTAATCACCTTGACGCCGTTTTCCTGGACCGGGTAGGAAAACGGATTGCCTCGGTTGGAGCTTCCCAGGATGGTTCCTCCGCGCGGCAGAATCCCGGCGATTTCCTCGGTCCCGAGGGGACGGATCTTTTCGGGCCAGATCAGGCCGTCATACCCATCGGCGATCCCCAGCACCTTCCAGCCATGTTGGCCGGTGGCCGCCTTCACCACGGCGCGAATCACGGCGTTGAGTCCGGGACAGTCGCCTCCGCCCGTCAAGATGCCAATGGTCTGTATGGATTTATTCATGGTCGGGTCTTTCCTATTCGCACGCCGATTCGCCCAAGAGCATACGCCCGCTGCTTCTCCGTTTCAACCTCGAGATTCAACGTGCGCGCAGAATCTCCTGCGCGCAGAATCTCCTTGACAACCCGCCGCCGTTTGTTTAGCCTGCAACCAATTAGCTGTTAAGAGGCGGTTCAACTGAAGGAAGACTGGAATGGGTCATGGCGCAAAGGTGCGAGACCGCCTTGCCCACCACTCGGAGTGCCTTCGGATGATGCATCTGGGCAGCATCTAACGAGCGGGTTTCGCAAAAAGGAGGATCTCATGTTTCGAAACGCAAAAACCATTGCACTCGCAGTTCTGTTGGCCGCACTGTGTTCCAGACCCGGGCTAGGACAGGGGTCGCCGACCACAATCCTGCGCATCGTTACGGAAAACAGCGTCGCATACCTTGGTGACATCTCCGATGTTTCGAGATTTGCAACGGATCCGGGCATCGTGAACCGCGGTCCCTCGCCCAGAAACTTTGCAAAGCAAGTGATCCTGGCGGACATCGTTTCCGTCAATGGCCAGCCTGCCCGGGGAACACTGGTCTTCAATATACAACAGATTATCCTTAGTCCGGCTCCCAATGCTGGGGAGGCAGTCGCCGATATCACGCGAAATGGTGTCATAGATCAGATAGTCGAAATCTTAAAGACCGATGGCACCCCAGTCGGGACCATCATGGCTTTGGGACTAACAATGGGCTCCCCTCCGCCTGGGTCGCCTTTGGCCTTAATTGTGGCCAATAACGCCATTGTGGGCGGCACTGGAGCATTTCTTGGCGTGCGCGGCCAATGGGGCGCAACTACAGTGCGTACTCCCATTCGAATGTCGTCGATGACTGAGGATCCGGCCAACCGACGCAGAAATGGAGGAGGGAGGAATGAGTACGTTCTGCACGTGATCCCGATGTCTCGGCCGGAAGTTGTGATTACGCCCAATGGCCCGGCTGTCTCCCACTCCAACGACTTTGCGCTGGTCAGCACGTCCAGGCCAGCCGCGGCGGGTGAAATCTTATCCGCTTTTGTAACCGGCCTCGGGCCGACGGTTCCGGGCGTTGATCCCGGCAGCCCGTTTCCGGCCAGTCCGCTGGCTGCCGTCAATTCACCGGTTGAGGTGACGGTGAATGGGAGACCCGCCGAGGTGCTCGCCGCGGTCGGCTACCCCGGTACGACGGATAATTACCAGGTGAATTTCCGGGTTCCGACGGATACAGCGAAGGGGACGGCTACGGTGCAAGTGAGCGCGGCCTGGATTGCCGGATCGGAAGTGAGGATCGCGATTCAATAAAACGGCTGAAGAAAATTCTCGGAACACGTCAATCCTCGGAACGTGCCCGCGGCATAAACGTCATGCCGTGCGTACCTCTCTCGTCGTTGGAGTTTCGCTTTGTCGAGTGCTCTTGCTTCAGCATGGCAGACGTGGGTTTTTCCTTGTTCACGCTAAAAACCCACGGCACAAAAAGCGTGCCGTGGCTCTTTCCTATTCGCACTCCGATTCGCCCAAGAGCATACGCCCGGTGCTTCCTGGTTTCAACTCAAATTGACACCCGCCGGTTGCAAGAGCGGCGCTTCGCTTGACGGCGCTATGCGCCTCGACTATCATTAAAAGATACTGTTATCGTTACGAAAAACTTATGTGAGGGAGTGTCCTGAAGCTTCTTATGTCGGGATCAAGAGCGTTGTTTGTCGCCCTCCTTTGCGCGGTGAGTCTGCTTTGTGCCGGCTCGCTCGGACGCCAATCGTTTTCCGCCCTTGCCGCGGAGACACCCAAAGTACCCATTTTCCCGTTGAGCGAAATCCGGCCCGGCATGAAGGGCATCGGGAAGACTGTATTCACCGGCTCCAAGATTGAGGAGTTTCAGGTAGAGATACTGGGCGTGTTGAAGAACATCGCGCCCCGCCAGAGCACCATCCTGGCGCGTCTCTCCGGCGGGCCGCTCGAATCGACGGGCGTGGCGGCCGGAATGAGCGGCAGCCCGGTCTACATCGACGGACGGCTGGTCGGCGCCGTGGCGCTCGGCTTCCAGTTTTCCAAGGAGCCGATCGGCGGCATTACGCCCATTGAACAGATGCTCCAGGCATTCGACGAGCCGATCACGCCACAGTCGGCGCCCCGAGCTCCGGGCGTGAACTCGGCCTGGAGGTTTGAGCCGGGCAATGATGGAGCGGATGGGATTGGTGAACTCCGCGTGGTTGCCTCGGCGACGCCGGAGCTTTTGCCGCCCGCCGTGAATCACGGCAGCTCCGTTTTCTGGGGAGGCACGGAAGCCTCGCTCATGCCCGTGGCCACGCCGCTGGTGCTCTCGGGATTTACGACCGAAGCCATTCGGCAGTTTGACGGGCCGCTCCGCTCGCTCGGGTTGATCCCCGTGCAGGGAGGCGGGGGCGGATCGAGCGGCGACAATGCCAAAGGCGATCCGTCGCGTCTCCAGGCGGGCTCGATGATCAGCGTGCAACTGGTCCGCGGCGACATGGGCGCCAGCGCCGATGGAACCGTGACGCTCGTTGACAACGGGCGCGTCTACGCCTTCGGACATCCGTTTCTTTCGGCCGGCGCTACCGAGATTCCTTTTTCCGAGTCGCAGGTGATCACGGTGCTGGCGAACTTCTCGAACTCGATGAAGCTAACGACGTCCGGCGGTTTGCTGGGAGTCATCGGCCAGGACCGGTCCTCGGGCATATCGGGAACGCTCGGCGGCAAGGCGCGAACGATTCCGGTCGAAATCGAAGTGGAGTCCAGCCGCGGCACCAACCGCACGTATCGTTTTGAAGTCGTCAACGACCGCTTCCTGCTTCCTTTCCTGCTGAATTTCACGGTGTTTTCGACGATCGGCACGACGGAGCGGCTGGTCGGGGACTCCACGCTTCGTGTGGAAGAGACGATTGCGATCGACGGACTTCCCGAAGTGAAGTCGGACAGCTTTGTGAGCGGGAGCGCCAACAACGCCGTGGCGGCCGCGCAGTCGGCGGCGATGCCGCTAGCCTACCTGATGCAGAGCGGCGTGGGTCCGCTCGATATCCACGACATCCATCTGAAGGTTGTTTCGACCGACCGCCGCATGGCGCAAGAAGTCGAGCAGGTCTGGGGCAGCAAGCGCGAAGTGAAACCGGGCGACCGGCTGCAAGTATCCGTGCTGCTGCGCGGACAGGACGGCAAGGAAACGTTGCAGAAAACGGAGGTCGAGATTCCGGCCTCTCTGACGCCCGGGCCCCTGACGATCACCGTGGCCGATGGAACCTCGATGGACCGCCAGGAGGCTTCCAGGACGGGAAAGCTCTATCTCCCCAAGAATCCGCGGCAACTCGTCCGCGCCATCAACAAGTCGCGACGCAATAGTCGCCTCTATGTTCGCTTGGCGCGATTGGAGACCGGGTTTGTTCTGCAAGGCGAGAATTTCCCGTCCCCTCCGCCCTCCGTCGTACGCGCGCTTTCGGCCGACCCGTCGGTGAGCACCAACATTTCGCCGACCGTTCTCTCCACCATCGCCGAATATGAGATGGAGCCGGCGCCTTCGGTCGTCACCGGATCGAAGAGCATCACCATAACGGTGAAGAACTAAGGTACTGATCAGAGCCGCGACCGCGAGGGAGCGGTCAGGGAATAGAGAAGAGGGCTAATGGTTCAGCGATTTCGCTTTGAATATCTCCTGGCGCTCGCGATAGTCGCTCTGGCGAGCCACTGGGCTTACGGCGCAAGCACCAAGTTCTGGACGAGCGCCACGTACGAGGATTTCGCGCCCGGTAATTTTGCGGGTGTCTCGCTGCACCGCGAAGGGACCATGACGCTCGCCCCGCAGCTCAAGGAGGTGTTCAGCACCGACCAGGCTGTGGTCTGGGCCGCGGCGCGCGACGCCAAGGGAAACGTCTATCTCGGCACCGGACACAGCGGCAAGGTCTTCCAACTGACCGCGGACCTCAAAGGCTCGGTTTTCTTCGAAGCCGCCGAGCCAGACATCTTCGCCCTGGCGGTCGATAAAGACAACAACGTTTATGCCGGGACCTCTCCGGACGGCAAGATTTACAAGATCAACGCCTCAGGCAGAGGGGAGGAGTTTTTCGATCCCCAGGCCAAGTACATTTGGGCCATGACGTTCTCGCCCGACGGCTCGCTTTTTGTGGGCACGGGGGACCGCGGCAAAATCTATCGCGTTCCCGCGAACGGCAAAGGGGAGCTGTTCTATGACACGCATCAGACCCACATCATGAGCCTGGCCGCGACGCCGACCAACGATCTGATCGCGGGCACGGAGCCAAACGGGTTGCTTTACCGATTTTCGGCCGCCGGCAAGGCGTTTGTCCTCTATGATTCGCCTCTTTCGGAGATTCACCGGGTTGCCGTGATGCCCGACGGCGTCATTTACGCTTCCGCGTTGGGAAGCGCCGCCGACCGCCGCATTCGCGGCCCGCAACAGCAAGGTCCGGGCGGGCCAACCCCGATCCAGGCTACGACCACCATCACGGTTCGGGCGGCGCAGGGTCCTGGATTGTTGCCCGGAGAGGGAGGAGATAAATCTCCGGAAGGTGGCCCAGGCGGAGGCGATAACGCTGCGCCCGCGCAACGGTTGGGGAACCTGACTCCGGCATTCTCCGGGGGACTCTCACGGCCCGGCGAAGGCCGCGGGACCAAGAGCGCCATTTACCGGATTTCTCCCGACGGGAGTGTCGATAGCTTGTGGAATTCCCCGCGTGAGAATGTATTCGACTTGTTGCCCGACGGCAACCGGCTGCTTTTTTCAACCGACGACAAAGGGCGGATTTACGAGTTGATGCCGGACCGCCGCGCCTCTCTGGTCACCGAGACGGACGAGGAGGAAACCACCCGGCTGATTTCGTATCAGAACTTTGTACTGGCAACGACGGCAAACCTGGGAAAAGTCTTCCGCGTCGGGACACAACCGGCCGATACGGGCTATTACGAATCGGATGTGCGCGATACGGGAGGTTTGGCCACCTGGGGCAAAATTCGCTGGACGGCGGAGACCCCAACGGGAACCTCATTAGAGCTTTTTACCCGCAGCGGCAACTCGGGACGTCCCGATACCACCTGGAGCGATTGGTCGGGTTCTTATCGGGAACAGCGCGGTGCGCAGATAACGAGTCCGCCAGCCCGTTACGTTCAATGGAAAGTTGTGTTCCACTCAGCGGATTCCAGGTCTCCCATGCTGCGTGAAGTAACCGTTCCGTATCTGCCGCGAAATCAGGCGCCTACAGTTACGGAGTTGAAGGTAGTGGCGCGGGGTGAGAAAACACAGGGGAATACATCGGGAGGATCGCCCGGTGTTTCCGTCTCCAGCCGTGGCATTTCCGGTTACTCCTCGGCGCTCCGTCCTCCTACTCAAAAAGGTTTTGACATCAGTTGGACGGCAAGCGATCCGGATCAGGATGAAATGACCTATGCGCTCTATTTTCGCGGAGAAGGCGAAGCGGAATGGAAGCCGTTGCAGAGCGAACTGAAGCAGAATTACTATCAGCTTGAGAGCGACCTGCTGGCTGACGGGAAGTATCGGCTGAAGGTGGTAGCCTCCGATTCCGGCGTCAATCCGGCCGGGATGGCCAAGACTTCGGAGATGACCAGCGCCCCGTTCATAGTCGATAACGCCCCCCCGCAGGTGGAAGTGCAGGAGACGAAACGTTCCGGGGTTTCGGCGACAGCCCGTTTCCGGGGTGTGGATGGGTCAAGCGTCCTGACCAAAGCCGAATACGTGCTGGATGCCCAGCCGCCCGTTCCGCTTCTTTCCGACGACGGCATCATCGATTCGGCCGAAGAAACATTTACTATCCTTGTAAATCAATTAGATAGCAGGGAGCACCTGCTCACTTTAAGGGTTTACGATTCGGCCGGCAACATGGGAGTCGGCAAGGCTCTATGGACCGCTACGAGCGCCGGAAGTGAGAAATAGACTCGGTAACTAGAACGCGGTGAAAGCCTCTCCGCAAGTCGCGCGGCTGGGTTTGGCATGGGTGACCATCGACCCGGCAGCAGGTTGGGCAAATTTTTGCCGCGTGCAACTCCAGGGGATAATTTTCGCATCTGAAATAACCTAGGACAGATGCCACCAGTAGAGACACTTGAATTCGAGCCCAGAGGTACCAGAACGCAGGGAAGCAGAGGCGATTGAGGAGGCCAAAGCAGGCAGTGGCCCTGCTTTTGAGTATCTCTACCAGTTACACAATCGGAGGATTTACTCACTGTGCCTGCGGATGACGAAAGATGTGGCCGAGGCCGAAGATCTGACGCAAGAGGCGTTCCTCCAGATGTTTCGGAAAATCGGCACCTTTCGCGGTGAGTCCGCATTTTCGACGTGGCTCCACCGGCTGGCCGTGAATCTGGTCCTGATGCGGCTGCGAAAGAAAAATCTCCTGACGACCTCGTACGACGAGCCGATGGGGCAGGATGGGGAGGATTCCAGGCCCCGCGAGTACGGGTCGGCGGACATGAAGCTGACCGGAGCGGTTGATCGCATGACGCTCGAAAAGGCGATTGCGGCGCTGCCGGCCGGATATCGCATGATCTTCCACCTGCATGATGTGGAGGGATACGAACATCAGGAGATCGCCGGGATGATGGGGTGCACCGTTGGAAACTCCAAATCCCAGTTGCACAAGGCCAGAATGAAGCTCCGGGAGTTGCTCCAGATGGACCGTTCGGATACCCGGCATTAGTAGCGAACAGCGCTGCCGGTTTAGACGCCAAGCCGGACCTGGAGCCGGTGCCGGCGAGAAATTAATAATAAATGCGGACGTGAAGAGGCGGCAGGCGCCCGAAGGAATAGATAGTATGAACTGCGAAGAGTTTGAGAGCGCGCTCGAAGAGTTGGACGATTACTCCGTTGCGCCGGCGGAGATGGAAGCGCACCAGCGGCTGTGCGCTCCCTGCGCGGAGTTGGTGGACGATCTCACTTCCATCGGCGTCCAGGCCCGGCAGATGCTGGAATTGCAGCGGCCACCGGACCGGATTTGGACGACACTTGAGCGGAAGCTTCAAAAGGACGGATTGATTCGGGAACCTCGCGGGCGGCGATTCTTCGATCATCCCTCGCTGGGGTGGTTCTGGCGCCTGGGCATGGGATTTTCCTATGCCGCCGTCTTCGCCGTCGCGCTTGGCGTGGTGTACGTTTACAGCATCCTCTCGCCGAGAATCTCGCCTCCACCGCTGCCGTCGGCTCCCAATCCGCCGTTCGCTCAGCTCTTCGAGAAAGTTCCTCCCAAGCAGCGCGCCATCTACGTCGACAATCTTCATCAGGTGGACTCATCGATCCAGCAGCTCCAGTCTTTCCTGACCGCGCATCCGGAGGATCCGTTCGCTCGCGAGCAACTGATTTCTACGTATCAGCAAAAGACCCGTCTATGGGAGGACTTGGTTCGATGGGAAGACTTATCCGAGGAAACAATTCCGCAAGCCATTCCGGCAATCAGCAAGCCTTAATCGCGCTGACCGCGGGAATGCTCTTTTGGGGTGCGACGGCTTATTCGGCCGAGCAGATCAAAAAGGATATTCCCACCGGAGCGAGGCCTTCCCTGCTGCTGCGGAACCAGAACGGCGCCATCTCGGTCAAGAGCTGGGATCGGAATCAGATTGAAGTGCGGGCCAACCCCTCCTCCGATGCCATGGAGGTCATGATCATTCCGGGCGAGCAAAGAGTCACCGTGCAGGCGCACGCCAGAGGCGAGCACGCCGTGCCGGCCGACGCCAGGGTCGACTTTGAAATCCTGGTGCCCCGCGAAGCGACCGTCCATGTGGATTCGGAGCGGGGAGAGATCTCCGTCGAAAACGTGACGGGAGACATCGCCATCGAGGGCGTGAGCAACTCCGTCGGCTTGAGGAATCTTTCGGGACACATTTCCGTACGCACGGTCGACGGTCCCATCCTGCTGCGCGCCTGCGAGGGCCATATCGAGGCCCGCTCGATCAGCGGCGATCTGAAATTCCTTCACGTGAACGCCAGCGAGCTGCTCGCCAGCACGAACTCGGGAAGGATCAACTACGAAGGCGATTTCGGCTCCGCCGGTCACTACATTTTCAACAACTACCAGTCGCCGATCGACATCGTGGCCTCCGAGAAAGCCAGCTTCGAGCTGACCGCGCGCGCCGTGCAAGGATCGATCGAGAGCGACATCAAGTTCCGGCCTACGCCGATCGGCCAGGCCTTCCGCCGCCTGACGCCGGGCCGGTTCCTCCAGGGACTCTTCCGCAACGGCGAGTCCACCGTCCTGGTCACCTCCTATAGTGGTACAATACGGGTTCACGGGCCGCGCTAGTTTCTTCCAACACGGAGACAGCGGGGCACGGAGACGAAGAGGAAATATCAATTCCCAAGACGGAATTCTGGAAGCTGTTGCACAAACCGTTTTGACAACTCATAAGGGCACGGTTTTAACCGTGCCGAACCGGGGCCCTCTGGAAGCGGCTTCAGCCGCTGACGTCCAACGACGCACCTCAGGGGCTTCAGGGTCTGTGTGACAACTGGCTCTTGACGCAGGTCGTATAATGCGCCTGAAGGAGGCGCGATGAAATATTTGACCTGCAACCGGGAACAGCTTCTAGGCAAGAATATGGGTGATAGAACAAGAAACGTAATCCGCAACGGCAGTGAAGACTGGCGCGCGGGCCTGCTCACACGACGGGATCTGCTGGGGTCGCTCCTCGCCGCGACAGGCGGCACTGCGGCGGCGCATCTGTTGTTGGAGTCGAGCGGGCTGGCCCAAACCTTCAGCCGTCCGGCGCTGTTGCCAGAGATGATCGCCCAAAGTTCGGCTGCGGACGTCGCTTCGGAAACCGTCCATTATCCGTCGGGCGACTTGCTGGTGGAATCGTATCTGGCAAAGCCGAAAACCGCGGGCAAGCATCCGGCGGTGATGGTCATCCACGAAGGCCGGGGGCTGAACGACAATATCCGCGGCATAGCGCGGCGCCTGGCGGGCGAGGGCTATGTGGCGCTCGCTCCCGACCTGCTGTCGCGCGCGGGCGGCACGGCCAAAATCAAGTCGCCGGATGAGGCAGCGGAGGCGATTGCAGCGCTCGGTCCCGCCGCCCCTGTCGGCGATCTGCGGGCGGGCTTCGAATACCTCGCGGCACAGCCGGACGTGGAGGCGCAGCGCATCTCCGCCGTGGGATTCGACTGGGGAGCATGGCGCGCCTTCCAATTCGCGATCGCCGAGCCGAAACTCCATCGCGCCGTGGTGTTCTACGGTCCGAATCCAGATACCGGATTCGAAAAGGCCGGGGCGCAGATCATGGCCCACTACGCCAAGTGGGACAACCGCCTCAGCGGCAATGCGCTTTGGATCGACGAGCAGATGAAAAAGGCGGGGAAGAAATTCGTCTATTACGTCTACGAGGCCGACCACTCCTTCTTCAACGACACCAGCCCGCGCTACAGCCCCGACGCCGCCAAACTCGCGTGGCAACGCACGCTGGATTTTCTGAAGAGCTAATAGAGCATTTTGACGATTGGTGTGTCCCTCTGTGAGAAGAAGAGAGCGCAGTGCAGATCCCTCACTCCGTTCGGGATGACAGCGGGAAGGTTCGGGATGACGGCGTCGTGCGGGGAGGGAAACGGGATACACCTTCTGTAAAACCGGGCTATGGCGTTTTCAGGGTTGCTGTATAGCAACACCGGGGTCAACCCCTTGCGGGGTTGGGCTGCTCATTTCGTGGTTTACCGTAGGTTGAAACCTACGGCTATTCACGGTCAGCCCCTCCGGGGCTAAACTGCAGCGCTATACAGCAACCCAAAAATTGGTCTAACGGTCTACAGCATTTTCACAATTGGTGTAGACCATACCCTGTGGCTGTCATCCCGAGCAAAGCGAGGGATCTGCACTTTCTTCGTCGCCCCATTTGCACTAAATCGGGGTCTACACCAATACGAAATCCGGTCTAGGGTTCCACTTTAAATGGCCTGGGCATTCCGGGCTTCCACTCCGTAATGGGCGGGGGTTTGTATCCGTCGCGGTTCGGCATCTTGACCTGCGGCAGACTCTTCGCGTCCATGACATCTGTTTCCTGAATGATTCCGTTCTTGAAGAGGAGAAAGGCATCCAGGGAATACACTTCATCCGCACGGAGCGACCCTTCTTGGTTGAGCGGCATGGCGCGTCGTATGTAGTCAAAGAGCGTTGTCGCAAAAGGCCAGTAAGTTGGTACAACTCTCTCAGAGGGTTTACTGGGATCCGCGACCAGATGCGGAGCTTTGCCTTCGCTACCCGTCGGTCCGTGGCAGGCCGCGCACTTGCGCGCGAAAATGGCTGCGCCTTCCTTGGCGGTTCCGCTTCCGGGCGGAAGCTCCTTCCCAGTCGGGCTGACGGAGAGGTCCAGGGCCTTGATCTCTTCGGCGCTCGGGGTTCTCCCCAAATTGAAGTTTGGCGCCTGCGCAAACGACGCAACGCCAGCCGCGCAGACCACGCAGACAGAAGAAACGAGAAGCCTACGAAAGAATCGCATTGTGAATACTCCCATCGCTCGAAACCTTCCAGGGTTGAATCATATTAAAGTGACCCATCCCACCTCCGTCGGAGAGCGCCTTTTCCGGGGTGAGGCCCCAGAATTTGGCGAATTCGGCAAGCGACGGCTGAACCTGACCCTGTTCGTCCGTGCAACGAGAGAGCAACATGGCCTCCTGACCCTCCCATTTCCACGAGAATCCAAAGCGGGTATGGGCCATGGGGAGGGCGGGTCCCTGAATCTCGGCGTCATTCCAGGTCTTGCCTCCGTCGGTGGAAACTTCCACGCGGCGGATGGCGCCGCCTCCGGACCAGGCCAGCCCGGTGATCTGGAAATATCCGCGGCCGGGCATCCGCTGTCCGCCTGCTGGAAAGGTGATGACCGACTTCGGCCCCATCTCGAAATTAAACCACGCAGACTTGGCGTCCTTGGTGGTGTAACGGGTGACTTCCTGATACTCCATGTAGGGCCGATCCACCAGCTTGATCCGCCGAACCCACTTGACGCTGTAAATGGCCTCAAATCCCGGCACCATCAGACGCAAGGGATACCCGTTCTCGGGACGAACCGGCTCGCCGTTCTGTCCGTAGGCCAGCATAACGTCCTTCATGACCTTCGACAGAGGCACGCTCTTAGCGTGTTTGCCCGCCTCGTCTCCCTCCGCAACAATCCAATCGGCTCCGCTTTGAACGCCGGCCTCCTTGAGCAACAGCGACAGCGGCACCCCCGTCCATTCGCTGCAAGCGGTTTTGCCGTGGGAATCGTCCACGTTGTCCTTGCGGGGATTCGCTTTATTCGCCTGGCATTCGAGGAAATAAACCCGAGATACGGAAGGAAGGCGCCGCAGCTCCTCCATCGTAAAAATTAGGGGCCGGTCCACCATGCCGTGGATGAGAAGGCGGTGCTGCTGGGGATCGATCACCGGGGGATAGTAGCCGTGATTTGCCACGTAATGGAGGCCGGAGGGCGTGATGGTCCCGATGATCTCGCGAAGCGGAGTCAGCGCACCGAGACTGCGAGCGAATGCCTGATGTGTCGCATTGGGCTCGGGCACCCGCACCGACTTTTCAAAACGAGACCGCACGCCGTAAGGCTCGACAACGCCCTTGGGATGCACATCCGTCGCCGCCCCTTCGGGGGTCTGCGCGCTCGCTGTCGCCGCCGCTCCCAGAGCCATGCCGGCGAGCGCAACGCTTTCCTTCAGAAATTGCCTGCGACCGCGTTTTGGTGCGTTCATGGCAGTCCTCCTCTTAGTTCTCGATGTCGAAAACGTGTGTGCTTTGCGGTGTGAATATCTGAGCCGACCGCCCGATCCGTTGCCGCCCTTTCCGCCAGTGGGCAGCTACGATCCCCTTACGATAGCGCAAAGGTAATGCCGGACCGCCGCGTTTGTCAAGGAAGAAAAAGGCTTTATCGATGGGAACGCGTGGGGAACCCGTCGCTTGCGATCCAAAGCGAATGCGGGTATACTACTTCGAGACGTGGCAAGACGCGTAGTGGGCGTAAGCCCACTTTTTTATTGACCGCGATTTTTTCGTGAAACCTTGGCTGAAGATGGAGCAATTAGAGAGGATTCGGGAGATTGCGGGCCGCGTGGCTGCCTCGGAGGGATTGGAGCTGGTGGAGGTGGAGTTTCTGGGCAGCGGCCCCGCGGCCGTCCTGCGCATCTTCATCGACAAACCGGCCGGGACCGCAGGGCTGGACCCGCCGGCAGGTGTCACCATAAACGACTGCCAGAACGTCAGCCGGCAGGTGGGCACCATCCTCGATGTCGAGGATTTCATTGCGAGCAGTTACACGCTGGAGGTTTCCTCCCCCGGCCTGGACCGCAGGCTCAGCAAGCCGGCCGATTTCGAGCGTTTCGCCGGGAGCATAGTGAAGGTGGTACTGAAGCGTCCCCGGCCGGAACCCGAACCGGTGCCCCGCCGTTTTCAGGCCCGCCTCCTGGGAATGGAAGCGGGAAGAGTGATTGTCGATACGGGCAACGGCCACGTTCTCCAATTAGAGTTGGACGAGATTGAAAAGGCCAACCTGGTGGTCGATTTTGGCCCCAAGACCAAGCCGGGCAAGGCGCCGAAGAAGCATTGAAGCGGGGGTAGCCACGGCGAACGTTTTTGCGTCGTGGGCTTTTCGCGGGAGGCAGGATAAACCTGCGGCGAGAAAAAGCGCTCGCCGTGGTTACCGATCTTGGTTAGAGGTAAAGATGGCAAGTTTGCTGGTTCAAACCATCGATCAACTGAGCCGCGAGAAAGGCATCGAGCCGCAGATCATTATCAGCGCGGTGGAAGATGCCATTCTGGTGGCGGCGCGCAAATTTTACAAGTCGAACGAAGATCTGCATTCGGAGCTGAACAAGGAGAGCGGACTGATTGTGGTATGGGCGCTGAAGAAAGTTGTCGAAAACGTCCTCAACCCGGTGAAGGAGATCTCGCTCGACGATGCGCGCAAGATCGATAAATCCGCGGCGCTCGAATCCGAGGTGCGGATCATCAAGCCGACCGACGTGCTCGGACGCATCGCGGCGCAGACGGCCAAGCAGGTCATCTTCCAGAAGGTCCGCGAGGCCGAGCGCGAAAACGTTTACGCCGAGTACAACGGGCGCGTCGGCGAAGTCGTCAACTGCGTCGTGAAGCGCACCGAGGGACCGGACCTGATCGTCGATTTGGGCAAGACGGAAGGCCGCCTGCCCCGGCGCGAACAGTCGAAACTCGAGAGCTTCCAGATCGGCGAGCGCATCCGGGTGGTGATCGTGCAGGTGGAAAAATCCTCCAAAGGTCCCCAGGTGATCGTCTCGCGCGCCAGTCCCATCCTGGTCTCGCGACTGTTTGAAACGGAGGTTCCGGAAATCTACGACGGCACGGTCGTGATCCGGAATGTGGCGCGGGAAGCCGGCGAGCGCTCCAAAATCGCGGTTCTCTCGAAAGACCGCGACGTCGATTGCGTGGGCGCCTGCGTCGGAATGAAAGGGATGCGGGTGCAGTCGATCATTCGCGAACTGCGGGGCGAGAAAATCGACATCATCGAATACAACGAGGACCCCATCAACTTTGCCGCCAATGCCCTGAGTCCCGCCAAGATCAACCGCGTGGGCATCGTCGATGCGGCCGAAAAGCAACTGGAAGTGATTGTCGACGACACGCAGCTTTCGCTCGCCATCGGCAAGAAGGGGCAGAACGTGCGCCTGGCCTCGAAGCTGCTGGGCTGGAAGATTGACATCAAGAGCGAAGAGGAAAAACGCCAGGAAGTCGAAACCCAAATGGAGCAGCTCGTGGGCGGCGGGACGCCCATCTCCGAGATCACCGGCATCGGCGCGAAGACGGCGGAGAAACTGATCGAACATGGCATCTCGACCGTCGAGAAGCTGGGCGAGATGACGCCGGAACAGCTCCAGGAGATCCCCGGCATCGGCCCGAAAATGGTGGAAAAAATCCGGCTGGCGGTGAATAATTATTATACCCAGCTCGAGGAAGGCCCCGAGACGGAAGTCGCCGCGGAAGTCGCCGCGGATGCCGCCCCGCAAGGCATCGAAGGATCGGCGGAGAGCGTCGAAACGGCTTCGGCCGAAGAAGAGGCGGCCCCAAAGACGAGCCAAGCCGCAACCGAAGATACGACGGAAGAAGCAACCGAAGGTGCCAGCGCTTCTTCGGAAACCGCGGAGGCGCCGGACGCAGCGGAGGCGGAGAGTTCTTCTCCAAAGAGTTCTGACGACGAGGTCGAAAATGAATAAATAATAACGACAGCGTCCCCTGACTGGGGCGAGAGGGAACCGGACCGAGGTATGAGCGAAGGAATAGAAAAGATACGAATTAACGAATTAGCCAGGGAACTCGAAGTCAAGGCCAAGGCCGTCATCGACTACCTGGCAGAGTTGGGGATTGAAGACAAGAAGTCTCACTCGAGTTCGATCGAAGGGGAGTTGATCGACAAGGTCAAGAAGCACTTTCTGGAGGGGCCGGTAGCGGCTCCAATCGAGGTCCCCGTTCCGGTCCAGGCTCCAATCAAAGAAGCACCGGCTCCACCAGCGGCGACTGTAAAAGTGGCAGCGCCCGCCGAGGTAAAGAAGCCCGAAGTCAGATCGGCAACGCACGTGGAATCGGCTAGGCCGGTTTCACCGCTGCATCCGGCAGCCCATCCACCAATCCATCCGCCAGTACATCCATTGGGCAAAGACGCACTCGGCGATGCGAGGGCCGCGGGCGGCCTGCGGCGGCCTGCCACGGCAGAGCCGGCCCCGGCCACCCCGGCAGCCGGCGCCAGCGCCGCTCCGCGACGTCTTCCTCTGCGTCCTCCCATTCGACCACATGGCGAGCCGGCTCCGGCTGCGCCCGCGTCCGCTGCGCCCGCGTCCGCCGCGCCGATCCCGCATCCGGTTGCACCGCCTCCTACGGCTCCGATGGCGGCGAGGCCCGCTGCCGCAACGCTGCGGCCTGCCGCGGCCGCCCCCGCCGCACCG